>ERZ1034917.947-NODE-947-length-21631-cov-205.990591_pt1 | contig 21631 bp, 42 predicted proteins | sample MGYA00520605_ERZ1034917 | MGnify/ENA primary metagenome ERZ1034917 (study PRJEB33766, sample SAMN09781784) | gut metagenome | biome: gut microbiome | host: Homo sapiens | place: Madagascar | study: EMG produced TPA metagenomics assembly of the PRJNA485056 data... | reverse complement strand
TGCTGCTGCGAGAACAAGCAGCTGATCGGCGACCTGAAGTACACCATCGCAACGGAGGACTGCGCTACCCGTCAGGCTATCGCAGACAACGCCCGCGCCATCGTGGACAACTGCAACGCCAACTTCCGCAGCATGATGGACTACTTCACGCAGGACAAGATCGCCACTCTGACCGCCGAGAACCAGAGCTTGAAGTTCGCCGCTTCTCAGGATCGGCAGAATGCGCTTCTGACCACCGTGATGTCCCAGCAGACTGATACCATCCTGAACCGGGTCAATCCTCGTCCGATTCCCGCTTATCAGGTGGCAAACCCCAACGTGGGCGTGAACTGCTGCGGCTGCTAACCAACACACTCCCCGATAACACCGGGTGAACCATCGGGGCAGGGGGATTCACCTCTGCCCCTGATTTTTTAGGAGGAAAACATTATGGCTTGCAAAACAAGCTGCAAACTCTGCCCGCATCTGGTGCTGAGCCAGTCCGTTACGTTTGCCAATGATACGCTGACCATCAACATTCCCGCTGGCGCATACCAGAACGGAGAGAAGTATTGTCTGGTCATTGCTCAGGCTTTGCCGGACACGACCACCATTAACGCCCCTGTGGTCATCACCATTGGTGCAGGAACCACCGCATACCCTCTGACCGACTGCAACTGCGCTCAGGCGACCGCTGAGAGCATCCACACTCGCACCCGCTACGCCACCCGCGTAGCAACGTCCGCCACCGGCACAGGCACGTTCAAGTATCTTGGCTGCTTCTGCCGTTCCCACGCTGGTGCGCCTGCGTCCATTTCTTGAGGAGGTGTAGATTATGGGCAAGACTAATTTTCGCCGCATGATGATGCTCCGCGACCACGACAAAGACCGTGAGCCGGAACGCGACCGCCTTGAGGAAGAGCGTGACCGCAGGGAGCGTGAGATAGAACGCCGTCTGCGTAAGCTGGAAGGTGGCAACGACCGCTATCCCTACTATCCGCAGGAGGAAAACCGCTATATTGACCCCTACCCTATCCCCCGCTACCCTGACGTAGAGAATGGGCGCAGAATGCCGCAAATCGGCTTCTCGCAGAACGGAGACTGGGATAAACGGTCTGGGCAGTATGAGCGTGGCGGCGCAGACAGCCGCTCAATCAGGATGCCACGACAGCACCTTACCCACGATGAAGCGGAGGAATGGTGCGATAGCATGGTGAATGCTGACGGCACAAAGGGCTGTCACTGGACGCTGGAACAGACGCAGGACGTTGCCAAACAGCGCGGCATAACCTGCGACAAAAATGACTTCTGGGCCACCATGAACATGATGTACAGCGACTACGGCAAAGTCGCAAAAATGTACAGCGTGGACAACACCAACTTTTACGCAGACATGGCCGCAGCGTTTTTGCAGGACAAAGACGCTGTGGACGGCAAACTGGTCGAGTACTGGGAACGCATTGTAGAGCGCGGATAAAGTCTGCAGACTTTTTGCAGACTTTGGGATAGCAATTAAGTGCAAATATCTGTTAGTATTCGACAGTATCTGAAATACCGCAAACGCAAAAAAATCCGCATGATCACTGGATTTTCCAGCATTCATGCGGATTTTCATTTGGTGCGAGGGAGGGGACTCGAACCCCTTATATATCGCGTCAAGTCGTGTTTTTCTTGGCTTTGCAGACTTTTTGCAGACCTATTTCTTACTTTGGATATACGCATCCAGCTTTGCGATGTACTGCTTGTCCTCTTCATCGCGCAGCTGCTGGTATATCTTTCGGGTCGTCGAAATGTCTGCGTGACCCATAAGTTTTTGAGCCACCATGTCCGGGATACCGGCGTAAAAAAGATTTGTCGCGTAAAAATGCCGAAACTGATGGGCGGTCACAAGCGCTTTCCACTTGTAATATACTCTGTACTCGCCCGGCTTATCCTTTATCCTGGCGCGCTTCTCCTGTTTCTCACTCAGGCCGAGATCCCGACAGTAAATCGCCCAGCGCCACTCATACTGCGACTGAGACAGCGGCTTCGCTTCGCCGGACATTACATAGTCCGTGTCTGCGTGACCGGCTTTCTGTTCCAGCAGCATCGGGCGAAAGGTCGTCAGGATGGGCACATCTCTGTATCCCTTCTCTGACTTTGGCGTTTCCTCATAGGCGTGGTTACGGTCCCACGGCATTGCAGAACGCACATGGATCACATTCTGCTCAAAATCTACGTCTTTCCACTGCAGACCGTTCGCCTCGCCGAGACGAATCCCGGTGTACTCGAATAGCTGCGCCCAGAAACCGCACCCCTCTGGATGTGCGTCAATGATATCCCGCTGCGCTTTTGTCGGCTCGAGACGCTTTCCTTTTTTCATCCCGGCGGGTGGCTTTGCCAGAAGAACCGGATTGCTGGTACCGTGATAATTTGCGCACCAGAAGGTAAAGATACAGGACAGCACGCTTTTTGCATTGGTGATAGTATGCAGCGCCTTGCCGTCCATCTTCATGCGCTCCATGTATCCGCAGACTGCCTGCGTGTCGATGTCAGCCATCGGCGTGTCGCCAAAGCATTCCAGAAGCGGAGGGATATTCTTGACGTAGGCATTTATTGTACCACGTTTTACCGGCTTTGTCGAGCCTGTAATGTAATCTTTGTACGCTATTGCCATTTCCCGGAAGGTGGCACCGCCGTTACTTTTGCTTTCTTCCAGCGTTGCCTGCCGGTAAGCTTCTTCATACTTTGCGGTCGCTTCGGCAATCGTAGCGCCCAGGAAGTGCTTATACCTTCCGTCTGGCATTTTCCGCTTGATCTCATACCGGCCATCAGTGCGTTTCGTCTTTTTTCTTGGCATCTTCTACCGCCTCCTTATTTATGGAGTAGACATCCTCCATATTTTTGGCTGCTGCCATTCCGCAGTCGCGCGCCTGACACAGCATTTCCATATTCGGTTGCAGCCCTTCGGGATCTACATCCGTTTTTGTCGCCATGGCGATCTCGTAGTGGCTTAGGATCATATTGACCACGGCCACCCTGTCCCGCAGCGGCGTGTGCAGGTTGGCCACCATTTCGGTAAGCACGCTCAGATGGTCCGACCCGTGCGCGCCGTAGCGGATGTACAGCAGTGTATCTACCTCGTAGGCGCTGCATTCTTCTATGGCTTCATGCAGCATTCGACGTTTTTCTTTGTCGGTGGGGTTATCTTCCAGTCGTTCCAGTAGACCCGGATGAATGCAGGAATCCAGATACCGCTCCAGTGAAACCCCGCAGCCCACGAACCACTGCATCATCATGGGAAAGGAGATTGCGTTGATTCCCTGCTCCCACTTAATTACGCTTTGTCGGCTTACGCCCATTCGTTTCGCAAGTATGGCTTGGCTGATTCCGGCCTCTGCCCTTGCTTTTTCCAATGTTTTTGCAACACGCAAAACCCAATCATCCATTTCCAAACATCCCCTTTTTTTCGACAATTACACAAAATTCGACTGTTTTTCTGTCTTTTTTGGTTTACCACATACTTCCAAAATTTGATGCCGAATCTGTTCCTTTTTCCGTGTTATAACATAATTGTCAAAAATAACCAGAAGGAGTGCAAAATAATGGATAACATCAAGGTTCTGAACGAAATCCCGGAAGATATGGTAATCATTGACGGTATGCCGGCATCCAAACCGCAGAACGCTGATGGCAGCCGCAAGCCGTGGGAGGGCTGATCTATGACCAACACAAAAACCAAGGAAGCCATGCTCTACGCCTACGCACAGGACAACGTGCGCAAGCTTGTCTATTACCTCTCGCAGGCCGGGTCTGATGGCTCTGCCTATGATGCCGCCTACCAGATTCTGAAAACTGCGGTTAAGGACCGCGACGCCGGACACGACCCCGGCGCACGGTATCGCAATGTCAATGGGCGCATCGTTGCAGCACCGGCAGTGTCCACTTGTCCGTGTGAGCAGGAGCATTAACTGAGCCGTTAATCTTTGTCGGGCGTTCAAGGTGTCCACTGTGGACACCTTTTTGTTAATCATCCCCGGCGGGCTGATTTAAAAGTTCGATAAACTTTTGCGCCGACATAATTTCAATATGCGCGCCATTTTCGTTTAATTGTTCGGCTTTTTTCTGTTCATTTGACTTCTCGCCATATTTGTAGCTTATCATTACAGACCTGGAACCGCAAACCAAAATATCCAAAGTGGGGCTTACAGTCAAACGAATAATAGCCCCTCTATTAGAAACTTCTTCAAACGCTTTTTCCTTTGGAATTGAAACATCATCGATAAATGCAATCTTCTTGCCATAAAAATATCCGTTTTTATCTGCATTAACATTTTGCTTATACTTTTGCTTTACCGAGTTATCTATTTTATTTTCTGATCTTTCTTTTTTTACCGCGTTGTTTTGTTCTTCAATAAAATTGTAAATTTTTAAAATCGCCCTTGCATCTTCTAATGAATTGTTTCGATCATAAATCAAATCAAATTGATCTGCTGCATTTTCCAGTGTCATCCACTTTGGGTTTTCAATTCCATGTGCAACATTATATTGACGCAATTCATAAACAGGAGTTGTCAAGCGAAACTTATGCAAATCAAATTTATACTTTTCTAAATAATCTTTTACAAAGTAATAGTCAAACACAACAATTTTATCTGCTCGTTCAAAAATGTCCTGAACATACGGTTTTACATCTAAAAAACGAGGACAATCACTTACTGCAGAAAAATAAATTGAATTTATTTTTGATGCATTTTCCCAGCTTTCTTTTTTTCTTGGTTTACAATATTGGTCTATTAACACATCTTCGTTTTCGTCAATTATGGAAACCTGTAAAATATCGTTATCGTATTTTGCACTATTGTCATTGTAGCTTGTTGTTTCAATGTCGAGAAAGACAGTGCCATAATGTGCGTTTTCGGCGTCTCTTTTCTGCTTGGCTTCTTCCAGCGTCCTGAGTGCTATTCTTACACCTTCGTTTGGAAGGGGTTCTTTAGGCTTTGGTGCAGGCTTTATAAATTGATAATGTGCGTTTGTGGTTTCACGGTCGGCCTGATCAGCGGCCAGCCTGGCCAGATGATTCTCCACAAAAAGGTCGTCCGGCGGCACTGGCTTGGCCGGTTCTGCCTTTTCAATCGGATCTGGGTAGCTTACCGTTTTCTGCAAAACGGTTTCCGTGTGATTCTCTTCTGCCTGCTTTTTCTTTTCGTGCTTTTTGTAAAGGGTGTATCCGGCAGCAGCTACAACGGCAATAAGAATCAAAACTAAAACTGCCGGGTGTAGCTTACTGCAAATTTGCACCAAAAGCATAAAAGAGAATGTCACCAGAATAAGCAGAAACGGCATCCAGACAAAAACGCAAAACAGGATATACAGACAGCCGGGTGATTTTTGTTGATTGTTTTTCATAATACTTCTAGGCTCAATGAGCAATCTTTTCATATATCCGTTGCACATCTTGTGCAAGCAGATAAAAAATTGTTTTTAAGAACATCCACACTTGCTTGAACATCCAAACCGTAACGTTCCACGCCAAAACGATACCGGCAATAATAATGTCACATAACAGGTCTGTCAATTTTCCAGCGGTAGATTTCCGATACGCATTATACTGGCGCTTTCTTCTCGCTTCTTTCTCGGCATATCCGTTGTATGGTCTGCTTCTTCTTGGCATTATTCTTTCCTCTACTCAGCAATCAATACGAGAGATTGAGAAATTTACTCCCCTGCTTATGCGCTTCTACTTTTTCAAGCGCTCTTGCACGCACGGATGGAGAAGCATTCAGCATTGCATCATACGCTTGCAACGTTCCTGAAATGTTTTTTATATCTCTGTTCGAAAAAGAGCTTAACTTCCAATCCGACTGCATACTGTCACCTTTAAATCTGACAACTGCATTTTTTGCGGTAATCGCTTTTCTTAGCATTTCAATTTCGACCGGATCCGCAACGTCGTCAGCCAATTCCCATGTGTTAACATTGCCACTTAAGACCTGAGTAACCGTTTTTCTTTCGATTTTGGAACTATCAATAGTTTTTCTATACACTTCTCCATCGATTGAATAAACGATTGTGTTCCAAAAAATCCAGTTTGTTCTAAATTGGCTATACATCATACGAAGTGGTTGAACATTGTTATCGACTACGCAGAAATACGGCAATGCAAAAATAGCCTGATTTGTCAATGGGGCATCCTTCCAAAAGAAAAAGTCCACGTTTTCCACGTCATCATGTTCGCGGTAAACCGTATTGTTTAACTTCTCGGCAAGTGCATCCACCTGAAGATCTTCCAACTCTTCCTGATACAGTTTTAATTTATCATAGTTTGAAACCATCGCCTGCCATTTTGTCGGCATGGAATTGAATGCGGCTTGTGCGTTGTTAATTGCAGTCTCGCTTTCCAGAGTAACCGGGGCGATCTGACTGATCAGTGCTTCCACCTGCTCCGGCGTTACAGCACTATTCTGCTGCGCAAGCACCGCAAAGGGGACATCCCCGGCGGGGCTGGCGGCCAGCGCGGGCAACGCAGTGCCTGCCATCAGAGCGGCTACAAGGCTGCCTGCCACAACAACTTTGCATTTTTCCGCAATTTTCATTTGAAATTCCTCTTTTCTCTTGATTTTTAAGGATAACAGTTGTAACATAAAATTACCAAATACAACAAAAAGGAGTGTTTCTTATGCCTGACGCTGAATTTCTTGCCTACCTGAAAGAGCATCCCGCACTGTGGGGCATTGTAATGGGCGTTTTGCTGGAGCATTCCGAAACCGAAGATGCTGCACAGGCGTCCTGAAACGGTTTTTTACACAAGAAAGGAGACTTTATATGTTTGGAGCAACCCGCAAGAAAGATGTTTGCGAGAAAGACACAAGCAAATTCTCGGAAGAATTCCCCATACTTCCTACCTGCTCGCTTACTGGGGGGTTCTACAACCACAGCTTAGCGCTGGATAAAGATAAACCGATTCCTCAAGAAACGGTTGACCTTGCAAAGGAGATCATGCAGGTCATGGCGGAACGGAAAATTCCGTATCAGACTGCCATGTATTTACCAGAAGCTTTGTTTTGCGAGCTGGAAATTTCTTTTTGTCATCGGGTCTTTACCAGCGTTGTCATGCCGTTACCGAAAGATGGAGACGAGCAGAGCGATAGCCGAGACGATCAGGGCAAGAACTGACAGCTTGTTGGCAAACCGCGTCTCCTTCAGCGAAAGCGTTGACATATTGTTTTCAAAGTTCTTTTCGTTTTCTCGGCGATCAATATAGCGCAGATAAAGCTCGCCGTCTTTGGTGATCTGATACACATAGCCGCGTATCTGCATTTTGGCTGGAGAAACTTTTTGCTCGACAAGCTTTTTGTCGTACAGCGTTTTTACTCTTTCTGCCCATTCGGAGGTACAGTCTACCGGCTTCTGTGCTATCACGCGCAGCGTGTTCAGCTCGTCGGTGGATAGCACCAGCTGCTCAAAATCCATTGTGGTCACTCTTCCTTTGCTTTTCCGTTTTCCAGCACGGCCAGCGCGGCGGCTTTTGCGGCTGCACGCGCTGCCGGTGTTGCATTTTTATAGGCTGCTTCTACATCAGCCCATTCCCATTCGAGCCCGCCCATCCCGGCGGGCTCTTTTTTTGTGCCCATAAGCTCGTCAACGGTAATGCCAAAGTAGTCTGCAAGCTTTTTTAAGGTGCTGTTTCTTGGTACAGAACCGTTTCTCCATCCTGTGCAGGACGATGGGTCAAGACCAATCGCTTTGGTTACTTCGGAATTGGTTTTTCCGAATTTCTTGCAGTATCTATCAAAATTATCAAAGAACAAAATCTCACCTCCTTTTTTGTGCAAACCTACAAACTCAAACAAACTCAACTAAACTTATTGCGATTTGAGTTTATTTGAGTTATAATACAACCATACCGAGCGGCTGATTAGAAGTCCCCATACTCTCCGATCGCTGCCGGTACTTCACAGGGCTGCCACGCAGCAGTGAGCCTTCACAGCTAAGCGGGGAATTTTCTTATACCGTCCTGTTGATCAGGTGCCTATGCGCGGGCACCGGGTGCAAAAAGCAGAGGGTCGCGCGTACCTTCCGATCTGCTTTCTGCCCCAAAGCCAAAAATGTTGCCAAGAGTAAAATGTATCCGCAATATCATTTTACACCATCTCGTATGGCTTGGCAATGTTTTTTAGGGGAAAACATGAACAATTGTGCGCAAGCGAGGTGAAAGAATGAAACGGACGACCGTTACGCCTGAATGGATGGGCGAAGTGAGAAAACGCATGAAGGTCAACAACATGACCAGCCGCGACCTTGCGGTAGCGTGCGGATGGAGCGAAAGCGTTGTGCGCAAGTACATCAACGGCTTGTACTATAACGATAACCCCCGTGCAGACATTGAGATTGCGCTGAAAATGAGGTGACGCAGATGTTTCTGGCTTGTCCGATGTGCTTTATGGCAGGCTGCTGCCTGATGGCGTTTTTGTTTATCTGCGCCACAAAGCCGCCCCACAGGATGCCGGGGTTCTGGCTGGCGTATTTTAGCTTGATCATGGCGCTGGCATGGCGCATAGGAGGTTTGATGGTATGAGAAGTTGTTCATTTATTTTGGCTGATCTGATGGTCGCCTTTGGCCGCGACCCCTACCACGCAGCCTGCACCGAGATGTGGCTGATGGTGATGATCATTGCGCCGGCGCTGGTGCTTGCCCCTTACCTGCTGTGCCGCTGGGACGAGTATATGCGCGCCGAGAACGCCCGGCGGCGTGCGGCGCGAAAGCGGATCTATGAGAGGGCGCGGAACAATGGGTGAGCTTTGTAAAAGCTGCCTGCACCGACCTGTGTGTGCCCGGCAATGCCAACAGAGAGCAGAAGCGGGATGTGCATATTACATGGGCTGGGTATCAACGGACGAAGAAATGCCGCCTATGGCAGATTTCCCATTCTGGTCTTGGATGTATGGTCAGAAACGTTCTGAGCGTGTTGTTACCACAGACGGTACCGGGTTCATTATTGTTCAAGTCAATGCGGACGGCGGTTTTTCGCACAGATCCACGCATTGGTTGAAAGGTCTTGTTTTACCGAGGAAGAAAAATGGCTGAGTACGGATATGTGCGGGTGAGTTCCCGCGACCAGAACGAGGCACGGCAGATGATCGCCTTGCGGGAAGCAGGTGTGCCGGATGGGAACATCTATCTGGACAAGCAATCCGGCAAGGACTTTGACCGTCCCGCATGGAAGCGCCTGAAGCGCAAGCTGAAAAAAGGCGATGTGGTCTTTATCAAAAGCTTAGACCGCATGGGGCGCGATTACAAGGATGTGCAGGAACAGTGGCGCGCACTGAACAAGGTAAAGGGCGTGGACATCGTGATTCTGGATATGCCCCTGCTGGACACCCGGGCAGACAAGAATCTTGTCGGTACGCTGATCAGCGACATTGTGCTGCAACTGCTGGCCTTTGTGGCACAGACAGAACGCGAGAACATCCGCCAACGCCAGCGGGAAGGCATCGACGCTGCCATGGCACGGGGCGTTAAGTTTGGTCGGCCGCTTAAAGGCGTGACAGAAGGCTTTGAGGAAGCTTATCAGGCATGGATAAGCGGGCAGGTCACCTGCTCGGCGGCGTCCCAGATGTGCGGAATGCCGCGCGGAACTTTTTATAGTTATGCAATGCGCCGCAAACCTAACAAGGAAGGTGTAGCCCATGAGTGATATTATTCGCCGCTGCAAAGATTGCGGTGCGGCGCTGCCGGCAGGCACCAGCATCCGCAGACTGTACTGTGATGCCTGCCGCAAGCTCCGAAAAAAGGAGACCGACCACGCCTGTTACCAGAAGCGCAGCGCCAGAGAAGCCAAAAAGCCGCCTGTGGTGCGGTATTGCACCGCGTGCGGCAAGGCGCTGCCGTTGGGCTCTGCGGCAAACCGGAGGTACTGCATTTCCTGCGCTGAAAGGATCCGGCTGGATGATGCGAGAGAGCGTGGCCGGCGGGCACGGGAAGCTAAACCAAAAATCGAAAAGCCGGCACCGCCGCCAAAGCCCGCACCAGAGGAGAAGCTTCCTCTTGGCAGGCACCGCAAGGTAGACAAGTCCTGCAAAGAGTGCGGCACGATGATGTACGGCGTGGACCCCGGCAAAATGTTTTGCGATGCCTGCAAAAAGAGCAGATACGGAAAGTCCAGTGTGGACACCGGCGCGCAGACCGGCATTATAAAACCCAAGGAAAAGCCCAAAACCAACCACGACCTGCTCGTGGACGATAATGCTGCTGCCGCAGCCAATGGCATGAGTTACGGCCACTTCAAGGAGTGGCAGCGCAGGCAGAAGGAGTTGAAGGAACGTGGCGAAATCTAATAGACCCGAAGCGTGGCACGACAGCTACAAAGCTATTTTTGACAAGTTTGGCTGCATCCGGCTGACTTTGGAGCAGGTCAGCGTATGTATGGGCATTCCGGCGCGGTATGTGCGCAAGCGCTACCCGGAAGGCTGGTCTAACATGGCCGGGCAGGAAGGCTCCGGCCGGGGCAATACCATCCGGCTGGACACCCTGCTGGATCAGGAATTTGGGGCTCACTGAGGTGCATCCATGAAAACGGAAATGGACAAGCTGGATGAAATACTTACTGAGCGTGGTGTTAAGCACACATACGACCAGAATTATGATGGCGGAGCACAGATTGTTGTTTATGAGGATGGTCTGCGCGTTTGGGATGCAATATGCACTAAGTTTTCTTATGGCGGTACACAGGGGCTTTTGGAAGTCATGCTTGAATTTCGTGTCCCGAACGTTTACGGATGCCTTACTGCTGAACAGGTCATTGAGAAAGTTTATGGAGGTAAAAGATAATGGAAGATACGAAGATCGTTGTTACCGGCAAGCCGCTTGTGGACTTTGACTGCATCCGAAATATGCTGGGCGGCGTTGTGGAGGACGCTATTGACCGTCATTATACCACCCCGGCGGGTAGGCTGATAGACCCGGAAAAGGCAGATCAGGTGGTGAAGGACAGCGTGGACCGCGGCACACCCACCCGCGAGATCGCCACCGCAAGCCGGTATCTGATGCTGGCGGCTGTGAGCATCTGCACCGACAGCATAAACGCCTTTGAGCATTATCTGGACGCAAGCGAGGAGTACCAGTGGGACAACGCAGAGTACATGGCGCTGGACGGGCGCAAGGCTGCCGCACAGATCCAGAGCATCCTTGGCGTTATGTCTGAGCTGGAGGGTCTGGAAGAGCACTGACCCCGGCACACCAATGGCGGCAGGTGGGTAAACAAAAGCCGCTGCCAGCGCAATGCGCAGAATAAGATTTTGGAGGTATGTATTATGATCCACGAACGCAAAGGCGGGCATTTCCGCCGCCAGTACAGCGCACAGGCCAAGAAGGCCGGTGAAGCCATGATGAAGGTGATGCGGGACTTTGCAGAGCCGCTCAGCGTGCAGGACGCACGGGATGCGTGCACCTTCTGCCGCAACATCTTGGAAAGCCAGGTACGCGGCTGCCCGTACAATGACGCTGCGCTGGAAGCAGAGGAGGATCTGGATGCGGTTGCAAACGCTGATGAGCCCGATGCCTAAATCCCCCACCTACGAGGAGACAGCCACCGGCTACGCCATCGCTGCCATGCGCATGGCAGAGCTGCCGCCGGATATCATCCAGCAGGTGGTTGCGGAGATGCGCGTTATGATCGACAAGTATTCACCGGCAGAGGCGGCACAAATCGCCACCTCCAGCCCCTACTGATGGAGGTGGTAAGGTTGGCAACGCCAAAAGCTTCCGGGCGTGGCAGGCCGCAGAAGAGCGCTTCTGCGGCTGTTTATGCCCCAGACGTCAAGTTTCCTGTTGAAGTGCCAAAAGCCCCGCAGACAGCTCCGCAGGCGGTCTCGGTGCTGATTAAGGCCATCAGCGAGGATGCAGTTAAGCTGAAACTGCTCCCCGGCGCCAATGCCGTGCGCGATATGATGGACAAGACCTTTGGCGCTGCCGGTTGGACCATGCGGCGCTATTTTGCCGATGGGCGGCTGTGGTGTCAGGTGGGCGTATACTGCCCGCAGGAGCGGGAGTTTGTGTACAAGGACGCGGGCGGGCTTTCCCTCCCCTGCCGTGACCCGGCTCTGATGCGGGAGGTCACCAGCTTTGTCTCGGCTGCCTCCTTCTGGGGTGTCGGCAGGGACGTGATGGAGCTGGACGACATTGTGCTCAAGAGCACGCAGGTGCCCATCGTCAAAGATGACAAGGGCACTTGTCGGCTGCAGACCAGCTTGAAGGTTGACCGCTTCGCCTACGATGATGCCGGCAGCATCACCATGGTGCAGTTTATTACCGGCGAGGGTAAGAAGGTCTTATGGCCAGAGGCGTGATCGGCAAGCTTCCGGTGGTATATGACCCGGTTGCCCGGCGGGTGGTTGTGGAAAACTCTGCGGAATTTGTGGAAACGCAGATCCGGCAGAAGCTGGACGAGCTGGCGCACGGCAAGCCGCTGCATCTGATTTTGTCGGTGGACCTCGAACGCAAAAGCCGTACCCTGCCCCAGAACCGTATGATGTGGGCGCTGCTTACCATCATGGCGGACCACTACAACGGCGGGCGCACCGGCGGCATCACCCCGGAGGACTGCTACACCGAAATGCTGGAGCAGTACGGTGCGGCGTTCGACTACTTGGAGGTTCCGGTGGGCGCTGTGCCCATCTTGCGCAAGTCTTACCGGCTGGTGCACGTTGTGGAGCTGCTGAACGGCAACCGCTGCACGGTGAAGTGCAGTCAGGGTTCCAGCACCTTTACCACGGAGCAGATGGGACAGCTGATCGATGGTATATTTGACCGGCTGGCGGAAATGGGCGTCAACGACCCCAATGTTACCGCCTACTGGCAAGAGTGGCAGGAGGTGCCGAAGTGGAAAAAGAGGAAATCGTAACTTCCGAAAACAGTATTTACATTGATGGGCTTCGTTTATCTCAGCGCCTTCTCGATTTAGCAAAAGAATTTGCTGATTTTAAAACAGCTGGAGAATTTCACGGGTTAATGATGGCGCTGAACATTGTCTATTATGAGTGTTGTGGCACGTCCGCCAAAAAGGAGAAGCAAAATGAAACAGAAACGGTTTATGAAGCTGCTGATGTCGCAGGGGTATAGCGCCAATTCCGTGCGCAGCCTTGTGGAGTACATGAAAGCGCTTCGGCAGTCCATCGAGCAGGGCGAGAACCTTGTGCTGCTTGCGGATGCGGATGGCGTCACTTGCGAGTTTAAACTGGCTAGGATCTACCCATACGCGGATCTTGGAAGGGCGTGATTTCCTTGTCTGAATCCATCATGCAGACCCGGCGGGAGTGTTACGTCTGCCGGATGAAGTACGGCGTGGTGACCGTTAAGGACTTGGAAGAGCATCATGTGCTCAACGGGCCGCTGCGCTCGGTGGCGGAACAGTACGGTTTGAAGGTCTGGCTCTGCCACCGGCACCACAACGAGCCGGGATACAGCGCCCACTTTGACCACAAGCTGCGTCTGTACCTCAAAAAGCAGGCGCAGCGCAGTTTCGAGGATGTGTATGGTCACCGCCAGTGGATGGCGGTGGTCGGAAAGGACTTTTTGAAATGCTCAACGTTGTAGCAATCATGGGCAGGCTTGTGGCGGACCCGGAGCTGCGCACCACCATGCAGGGGAACAGCGTGTGCAGCTTCCGCATTGCGTGCGACCGCAGCTATGTGCAGCAGGGTCAGGAGCGGCAGGCAGATTTTATTGATATCGTAGCATGGCGGCAGCAGGCTGAATTTGTGTCCAAGTACTTTCAGAAGGGCAGCATGATCGCCGTTGAGGGCAGCTTGCAGACCCGGCAGTATCAGGACAAGCAGGGCAGCAAGCGCACCGCTGTGGAGGTTGTGGCGAATAATATCAGCTTTGCCGGCGCAAAGCGTCAGGACAGCCAGAGCGTGCCCTCCTACGAGCAGCAGACCATCAGCCATGTGCAGCAGGCCAAAGCGCAATCAGGCTTTGCACAGGGCAGCACAGATGACTTTGCTGTGATAGACGATAACGACGATCTGCCGTTTTAGGGGGGGGGTAAGGCGTGAAAAGTAAAACAAAGCCGAAACAGGACAGTTATGTTGTCCTGCAGCGCTGGATGCGCACAGAGCTTGGATTGAAGGGCAACGAGCTGACTGTGTATGCCATCATCTACGGCTTCTCTCAAGACGGTGAGAGCGTCTATAAGGGCGGGTACGGATACCTTGCAGACTGGACAGGCCTGAGCGAAAACGGTGCCCGGAACATCGTCAAGGAGCTTGTGGCAAAAGGACTGCTGAAGGAGCTCAAAACAATGGCGGGCGGCATCCTCGTGAACCAGTACGTTGCAGTCCGCAATCCCACCCCGGAAACGGTGCCGGAAGAAGGCGCAGACCCCTACAAAATTTGTACCCCTACAAAAAATGTACCCCTACAAAAAGTGTACCCGAACCCCTACAAAAAGTGTATCCAGACCCCTACAAAAAGTGTAGACAGGAAATATATAGGGAAACCTATAGGGAAACCTATCTATCCGCGCGAGGAGCGCGGAACGGATACGATGGATGGATTGGATACCGCACGAGAGGATGTCTTGGAACGATTCCGGGAGCAGCTAGAACTGGACACGCTGGAGCGCCGGTACGAGCCTGAGAAATTGGAGGAACTGCTGGACAACATTGCGGATATGTACTGCTGCCCCGGCGCGATCCAGATCATCGGGCAGTATCCGCAGACCACGCAGTCTATCCGCAAACGGCTGGACAAGCTTACCAGCCAGCACATCGAGTACGTTCTGGATGCGCTGCTCAACAGCACAAAGCCTGTCCACAATATCAGGGGCTACATACGGGCGGTGCTGCTGAACGCTCCCACTACCATGGAGCATTACTATCAGGCAAAGGGCAACAGCATCGCAGCTGGCGGAGGAGGCGGGCGCTGATGCAGGAGATCTGGAACGAGGAGCTCTATCCTCTCCCAAAGAGCAGCCCTTGCCGGAACTGCCCCTGCAAGGTGTGCTCGCCGAATTATTACAAGCAATGCACAACATGGCTTGCGTGGTTTGCCGAAAGCTGGGGCAGCATCCAGCAGCAGGCCGCAAAAGCCGCAAAAATCTGAGAATGGGGATATCGTCATGAGAACAATGACAAAAATCGCGATCATCAACCTGAAAGGCGGCGTGGGCAAATCCGTCACCGCCTGCAACCTCGCCTGCCTGCTGGCAGAGACCTGGTCCCGGCGGGTGCTGGTGATGGATCTGGACAAGCAGGGCAACACCACCAAGTTTTTCAACCGCTTCGCCTACGGACGCAAGACCATGGGCGACGTGCTCACCCTGAACGCCACTATGCAGGATGTGATCATGCAGACGGATTTTGAACACGTCGATCTGGCTCCCAGCAACATGGAGATGCTGCTTGCCAACAAGAACGTGATGCTGGACGTGCTGCGGCCGCAGTGGAACAGGCTGCGCAATGCGCTGGACACCATTCGCAACGACTACGATTACTGCATTATCGACTGCCCGCCTGACATCGACATGGCTACCGTTAATGCGCTGGCTGCCGCCGACTGGGTGATCATCCCGGTGGACTGCGACGAGTGGGCAATGGACGGCATGGACGAGATCCGCGAGCAGGTGGACGCCATCCGGGATGCCTACAACCCGCAGCTGGAAGTGATGGGCGTGCTGGCTACCAAGTACACCCGGGGCAGGTACAGTGTGGACACAATCAACGAGATTGCAAACATGGACTTGCCCGCCTTCCGCAACCCGGATAACAGCATCCTGCGCATCGACTACAGTGTGAAGGTCAAGGAAGCCAAGGCACGGCACTTGCCGGTGCACAAAATCTGTCGGAACATCAAGACCAGCGCCCAGTATAAGGCACTGGCGCAGCTGGTCAAAAAATGCGTGGAGGGCGAATAACATGAGCACTGGATTGTTGAACAGCCTGATGAACGCCCAGAGCCAGACGGCCACCCCGGCGGGGCAGCAGATGCAGGTGGTTATGATTCCGAGCCGGAATATCATCCCGAACCCGGACAATGACGAGATCTATACCATCGGCAACATGGATGGTCTGAAGGACGATATCTTGCAGCATGGCCTCCGGCAGCCGCTGGAAGTCATCCCGGTGGAGGGCGAGCCGGATCGTTATATGCTCATCAGCGGGCACCGGCGCTGGGCGGCGTGCGGAATCTTGTCGGCGTGTGGAGAGTCCCGGTTTGACGCTCTCCCCTGCCTGATCCGGGAAAGCCACGGCGAACTGGATGACAGGATTGCGCTCATCACGGCGAACGCCACCGCCCGCGACCTGACCGATGGCGAGCGTCTGGCACAGTACGAGGCGCTGAAAGACGCACTGACCAAGAAAAAAGCAGCCGGACAGCTGGAAGGCAAGGTGCGGGACGAGGTTTGCCGCATTCTGGGGCTGTCCACCGGTGCTGCTGCCCGGCTGAACGTGATTGCGTCCTGCGAGAACGAGCTTATCAAGGAGCGCTTGAAAGCCGGAGAAATCGGCTTGATGGAAGCATACCGCAGCGCACAGGATTATGCGCGTTTTATGGGAGCTGCACCGGAAGAACAGGAGCAGAAAGAAGAACCTGCGGAAACGGTACCGAAAACTGAGTGCCCGGCATGGGTTCTTGAATGCGCAAAAGAGGTTTGCGCATTTGATTGGGTCAAATCAGTTCGAGAATTTACAGCGAAAGCCCTTATAGATGCAAAAGGCGGCCTTTGTGGACGAAGCTTGAAAGAGGGATTTGTTGATTTTGACAACAGGAAAATACGATTCTGGGGCAGCAAAAATGGAGAGTTTGCATTTACATGGGAAAGATTTGTGAAGGTGTGCCTGGAAAACGGGATTTACAGTCAGAATCGGAAAAAGCCGTCTTTGGATGCTGCCATTGCTGTGGAAAACAAAACTGCGGATATCCAGACAGCGCAGGTGGAGCAAAACCGTGGGATGGAACCGGAGAATGCTGCAGCCGCACCCGAAAAACCGGAAAATGCAGAAGAAGAGCGTCCTGTAATCTCGAATACCTGCATACGTGGAAATAACACGCTGCACAAACTGGCAGAGAAAACGCTGGGTGCAAATGCAGCATGGGAACTGGAATGGGAAGATGTGCGTTTCCGGCTTGCGTATTACAAGCAGCCTCTGCCCGGCGGGGCAACGCTGTGGAAGCGGATAGACACCACCAGAGAGAATGCCGGACAGCCCTGTGATGACTACGCCATCATTCTGCAGGACAACAGCTTCTTTACCTGCGGATGGATAAGTTTCCACTCCGGCATCACGGATATTCTGACAGATTACTTTGAGCTGAAATAAATTTTGGGAGGTTGCCGGATGAAGCCACATGAATTTCGCCGTCTATATGCGATACCCTATGACATCGCCAAGCGTCGGCAGCGCATCGAGCGGCTGGAGATTTTACAGGCAGATGGTCCGCAGGCTGCCTCGGATGTGGTGAAAGCTTCTCACGGCGAGGGCAACAGCTGCGTTCTCGGTCATGTAACAGTGACCGGGACTGCAGATTCTGCCTACAGCCAGCGTGCTGCGGAGATCCGGCGGCTGAAAGACATCAACCGTATGCAGAACAAGCTGTACAACATCGGTGTGCACATGGTGGAGGACTGCGATGATCCGGAGCTTCGGGCGATGCTATCGGCGATCTGCGTAGAGGGCAAAAAGCCGCAGGACGTAGCCGTGGAGCTTACCGAGCAGGGCTTTGACGTGGATGCAGAATCTATTCGCCGGAGGGTTTACCGGTGGATTCAGAAGAATGTGGGGTGATCTTGTGAACGGTAGTCAGATAACAGATGAAGGATTCAAAAGGCTTGCAAGCGATCTTGCATCAGGGCTGATTAGTTTTGAGCAAGCCCGTGCGGCTGGGTTGGAAGCTGAAATAGGGCATTACTTAGACGACGATATGTACAGCGTGTTTTTGGACGAATCGTACAGCTCTTGCCCATATTGTGAAAAAATTTATGCTGACAATAGACTGTACGAAACGATTTGCCTTAATGAATCATGTCCTGTGTGGCTTAATGGGCATTTGGGGGACGTTGGGAAAAAATTTGAAAAAACAACCGTTGCGGAGCAGAGCGAAAAAGCGAAAAAACGAATTGAAGAGGACATGAAAAATCCATGTGCAGAATGCGAATTCAGGAAATACCATGATTGGGCAGAACCAACGTGGACTGGTTTTTCTCAGCACTACTACGATTGCGAAAAACCGGGCTGCCCGATGTGGAGCCGTCTGTGGTGGAGAAACAACGACGATGGGACACCCCTTATGGATCAGCAGCCGATAAGGCTAACAAGAAAATTTCAGCACGCAGTATATGAAATTGTTCGATTTCTTAATGAAATTGTTGAGTTGCTGTTGAACTGATGGATGGAGGTGATTTTATGGATTGCGTTTCTTGTAGGGTGCGTTTTCGGTGCCCTTCTAAAACTGAGCCAAACTCTCTTGCGTGTATATTAACGCTGACCACTTACGGACAGATAGAAGAAAGCCCGTACCAGACACCCGGAACGCCAAAGTTTTGCCCAATTTGCGGGAAACCGGTTCTGGTTATCGGCACTGAACGATTTTGCAACAATGTCCAGTGTGTAAACAGATACATTCCGATGAATGGGCACAACAGACCATGGATGGAGGATGAACAATGAAAGCACATATCACGACAAAGTGCAAGCCGTGTCCGTTTTGTGGAGCAAGAGCGAGGGATGGTATTTAGGATGACCACTGCTGAAAAAATTGTTGTATCCGCATATACAGGATACTTGATGTGCGATTTCGATTTAATGCACCAATACATCGAGAAAGTCATGGGCAGACCTGTTTATGTGCATGAACTTGGTTCAGAAACCTTTAACCATGAACTTATGGAGAAAGTGAAACCGGATTTTCTTAAAATTTGTTCTGGAGAAGAAGTTCATTTGCATTTACGGAATCGTAAAAAAATTATCGCGAAAAAGGGGTAAATCGACATGATTGCTTATATTCTTGGCGTAGCTATTATGGCGTTTGTTAGTGTTCCTTTTTGTATGCTTTCCGTGCGGTGGGCGTGGAAAAGCGGGTGGACAGTACGGAAGATACTCATGGTGTTCACACCGGCATCTGTCGTACTGGGCGGCGTTCTGGGGTACACGATGGCGTGTCTTGTGCTCAAAATGACCGGTTTTTGCTGATTGATACAAAATTCACATTGTACCACTTCTCTGCGTAGGTACGCAAAAGCCGTGTCACAAAATGGTCGGAATGTCACAAAAAGGTCGAAATGTCCGGAATGTCCCATTTTGATGTGCTAAAATTATAATGCAGACATTGACGGAAACGTGAATGACCTGCATCCTCATGACGAGACCCGGCGGGAAGCATAGCACAGGCTTTTTGAATCTTCCTGTGCTCAATGGATCACCGCGCCGTCCGCTTCAAGATCCAGCGGCGCACACAAAATAAAATCAAACCCGGCGGGTGTCCACTGTGGACACCTTGGAAAGGAGCGCAAACCATGCTTGAATTTTTCATCAAACTGTTTCAGCCTCTTGCGCTTGCACCTGTGTTCCGGGAAATTTTTCAAATAGCGTTCAAAAGTAATTTTGTGCGCATCGTCTGGAGTATCGGTTTTCAGGTGAGCCGCACAAAGCGTGAGCCGAGGGCAGAGATCGGAGGGCGCGGCTGTATGCAAGGGGCGCGGCCTGTTATCCGCGCAGATTATGAAAAACACTGATCTACTCAACCAGCCATTGCGCACGATGCGTTGATGGCTGGTTTTGTTTATGCCATCGTAGCTCAACGGAAGAGCGCTGCACAGGTAAGGCAGGTCACATTGGCGATAACGCACAAGGTCTAACTACATGGATTAGCCACCATGCAAAAGGATTGTGCGGGTGCTGGTTCAAATCCAGCCGATGGCTCTATTTTTTGCTACGTTAGCTCAACAGGCAGAGCACCCGGCTCATAACCGGGTCGTTGCAGGTTCGATTCCTGCACGCGGCACTACAATACCGAAAGAAAGGAGAACGTCGAGTGAAACTGTATAACGGAGATTGCCTGGAAGTGATGAAAAACATTCCAGACAATAGCGTGGATATGATTTTGGCGGATTTGCCTTATGGAACAACCAAAAACGATTGGGATTCTGTCATTCCGTTTGCTCCTCTGTGGGCACAACTCAAAAGGATTATAAAGCACGGCGGCGCCATAGCACTTCATGCGGATATGCCTTTTACAGCGAAACTTGTGTGCTCCAATCTGCCATGGTATCGTTACGAACTCATTTGGGAAAAACCACAAGGAACAGATTTTTTAAATGCGGGAAGAAAACCAATCAAAAATCATGAAAGCATTCAACTTTTTTCGGAAGGACAAATAACAACATACAACCCTCAATTCACATACGGCACGCCATACATTCAAAAAAGCAAACCATCCAGTAAAAATTATGGTTCTGCCAGCTCATGGGTTACTGTGAGTGAGGGGGGACGATTTCCAAAAACGGTCTTAAAAGTATCGCCTGATAAAGAAAAAATTCATCCGACACAAAAACCGATCGAACTAGAATCTTGGCTAATTCGCACATACACAAATCCGGGAGAAAAAGTTCTTGATTGCTGCATGGGCAGCGGTTCTACAGGCGTTGCTTGTATCCGGGAAGGTCGGGAGTTTATTGGCATTGAGAAAGATGCCGAGTATTTTCGCATTGCAAAGATGAGACTGGAGCAAGAGCAGGCGGCTGGGCAGCAGCTCAGTTTGTTATGACCGCAAAGTTTTTGAAGTGGCTGCAAGGCCTGATTGCACACGGCATGATATATTCCCGTAGCTCAATTGGTAGAGCGCTGGTCTCCAAAACCAGAGGCTGCAGGCTCGGTCCCTGTCGGGAATGCCGGACTTTGCATGACCGGGGGACGGCATGCAGAGAGTAGCGGGGCATCTGGCCGCGAAAGTTCCGGATGCAGCAGCGCTCCAACCGTTTACGTTGTCCGAGAAACTGAATGTATACCGGGAGCGCTGCTTATAATGTGTTTAGCTTGAAATAGCTTGAGAATATAGTTATAGACAACATGACCGATAAGTTTTACAAATGGCTCTGCGCTTTGATAGCATCCGGTGATGTGCATCCGTTCTACTGCTCCTCGCAGTGGGTGCGGCTATCGCACAAGGTGCTGGACATGGACAAGCATGAGTGCCAGCTGTGCAAGGAGCGCGGACGATACCGGCGGGCAGAGCTGGTGCACCATGTCAACCATGTGCGCCGCGCGCCAAAGCTGGCGCTGGATATCTGGTACACGGATGCAGACGGCAACCGGCAGCGCAACCTTATCAGCGTATGCAAGGACTGCCACGAGACTGTGTGCCACCCGGAGCGGCTGCGGAAATGCGGCGGCGGCACGCCGCTGACGTTAGAAAGGTGGGATTAAAATGGCTAATGTGGAATATAAAGGAAAAGTTCCTGTCATGGTAACTATGAACGAAAAGGAAACCAGAAAAATCTATGATGCAAATGTTGGATGGGTGACGGTTTATTTTGCAAAGCCAGCCGAATGGATGGATGATAAAACAGCAGAAAAATTTGTAAGACAGCAATTAGAGGCGGCTGTGGAAGAAGCTATAAAAACGTACAAAAGGTAATCCCCCCTTCCGAAAAAACGGGGTGAGCGGGTCGGGGCC
>ERZ1034917.946-NODE-946-length-21633-cov-37.593475_pt1 | contig 21633 bp, 30 predicted proteins | sample MGYA00520605_ERZ1034917 | MGnify/ENA primary metagenome ERZ1034917 (study PRJEB33766, sample SAMN09781784) | gut metagenome | biome: gut microbiome | host: Homo sapiens | place: Madagascar | study: EMG produced TPA metagenomics assembly of the PRJNA485056 data... | reverse complement strand
CGACGAGAGGACGCAGGTTGTGGGAAATTCTGTTGTCTACCCCGGCCCGTATGCAAGGTATCTCTATTACGGGAAAGTCATGATCGACCCGGAGACCGGCAGCACATACGCGCCGAAGGGTGGGACGAAGGTTCTGACAGACAAAAACCTTGTGTTCACGACATCCGGACACGCACAAGCACAGTCGCACTGGTTCGAGGCTTCAAAGGCTGAGAACCTTGACAAATGGATTCGAGTTGCAGATAAGGCGGTGAAGAAGTACGGCAAATAACACATTGGAACAAAAAATCGGGATCGATCAAATCCCGCGGAATCTACTTATTTGGCTAAACACGTACCCTAATTTGCCGGTTAGCGTAATGAAGTACGATACAAACTTACCGGCTGACTCAATCGGGATGTCAATGTCCCCTATCCAAGCAAGCAACAACCTAAGAAAAGATATCTTAGGAAACGTGATTGGAGACGGCGAGTATCAGTTTAAACTCATTTACCGCATCAAACCGGGTACAAGCAATGATAAGCGGATACAGGCAGACGAACTACTTTCCGATATTGGCATTTGGGCAATGGACAAAAAACCATATATCGGAGAAAAACTTTCTGTAGTTGAAATTTCTGCAACCGTTAACGCAACGTCTTTCGGAATGTACGAAAACGGAGACGAAGACCACCAAATTCTTATGAAACTTATATACGAGGTGATTTAATTATGGCAGAACCTAAATATACAATTTCAACCGAAACCGGGAAAAGCGCAACGCGCGACAAACTCATTACTGCGCTTAACATCGGAACAGATGCATCCCCCGACTGGAAACCTCTCGGAAAGCACGTCGAAGACAGCAACATTGAGTTTGACTATAGCGAAGAAGACAGGCAGGACATTTTGGGGAACAGCTATACCCAGGTAAAAAACCCGAAAAAAACGCAGGATTTTTCGGGGAATAACTTTATCGGCGGCGACGAGCTTATGAATTATCTGATCGATCTGGCCGTCGTGAAAAATGACTTCTCGGCGCTTGCGGCGCAGGAGTGCCTTATTCTCCATACATATCTGAAGGATTCCACAGGAAAAACATTCGCCGAACGCTATTCGGAATGCACAGTCCTGCCCTCTACACTTGGCGGCGAAGGTGGCGGCGTTTTGATTTCTGACGTTACTGTAAAATATGGAGGAACAAGAACGACAGGGACAGCAACGTACAGTGCAGGAAGCGGAATCACCTTCACGCCGGATGCGTCCTCTGACTAAAGGAGGCACAGAAAATGCATGAAATCAAATTTGAAACCGGTATCGTATCGTTCAAGCTGAACGACGCGGCGGAAGTTTCCTTCAACCCGACGGATAGCGCGTTTGTTGAACAAATCTTCAACACGTTTGACGAACTGGACGGGAAGCAGGAGGCGTATAAGGCCGAGATTGACCGCTGCGCTGACAAGAAAGAGATCTTCGCAATCGCCCGCCGCCGCGACGCGGAAATGCGGGACATGATCGACAACCTGTTTGCAAAGCCCGTATGCACGGCGCTTTTCGGCACCATGAACGTCTACGCGCTGGCAGACGGCCTGCCAGTATGGTGTAACCTTATGCTGGCCGTAATCGACCAGATCGACACGAGCTTCGCGGAAGAACAGCGAAAAACCAACCCGAGGATTGCGAAATACACAGCAAAATGGAAAAAGTGATCTGGGCGCTGCCGACCACGGTCGACGTGAACGGCACAACGTATCCGATCCAATCCGATTACCGCGCGGTTCTTGATATCCTCGTAGCCCTGACAGACAGGGAACTGGACGAGCGGGATAAGGCGGAAGCGGCGCTGACCATCTTCTATCCCGGCTTCGAAGAAATGCCCGTCAGCGACTATCAGGAAGCCATGAACCAGTGCTTCCGATTCATCGACCACGGGCAGGAGAATCGAGAGAAGAGAAAGCAACCAGAGATCATGTCATGGGCGCAGGACTTTGATCTCTATATTGCGCCTATCAACCGAATCGCGGGCTGCGAGGTCAGGGCGCTGGAATACCTGCATTGGTATTCGTTTCTATCGTACTATCAAGAAATCGGAGATTGCCTGTATGCACAGGTGGTTTCTATCCGCGATAAAAAGGCCAGAGGGAAGAGCCTCGACAAACAGGAGAGGGATTTCTACCGGCGCAACCGGGATATCGTCGATCTGAAGACAACATACTCGGAGGCCGAAGCCGACCTGCTTGCCGTATGGGGAGTCGGGACAAAAAACAGCCGCCCCGGTTAAGGGGCGGCAGCAGGAAAAACTTATTTTTTATACTCGAAAACGATTTCGCTACCCCAGAAGCTTGGAGAGAATCGAATCTCGATCTCACTCCAATCCTGCGGCGCTTCATATCCGACGACACCTTTCATTTTCTTCCCGGCGGCAATCGTGCCGTCAAGCTGCGGCTCGTCGGAACTCATCATCGCGGTGAGGCTGAGGCTGGTTGTATAGCCATCAATGTAGCTTTCGAATGAAAGCATGGTGCTGGACGCAATATCGCGGGATGAATTGTTTTCGATCTCGAATTCGCACAGAACAAAGACCTTTCCATCATCCGGCGAGACGTAATTTTGGCCGGAATTCTCGGTAACACTGAGCAACGAGACCGCCACGCCGTCCAGAACGACCTGGTCCCCAACGCCAAATGTTTCAGGCCCGGAATCGGATTGCTGCGGCGGCTGCTGCGAAGAAGAAACTGAGGTTCCGACCTTTTCCGGCTTGGAGGACGATCCGCAGGAAGCAAAGGCCGCGCCAATAAAGACGAAAAGACAGAGGAATACGATCAAAGCCGTCAGGCAGCCGCTGGGGCGTTTCGCCTGCTTTTTGGTTTTTAGCCCGCCAACAACGTCAACGCGGTTCGAGGCGTTAATCTTGATGGTAAAAAACGCATTCTGCTGCCCTTCGGCAATGGTAAAGGATATGGTTTTATCCAGACGGCGATACCGGTAAAAAGAAAGTTCGTGCTGGCCCGGAGCGGCCACGGCTCGAAGTTCTTCACCATTTTTCAGCGTGCCGACATCACAGCCATCCAATGCAACGCCGACGGTCAGGCCAGAACCGTAAAAAGAATTGTCCCGGCTGATTTGGATAATGCAATCACTCATATTTCTTCCCTCCTTACTTGGAAGATAACACAAATAATAACAAAAATCAACCGAAAAGGTGGTGAAAATATGGCGGATGGAAAAATTGTGATCGCCGTCGACGCGGACGCGAAAAAGGCACAGAAAGAGCTGGATACGCTGTCTGCGAAAATCGACAAGATGGAAGCAAAGCTGAATGAGGATACCGGAACGCAGAGCGGGCTTAAAAAGGAGCTGGACGCTGCGCGTCAGTCCGCAAAGCAGACGGAAGACGCGCTGAAATCGCTCCGCTCGGAGGCTGACCGCCTAAAGGGCATCACGTCCGGAAGCGCTTCGGCTAATCCAGCGGAGTACATAGACGCTTATTCTCGACAGGCGGAGGTTGCTGCACAAATCAAAGAGCAGGAACAGCTGCTGGTGCAGCAAAACAAAACGGCGGAAAAGCTCGGGAGTCAATATGCAAAGATCACCGACAAGGTGATAAACCAGACCGCTGCGCTTGACGCTGCAAAGACCAAAGCCGGAGAGCTGGTGCAGCAGATCACAAATGCAAGCGGAGCCTCGGCTAAAATGGCGGAAGTATCGGCAAGCGTCGAAAAGAGCATGAACAAATTCGGAAGAAGATTAAGCGGGGTACTAAGGAGCGCGCTGATCTTTACCGTCCTGTCCCGCGGCCTTTCGCAGCTGCGTAGCTGGCTCGGCGAGACAATCATGCAGAACGAAGCCGCCCGTGCATCTATTGCGCGACTGAAGGCCGCCCTTTTGACACTTGCGCAGCCGATCCTAGAAGTTGTGATCCCGGTTTTTGTGAAGTTAGTGAACATTTTAACCCAAGTCGTGACGGCAATCGCGAAGTTTTTCGGTATGCTCTCCGGAAAGAGCTGGGGCGCGCAGGTTTCAGCAGCAAAGGGCCTGAATGCCGAAAAAGAAGCCCTTGAAGGGGTGGGCGCTGCCGCAGAAGACGCAAGCAAAAGCATGGCGGGCTTTGATGAAATCAACCAGATCACCAGTAATCAGGCGTCCGGCGGCGGCGGGACGAGCGGAGCAGGCGCTTCGAGCGGGATCACGCCGGATTTCTCCAATCTGGATCTTGCCGAAGACAAACTGAACGACATTCTTGGCATTGTCGGGGCAATAGCCGCAGGGCTCCTTGCGTGGAAGATCGCCAGTATGTTTACCGACGACCTCGGCAAGATCGGCGGCATCGCGCTCGCTGCGGCTGGCGCGTTCGCGCTCGTCTATTTCTGGCTGGACGCATGGAACAACGGAATCGACCTGACAAACTTTCTCGGTATGCTCGGCGGTCTTGCGGCGCTTGCGGGTGGACTCGCCCTTGCGTTTGGGCCGACCGCTGCGGCAATCGCTCTCGTGGTGGGTGGCCTTGCGATGTTAGTCGTCGGGATCAAAGATGTGATCGAAAACGGCTTTACGCTGGAAAACACGCTGACCATCATCGCCGGACTGCTTGCCGCTGGTATCGGGATCAGCATCCTGACGGGCAGCTGGATTCCGCTGCTGATCGCCGCAATTGCATCGATCCTTGTTGCACTTGTCTCTTTTACAGGGCACGGCGAGGAGCTGATCAACGGACTGAAAGATGTTGTGTCCGGATTCGGAAAGTTTTTCAAGGGCATCTTTACCGGCGACATGAATCTTGCGTTAGAGGGTGCAAAGCAGATATGGAGCGGGCTGAAGCAGACGTGGAACGCCGTCGTAAACTCCATCAGGGACGCATGGAGCGCGTTTGTCGATTGGTTAAAGCAAAAGAATCCGGCACTCGCCGCAATATTTGAGACAATTGGGAAAAAGTTTTCCGATCAGTACGAGGCGTGGAAAAAAATCCTGAAAGGCCTGATCACCTTCCTGACCGGCGTGTTCACCGGAGATTGGAAGAAAGCGTGGAACGGCGTCCTTGACATTCTGAAAGGTGTCTGGAATCTCGTAATCGGCACAATAGAGGGCGGAATTAACTTCATCATCGACGGCATCAACCTACTGCTTTCGGCGCTGAATAAAATTCATTTCGAGATTCCGGATGGTGTACCGCTGGTTGGCGGGAAAACCATTGGAATCAACATTCCGCCAGTGTCGCGCGTCCAGCTCCCTCGTCTCGCCTCCGGCGCGGTCATCCCGCCGAACCGGGAATTCATGGCCGTCCTCGGCGACCAGAAGAGCGGGACGAACATCGAGACGCCGCTTTCCACGATGGTGCAGGCATTCAAACAGGCCATAACCGAGACCGGCGTAGCGGGAAGCAGACAAATGACGGTAATCTTCCAGCTTGACCGGCGTGAGCTTGGCCGCACGATCTATCAGCTGAACAACGAAGAGACGCAGCGCGTCGGCGTGAAGCTTGCGGGGGTGAAGACATGAGAAGCGCACTGAGCCTTGACGGCAAGGCGTATTTCAATCTTCACGTCGTGAGCTGCAAGCGGTCGTTTTCCGTCCTTGATGGCGACAACGCCGGGCGCGTTATGACTGGCGCGATGACCCGCGACATCATCGGAACGTATTACAACTACAGTCTCGAAATCGACCCTGTATCCTCTGACCCGGAGGAATACGACGATTTTTATGAGAGAATTTCCGCCCCGGTCGACAGCCACGTGCTGACCGTCCCATATGCGCAGGGGACTATGACCTTTGACGCCTATGTAGCAAACGGCGACGATGAGCTCGCCGGGAGCTACGACGGGCGCAATGATTGGGGCAATCTGACGATCAATTTTGTCGCCATGAAGCCCAAGAGGACGCCGGTATGAGTGTATGCGTGATCTATGAGGACGTAGCGGTAGGCGCAGCAGCGGCGGCAAGCGTTGCAAGCACCGCTGCGCAGCCCTTCTCCGATCTTCCGGAACTGCCGTATGGCACAGAGTCGGTGATCGTCGCAACAAACGAGCTGAACCAGTGGGTGCTGGACGGCTCCCGCCCGATCCTCACGACCGAGCAGGCGGCCTTTTGGTCTGCCGAGCCGAGCAAAGCAGACTGCACCTTCGACGCAAACCCGACGCTGACCATCACGCTGGACGGCACGTTCGCAAGCTCCGGCATTTACCTCTATTTTGACGGTGGCACCGGCGACTATTGCAGCGCCCTGACCATGACGTGGTACAACGGCGAGACAACCGTCGCGTCGCAGGACTTCACGCCGGACGGCCAGAAGTATTTCTGCGCAAAGCCTGTCTCCGGATACAACAAACTCGTGATCGAGCTGAAAAAGACGAGCCTGCCGTACCGGTACGCGAAACTCAGACAGATCTTCTTCGGCATCGTCCGGGAATTCGAGCGGGAGGACTTGCGCAGCGTCAGCGTCACCGAGGGCGTCAGCGTGATTTCTGACGACGTGGAGATCAACACACTGGATTTCACGCTCGACAACTCGGATGATATAAACTTCATTTTTCAGGAGAAGCAGCCCGTAAGCGCCTACGACGGCGCAAAGCTGATCGGCGTCTTTTACATCAAGAGCTCGTCCCGGTCGAGCGACCGGCTCTATGACATTTCTTGTCAGGACGCGCTCGGCATTCTGGACGACGAGCCCTTCGCGGCGGCGGTCTACAGCAGCAAAAACGCGAAGGAGCTGATAGCCTCGATTCTCGGCGCGCACTTCACGCTGGATTTCGACGCGACGCTGGAGGACGAGACTGTAACCGGCTATATACCGGACTGTACCAAGCGCGAGGCCTTGCAGCAGATCGTCTTTGCCCTCCGCGCGACCATCGACACAAGCGCGTCACGCGGCGTGCGCGTCAGGAGGCTCACAGCGTCTTCGCCCGCCGATATTCCGCTTGAGCGGACATACACCGGCGGCAGCGTAGAAACGGCGGCAGTCGTGACGGAGGTGCGCGTGACGGCGCACAGCTATTTGACATCCGGAAGCGGGGAGAGCGTCGAGGTAAACGGCACGACCTACTATCACACAACGTCAGTCACGTCCAAGACCAACCCGAACGCCACGACGCAGACCAAGCCGAACGTCATTGAGGTGCGCGATGCGACGTTGGTAAACAGCGAAAACGTAGCCGCCATTGCGCAGCACATTTATGATTACTATATGCGTCGCCAGACACACAGCGTTAAAATTGTCATGGATAAGGAAGCACCCGGCGACTATGTGCGCACTACAACGCCGTGGGGGACCAAAATCACCGGCACGATCACCAGCATGAACATCCGTCTCAGCGGCATTGCAGCGGCGGACTGCGAAATTATAGGGACGTAAGCGCTGGAGAAAGGAAAACAAGCATGATCATTATTACCTGTAAAAAGGCATTCGCACAGGCAAACTGCCGCACGGCGTTTCTGACGGCGGGCATGAGCAGGGCCGAAACCGTGCGATTCGTCTTTTCGGACGATTGGGACGGCCTCAGTAAAACTGCGGTATTTACCGACGGCGTGAAGACCGTCGACGTCCTGCCATCCGGCTGGGACGGCGATACCGTACCCATCCCGCACGAAATTCTCACCACAGCAGGAAGAACCGCCCGCGTCGGCGTGTACGGCACAAACGCCTCCGGCGTCGTGCTGCCGACCGTCTGGGTATCGCTCGGCAAGGTGCAGCCCGCGGCGGAGCCATCCGGCGATCCTTCGGCGGATCCCACGCTCCCCGTCTGGGCGCAGCTGCAGGAGATCATCGGCGATCTAAACAACCTCACCACCAAAGCCAAAGAGAATCTTGTCGCCGCGATCAACGAGGCGGCGAAGACCGGCTCTGGCGGCGCTGGCTCCATCGATCTGCGCACGGCGGACGGGTACATCCAGTATTCCAACGACGGCGGGGAGACGTGGGAAAACCTGATTGCCCTCGCCGATCTCAAGGGCGAGGACGGCGCACCGGGAACGCCCGGAACCGACGGCAAGGACGGCGCACCAGGGCAGGACGGCTTCAGCCCCTCTGCCTCCGTAGCCGAAACGGCCACCGGCGCAACCATCACCATCACCGACAAAACCGGCACGACGACCGCCGAGATCAAAAACGGCAAGGACGGCGCACCGGGCAAGGATGGAGCACCCGGAGCCGACGGCGCGCCCGGTACGCCCGGCGCAAACGGAACCGACGGCAAAGACGGCACGACCTTCACCCCGTCCGTCTCCGCTGCGGGCGATCTGAGCTGGACGAACGACGGCGGCAAGGCCAACCCCGCGCCCGTCAACCTCAAAGGCCCACCAGGCGCGGATTACACCCTCACCGATGCCGACAAAACCAAGATTGCGGCAGAGGTGATCGCGGGCGGCGTAGAGGCGCAGCTTGGCCCCGTGCCGCTCCCGGCCCCTTCTGCGGCTGCCGTGGGCCAGATCGTAAAGATCAAGGCCGTCGACGCGGCGGGCAAGATCACGGAAACAGAGGCGGTGAATATGCCGAGCGGCGGCAGCAGCGACACGTGGGAGTTAATCAATTTTATAAAGATCGCCGACGATGCAGAAGAGGCAAACGGGCTGACCATCGATAAGGATTCCAGCGGCAAAGCGTTCAGCCTAAGTCGCTTCCGGCTGATCGCACTGTCACCGATTTACACGGGAGAAGGAGAAACAGAAATCCCCACGTTTTGCTTTGCATTGATCAATGGCAGGAAAATAGGCTCTCTACAAAGTGAAAAACCGATGGCATATACAAGCCTGCAAATGCCAAGCAAAACAGTGCCGACAGCGTGGGCATGGGCGGAAGGATACTTATCCGGAAATGGCGCGTGGGAACTTGAATATTTAGCTCAGGGGTTGAACTCCAACACTACACTGAGCGAAGATTACGTCGTAATTGGAGATAAAAGATACAATAACGATAACATCAAACTCGGCGCAGCCACAGTAAACGACAGACCCAAACTGTATCCGATTACATCGGTTGGATTCGATCAGCGTCCGGTTTACGCGGGCTGTATGTTTTGGCTGTACGGAACGCGCATATAAGGAGGCCAACACACCATGAAAATCTACAAAAAGGAGGCTGCCGCACCATGGCGACCAAACCAGTATACAAGAACGGCCTGCCCGTCGTGCTGAACGGGCAGGCGCTGGAGGTGGACGTATCTGCGGCGGACTCCATCCAGCATGCGGACATTCCGGATTTCGTGAAAGCCGAGGCATTGGCCGTGGCGGAGAAGGTCAAGGCCGTGCTCAAGTCGGACAGCATTGTTTTCCTGGCGGTATCGGACTTCCACCATGCCGGTGAGCAGACCGACAGCTGGCAGACGAACATCAATGCCGGAGACCTCCACGCCTGCCAGGCGCTCAAAGCGCTTGCATATATCCTGCCGCAGATCGATTTTGCCTGTATGCTGGGCGATGTAACTTTTGGCAGCCAAGCTACAACGGAAGTGCTCTTGAAATCTCAGATCGCGGAGATTAACGGCTGGCTCGACGAGGCGTACAAGGGCATTCCGCAGTTCCGCACGGTTGGCAACCATGATACCGGCGAATACAGTACGCTGGTCGGCGCGGAATATCTCTTCTCGGCCATCGGTAAATACTGCGAGGGCGCAACTTACGGCAGCACGGAATACGGCTACTGCTACCGGGATTTTGGCGATAAGAAGCTCCGTGTGATCTGCCTCAATACCTGCGAGGGTGAGACTACCGGCGGAGAGTCGGCAAGCTACATCTGCTCCCCTGCACAGCGCTTGTGGTTCGCGCAAACGCTCTATAGCGTGGGCAGCAAGTCCGATGCCGCCAGCTGGAGCGTGCTTGTGCTGGCACACTATCCGCTGGATTACGGCGGAACTTACCACATGAGCAATATCGTGAAAGCCTACGTTGAGGGAAGTTCGACCACCGAAAACGGAACAACGGTGAACTTCAGCGGCCACAATGCCGCAAAATTTGTTGCTAATGTACATGGGCATACACACTGTTTCCGGGTGGATAAGCTTTATAGTGTGGCGAATAGTGTGGGTACAGCCTATGACGCATGGAAATTCGCTATTCCAAATGCTTGCTTTTACAGGAACAACTCTTCGGCAAGCGCAACGTTCTGGGGCATTACCTATGGCGAGGACGTGACATACGACAAGACAGCTGGAACGGCAAAGGATACGGCATTCACGATAAATGTGCTGACGCCTTCGGAGCAAGCAATTCATTCTTTCTGCTACGGCGCCGGGCGCGACCGGACAATCGGCTACGCGGCAACGGTATATAGGAATATCACGAATTCGCTTTCTCATGTTTCGAACAGCAATGCGGCGGTATCTGTTGAGGACGGAGCGGCCTATACGGCGACGCTGACAGCAGAAAGCGGCTATACCATGGGAAGCGTCGTGATAAAAATGGGCGGAACGGACATTACATCCACGGCCTACACGTCCAGTACCGGCGTGATCAGCATTGCAAGCGTCACGGGAGATGTGACAATCACAGCGGCAGCTACCAAAAATGTGACGTACACAAATCTCGTTCCCACGGCGGTGGACAGCACCGGCGCGTCGGCTCCGTACACGGACGGCAAATATCTCGGCTCCAGCGGCGCGGCCAGTGACATGAGCGGCTTCGTGACGACGGGCTTTATCCCCTTCGACGGCGCAGCAGTGCACACATACCGCATCGCCGGTGACGGAATCGCCTGGAATACCTACGGCTGCCGCGTCGCGTGGTATAATGCGGATTACTCGCTCAAGGGCAGCGTAATCTCCTATGAGAAACTTAGCAGCAGTATCTACTGTCCCACAAAGGTGGAGGACGCAGCTGCGGCAGCGGCATTCAGTACAGATGAAAATGTGGCTCCGCCGAATGGTGCGGCATTCTTCCGCATATCCGCAAAGGGCGCAGGCACAAATCTGATCGTAACGCTGGATGAGGAGATCACATAAAGGAGAGATCATGGACACCACAATCATCAACCGCATTTACGTTGGCAATCACATGGGCAACGGAAAACTCGGCGCAGGCTGCAAATATCAGATATGGGGGATTAGAACATGAAAATCTACGAAAACGGCACGATCCGCGAAATGACAGCAGAAGAAATCGCCGCCCTGCAAGAAGCAGCACTTAGCGAGAGCGGCAGAATGGAGCCGCTGACGAACGAGAGAAAGATGGAGCTGTTTCTGGCCGCCATCCCCGCACAGGATACGCCCACGCTTGCGCCGAAGATCGGCTACAAGTGGCAGCCGATGTACACCCCGTCGTCCGGGTTTGCGTGGGAGCTTGTAGAGGATCCCGGCGCGCTGGGCACGATGGCAAATCCTCTGTACTGGGTCGACGGCAAGGCGGTAAAAACAGGGTATCACTATACGGACGGCTCCAATAAGTATGTAGCGCTGAAAGACGGCGTGCCGAGCGGGTTTGACGATGCCGCCTACTTTGCGGAGGTGTAGCCGTGGATAACGTATGTGTATGCTGCGGGGCAATCGCCCCGAAGGGAACCCGCGCGGAGGCGGCGGCATGAGCACCATCATCGACACCCTCATCACCGACCGGACACAGGCGGACGTGGAGCGGGTGCGGAAGCTGGCGGCAAAGGGCTTTGCCGCCATGACTGCCGACGAGCAGGCGGAATGGCTGGCGGGGATGAAGGGCGCGTACAACGCTTCCGATCTGAACCGCGTGGGAACTGCCCTGAACTATCTGGCGGGCCGCCTCGCCTCAATCTGCGGGAATAGCATTACGTGGACGGCAAAAACAGATTGGGCCGTAACAGACATTATAACGGCCTCACAGGCCGAGACGTACCGGCGGCAGATACAGGACATTCGCGACGCGCTTGCGTATCCTGCCGAAACGCCGGACGCGCCGCAGCTGGCGCGCCTGACCTACATCGGCGCAAATGATATCGAGCGAATTCTGGTGCTCTGCGAGGACTTAATCGTCAACGTTGCAAAATCTTTTCGCCACACCGGCGCGGCGGAGTGCGCCGCAGGAGGATTACTCACATGAAAGATAGGCAACCAACACAGGTTTTAGCCAACGGCGCGATCCGCTACGGTGTCTATAACGCCGACGGAAGCCTGAACCACTACGAATACCTCAAACGCGAGGACGCGCCTACCGTCGAGGGCACGCCTCTCAACAAGGCAAATCTCCTGTCCGATGCCACAGCCGCCAAGCTCTGGCCCAACGCCGACACAAGGCCGGAGGACCCGACCGTTAGCGAGGCACTGACTGAACTACGAAAAGGGAAAACAAAAATCGGCGATGTTCTTATAACGGCAAGAGCAAAACCGTCAGATGCATGGCTGCTCTGCAACGGACAAAGCATTGAGAGATCCAACTATCCACAACTATTTGAGCTTTTACGCTCTGCGGCTTCTCCAGTAGCATGGACGAATAAAACTGTAACGGGAGTTGATAGAGCCACAAAGGCGGTATGCTATGCAAACTCGAAATGGTTTGCGTTCACCTACGACAGCGAACCTCCATACCCTATGCAAATGTATGTGTCAGAAGATGGCATCACGTGGGAACATCATTTGTACACCCTTACCAGCAGTTACAGTGCAGGCAAAACTGCAATGTACTATGACGCAGAAGAAGATGTATATTACATAGCGACGAGCGGCTATGTCAACAGCTCATATATGCTCTCCTCGGATTTTTCAACAATTACAGAGCTTAAAGATTTTGCTGGTGCTTCATCACAGCCGGTTTATGCTCTTCAACTCCACAAAACAACGGATGGGCAGCTGTGCTGGGTGATGTGGCGCAAGCCGAAAAGCTCGGGCGACGATATTGAAGTTATTCTGTATACACTAAACAAGAGCACGCAGGAATGGAGCCAGGTTACAATCGATACTGGCATAACGGCCATAGATTACGATAGTGCTTTGAATCGCTTTTACTATGTAAAGAGGACTTATTCATCAGGATATATAGCAAGCGTGTATTTTGTCGTAGGCCTGTCTGGGGAAAAGACGATGGTTGGATCGTTTTCACCAAGTAACGGAAGCATTCTAATCCCGTTCATTGATCTGTCTTCAAACACGATCGTTGTCATGTTTTCGTCATATACAGATTCAGTTTGGAAACTGCGGTATGCGTACTCAACAAACAGGGGAGAGACATGGAGCGAAGGTTCAGAAACTGTTGCAACTCAAGTAGACAGCCATGCCGTACCGAGCGTAGATGTGTCATATGGCTATCAATACGTAAACGGGTTGCTTATCTGTACGATCGTCGGAGAGAATGGAGCTAAGTACATCTGCAGCCTGTCCGACCCGTCAGATAAAGCTTACAAAGTTATTGGAACGTTCAACGGCGCACTGTCTCCGAGCGGGCTGGCAATTATGCCGCCAACAACTGAAACCGTCGCGGTATGCAATTATGCGGACGCTGCGCGTCCGATTCCGAAAATCATCCCGGATACCCGCAGCCATGCATATATCAAAGCTCTGGAGGAATAAGCAATGCGGGACAGAATCGGCACAAATAACCTTGCGAACGGCGCTGTCCGGTACGGCGTGTACGACGCGAGTGGGAACCGTCTGCGCTACGAATGGATTCGTCCGGAGGACGAGCCGCTGGAGGCAGGGACGCCGCTCAACAGGGAAACGCTTCTGTCAGCTGAGGCGGAAGCCGTTGTATGGCCCGCGAGCGGAAAACCGGCGAACCCGACCGTCAATGACGCGATGGATAAGCTGATGGAGGCGAAGGAAGTCGGCGATATCCTCACGACCGTCCGCGTTCTCTCCGCCCCGTGGCACGAATGCGACGGCTCGACTTTCTCGAAGACGGCCTACCCGGCCCTCTACGCGGCCCTCGGCGGCACGACGCTGCCGAACATCAGCTATTCCAGCGATACCACCACCTACATCAAAATGGCGGACGATTAGCCCGGAAAATAAAAGAGAAAGGTACAGAAAAATGGACACCAAAACCATCATCGTTACCCTCGTCTGCGCCGTGATCGGCTCATCCGCGCTGACGGCGGTAGTCAACGCCGTCGTCAGCGCGATACAGAAAAAGCGCGGCAAGGCCACATCGCAGGATACGCACCTCGCCGAGATCGATAAAAAGCTCGGGAAAATGCAGGAGCATCAGGGCGAGCAGTATTTGGCTATCCTCCGCCTCACGATCATGAGCGAGGAAATGCCAATGGCAGAACGTCTGATCGCCGGAGAAAAGTATAAAAAAATGGGCGGGAACGGCGACGTGAAAAAATTCCTGCACCAGCTGGAGGCGCAATGCGGACATAGCAATGGAGTTTAGCAAGAAATGGCTGATTTGCAGCGCGCTCGTCAGCCTCGCACTCATCATCGCCTGCGCGGCAGGCGCAGACCTGACGGAGATCACGCTTGCGGTGCTGGCCGAAACAACGGCCTCCAGCGGCTTTTACCTCTGGAAAGCCAAAAATGAGAACCGCGCGAAGTACGCGCAGAAGTACATGGATAAATGGGCCGAGAAATACGGCCCGGAAGCGGCAGCACGCATCGCAGAGATCGTGCTGAAAGATTGAAAGGAGCATACATATGGACTACACACAGATCATCTCGGCAGTGATCGCACTCATCAGCGCGCTCGTTTCGGCATTTTTGATCCCGTGGCTCAAAACCAAGATCGACGCGGACAAGCTGCAAACGCTCCGCACCTACGTTGAGATCGGCGTAAAGGCAGCGGAGCAGCTGTACACCGCGACGGACGGCGCAGCGAAAAAGGCGTATGTTGTGAACTTCCTCGCCGAAAAGGGCATTCAATTTGATGTGGAAACGATCGACAAGCTGATCGAGGCCGCCGTGCTGCAGCTGCACCACGAGTTGTACGGGAGTGAGCGGGCATGAGTATCAAAATTGGGCAGGCCAGTCTTGGAGAAACCGGAGGACGCAACCAGCAGCCCGGCAACCAGACCGGGCGGGAGCTGAATATCTCCAACTGGTACAATGGCCGCTGGCTCGGCATCTTGCGCTACAAGAGCCGCAAAAAGGCCGAGCTGGCCGCGCAGACGTGCGAGGCGGCCATTAAGAACCCGAATATCGGCTACGACATGGACGGCCGGAACACGGCATACGAGGCCGCCAGAGCCGTCAGGTGGGACGTGAGCAGGATCGCAAAGCCTGTGGAGACGGACTGCTCCGCGCTCATGATGCTCTGCGCCGTGGCCGCAGGCTGTGACGCCGTCGCCGCGCTCTACAAAAAGCAGGGTAACAGCTGCACCACCTACTGTATGCTGCACGACTGGCCCGCGACGGGCGACTTTGAACTGCTGACCGGCAGCAAGTATCTGATGACGGACGCCAATCTCCTGCGCGGCGACGTACTGGTAAGCTCGGGCCATACCGTGATGGCCCTCGAAGATGGAAAAAATGCAGAGGAGGAAACCGAAATGGTAGAAAAGAGCAAGATCATCGTGGACGGCAAGGAAGTCGCCGTTGAACGCATCCTGAAAGACGGCACGAACTACGTCAAGGTGCGCGATCTGGCCGCTGCGCTGGATCTCGAAGTGAGCAACAAGGGCAATATCGCTGTGCTGAATCACAAGGAAAAGTAAGGAGGCGGGGCGTATGTCGCCGCAGGCGCGGGCCAAGCTGCCGCCAGAGCTGGGCCGCCTGACCCGCAAGGACATGGAGGCCGTGATTTATCAGGCCAATCTTGGCCGGGAAAATGAGAAGATCGCGCAGCTCTATTTTGTCGACAAGCTCCCGCAGGTAGACGTCGCGACGGAGCTGTTTCTGGGCCGCGCCACGGTCCAGCGCCGCCTCCCGGGGATCATGGCACGGATGAAGGCTGCGTCCGGCAGTCTTCCAAACTGAGCGGAAATGATGCACAAGTGATACGCAGCTGAGGCACATCAAAACGCAAAAAAGCCCATACTGGACACATCAAAGGAGTGTTCGGTATGGGCTTTTCTTATTTTAATCCAAACCCAGCCGGGCTGAAAGTCGGGGACTGCACTGTCCGAGCAATCGCAAAGGCAACAGAGAAGAGCTGGGACGAGGTGTATATCGGATTGTGCCTGCAAGGACTCATCATGGGAGATCTGCCGAGTGCAAACAGCGTATGGAGCGCTTACCTCCGGCAGCAGGGCTTTACCAGGAACGTAATCCCGAACACGTGCCCGGACTGCTATACCGTCGCGGATTTCTGCGCAGATCATCCGCGCGGCGTGTATGTGCTGGCGTTATCAAGTCATGTGGTCTGCGCGGAGGACGGAAGCTATTTTGATACGTGGGACAGCGGCAACGAGATCCCGCTGTTTTACTGGGCAAAGGAGGATAAATGATGTTCGGACAACAGCCATACGTGTACCAGCAGCCGATTTACAATCAGCCGCCCGTGCCGCAGATGCAGGAGCCGCAGATGCAGATGTGTCCGCAGTATCAGCCCGCGCCGCAGATGCCGGCTTACCAACCGCAGCCCCAGCAGCCGCAGAACCAGTCGATCATCTGGGTTCCAAACGAGCAGGCGGCGAATGACTTTATTGTCGCGCCCAACAACGCCGTTACGCTGTGGGATATGAATGCGCCTATCGTGTACGTGAAAAAGGCCGACGCGAGCGGAAAACCGGCCATGACAACCTACGATCTCGTAGAGCGCGCACAGGCCGCACCAGCGCCCGCAGCGCCGCGAAGGGACATGAGCGAGGAATATGTGACCCGCCGCGAATTTGAAGAGCTGGTAGCCAAGCTGACGGCCCCCAGCGCCAGACCGGCGAGAAAGACAAAGGAGGCTGAAAGCGATGGCTAACCCCTTGTTTCAGGCCCTCGGAGGCGGACAGCTGCCCGGCCCGATGGGGCAGTTCCAGAACATGATACAGCAGTTCCGGCAATTCCAGAACAGTTTTCAGGGGGATCCAAAAGCAGAGGTCGAAAAGCTGGTACGAAGCGGGAAAATCTCGCAGCAGCAGTTGAATCAGCTGCAGCAGATGGCTGGACAGTTTCAGCAGCTGATGGGATAAAAACAGAGGGCGTTTAGCCCTCTGCGTACTCCCAAATATAGCCCTTGTAAGTATCACGCTGATAATGCCCGTTGCAGGCAGAAGAAACAGATGTAATCTTGTATTCTTTTGGCAACTCCGAAAGGCTGTTATAAACGGCGACAATATCTCCAGACTTCGTTTTTTGCAATATTTTTCTTCGGTATTCGTCCTTCCGATGCTTCAAAGGAACTTCCAATATATCCTCGGCAGACCACCCTTGCATGAATCGATATTGTATGGCGTAACGGCTTATTCCGAGCTTACGCGCCCACTGGGACAGCGATAACGTTTCACCTTTATACGTCAAGTATTGATTCGTGCGTTTATTGTTTTGCTGCGTCTCGTCGTCTGCCCATCTGCAATTTTCAGGACAATAGTTTCCATTTGGGTCAATCCTGTCCAGAGAATACCCTTTCGGACGCCCACCAACAGAGTCAGACCATTCAACGAATTTCTGAAAGTCTCTCCATTCTTGACAGACAGAGATTCCGCGCCCTCCATAAACAGAGAACATCTGGTTATTTGGATTTTCGCAGCGATCAAACATGGCGTTCCAGACCTTGTGCAATGGGTGAGATGATCTTCCGTCAAACACACTGCCGCTATTGCTTGGAAGTGGTCGATGTTTGTATTTTGAGCAGCCGCAAGATTTAATACCGCCGTTCTTAACGTATGTCAATCTGTTCTCTCTCATGTTTCCACAATCGCAACGGCAGCGGCACATATAATAAGCAGTCCTAAAAAAGATTGCACGGAAACCGATAGGACTTTCGGCTTGTCGGGAGCTACCCTATCCGTGCAAGTAAATTATATCACATTTTTGCTATCGATACAACGTTTTCTGGCCAGAAACTTGTAAATAAAAAACTTATGAAAGGAGAGATGTTATGTCTCTTACAGATGGTGGGATTCAGACCACGATGCCCGTTGCACCTGCTGGCGCAATGAATGGCGGCGGCTTTGGCGGCTTTGGAGATGGAAACGGCTGGTGGATTATTCTGTTCTTCATTGTTCTGATGGGGTGGAATCGGAACGGTTGGGGCGGCACTAATGGCAGCGGCGCTGTGGACAACTATGTTCTTGCAAGTGACTTTGCTACGCTTCAGAGGCAGATTGACAGCGCGGCGTCCACACTCGAGCGTAAGGGCGAAATTACCCAGCAGGGTCTTTGCGACGGATTTTACGCAATGAACACTACGTTGCTGAACGGTTTCGCCGGTGTCAATCAGAACATGAACACTGGCTTCCAGTCCGCCGAGCTTTCCCGATGCAACCAGCAGGCCGCGCTTATGCAGCAGCTGAACAACATGGCGATGCAGGCACAGGAGTGCTGCTGCGAAAACCGCGCTGCAATCGCCCAGGTGCGCTACGACATGGCGACGCAGGCGTGCGACACCCGCAACACCGTGCAGAACACCACCCGCGACATCATCGACGCCATGAACTGCGGCTTCCGCAGCATCGATCAGCGCCTGACCGCGCAGGAGCTTGCGGCGAAGGACGCGAAGATCGCAGAGCAGAACCAGCAGCTTTTTGGCTACCAGCTGGCAGCATCGCAGGCGGCACAGAACAATTACCTTGTTTCCACGCTTCGCCCGAGTCCCAGCCCGGCCTATGTTGTAGCGAATCCGTACTGCTGCAACAGCGGTTACAACTACGGCTGCGGCAACTGCGCGTAACAACTCCACATCGTAGAGCTTTTTCGTGGCCTCACGAAAATGGTTGGCCCCATTGCCGATACTCGATAGCAACGCGGCGGGGCAATCGTCCCGCCGCTGTATTTTTATGAAAGGAATGATTTTATGGCAACATATAAGGAACTCAAGAAGAAATTCATCGATCACCTGATGGGCGTGGATCTGTACAAGATGAACATCACGGATCTCTACACATACGCCTGTATCCTGAAAACGGTGGACGAAATGGAGCAGCCGAGCTGCGCAGAGGCGATGAAGACGGCGATGGAGCCGATTTTGAACTACTGCAAAGCAGGCAATTCGGGAAGCGGGGTGTTTGGAATTGGCTGAGTTTACGAATTCCAACATCGTCGGCGTCGCCGCCGGGCAGAACGTCCCGCTGGCGGAAACGGCAGTGAGCAGCAAGCCGTGCATCGTGCACCGCGAGGGCAGCGGCCTGATCACGCTGCGCGGGCTGACGAATCAGTGTAGAGCAGTTTTCAAAGTCTCCTACGGCGGCAACATCGCAATTCCAACCGGCGGCACGGTCGAGGCGATCACGGCCGCACTTGCCATCAACGGTGAAGCCCTTGCAAGCGCGACGGCGACCGTGACACCGGCAGCGGTAGAAAACTACTTTAACGTTTATGTATCCGCACATGTGAGCGTGCCAAGAGGCTGCTGCCTTACGGTAGGTATGCGAAACACCAGCGCGCAAACGGTTAATTTTGCAAACAGCAATCTTACCGTCGAGCGCGTAGCATGAAAGGAGGAAGCGATATGTATGATCTGAGGAATCTCCGCGAAATGCTCTGCAAAGAGCTGGACGAAATCGCCGAGAAGCGTGAAATGTCCGCAGGCGACCTCGACGCGATCCAGAAGCTGACCAGCTCCATCAAGAATACCTACAAGATCGAGATGGCTGAAGACGGCGGCTATTCCCGCGACGGCGAGTGGGAGGCGGATATGCGCGGTACTTACGGCCGGGGCAGCTCTTACCGTGGCCGCCGCCGTGACGCAATGGGCCGCTATACCCGCGCTGATGCCCGCGAGCATATGCGCGCGCAGCTGGACGATATGATGCGCGACGCGGACGACGATAAAACCCGTGACGCGATCCGCCGCTGCATGGAGCAGATCGAGCGGGCATAAGGAGGCGCGATATGCTGGATAAAGCCGAGATCCGCAAGGAGATAGCGCGGCTGGAATATGAGGAATCCAGCTATCCCAATTATGCCAAGCTGGCAGATCTTTATGTGATACGCGACAAGATGCGGGAAGAGGAACGGGACGCCGGCGGTAGGCATGTGGGTTACTACTCCGGCGCTCCCACCCCTGTGACCGCAGAACCGACTACCGTGGGCGAGTACGGGGACAGTGAGTTTTTACTTGCGGTAGCTGGGAAAGACCCGGCAAAGGCTTGGGCGGTCGTTGATGAACTTATGGACACATTATCGCTTGTGAACCGAAAAGTCTATGATTCTATGCTTCGGAAAATAAAGTCCATGTAGCAAAAAAATAGGGGAGTCCCCTCGCATTGCACTGAATTTGTAGCATACAATGTAGCATACGGAAAATAATTTTATGTTACAGAGCGTGTCATAACGTAATTTTTTTGCTTTTTGAAAATACGCGGAAAATAGGGTGAAAAGCATAAAAAGTACCGATTTTAGCTTTAAAACAGCTAAAATCGGTACTTTGGCGCGGAAGGAGAGATTTGAACTCTCGCGCGCTTTTTAGACGCCTACTCCCTTAGCAGGGGAGAAAAAACCATTGAAAACACTAGAGAAATTGGCATTTGTAACATATTTTGTAGCATACAGAATTCACTCTGGTGAGTCGTTTTGCAACTGATTTACGGCATCGACCATGCCTTTCATGTCCGGGTGTACGTACCGTTGGGTAGTCGTTATCTTCGTGTGGCGCATGATTTCCTTGATCGTAAACGGGTCGATGTTTTTCATCGCAAGGGCTGTAGCGGTTGTATGGCGGCATGAGTAAGGTGGTAGCTTTTGCACTCCAGCAAGCTCCAAACACTCATAATATCTCTTGTAAAAATTATCTTTGTTTATGCAGCAGATATTTCCGACGCGCGACTTGCTTTCTTCGCATAGTTCACGCAGCACCGGCGCAACGAAATCCGGGAACACCATAGGCGTTTCCTTCCGCTTCTTTGTCTTTATGCCGCCTCGGACGATCTCATTCTTTTCAAAGTCAATCATATCTTTCTTGAGCTTCAAAAGCTCACCGGGCATCATGCCTGTATAAATCATCGTTAAAATAAACCCAATGAAGTGGTCTTTTGCATACGCTTCCCATAGATTTTTTACGTCGGCGTCGGTAAACGGTTCCGGCGACTTCTCTTCCAATTCCGGAAGCTTTATGTACTTTGCAAGATTCACGGTTGTCTGCTTTTCTGCGATTGCGAGGTTATAACAGTGGGAGAGGACGGTTTTCATATCTTTCCGTGTGTAATAGGTGCTGGCGTTGTGGTCGATAACATCCTGTATCTGCGCGATGGTAAGCGCGTCGATCTCACGGTCGGCGATTTCTCTCATGCGCCCGAAAGCCTTTTCCGCCGCTCCCTGACGATCAGCCGATAAGGATAGATAATCCCCACGCAGATATGTTTTGTAATATTCTCTGAGAGTGGGGCTTCGCTGCTCTTCCTTCGGAGGGTTTGCGGCATATTGGAGGGCGGCGCGCTTTGATGTAAACCCGCCTTTTGTTCGCATCTTTTGCCGAAGCTTGTCGTTCTCGTCTAGGTAAGTTCTTTCTGTCCAACGCGCCGTCCACGTCTTCCCTCGCTGGTAGGCGCTTCCCTGCCCGTTCCCGCGTGTCCGGTTTCGCCGCGCTTCCTGTTTTTTTCCGCACCAGCAACAGTAGGGCGCGCCGTCTGGGATTTCCTTTTTACACTTGATGCACTCCATGTTTCCCTCCACGTTCTTTTCGGATCGCGTAGAAAGTAATTGCCGAAGCCAGCGCTGAACCTACGATCAGGGCAATGCAAACCC
>ERZ1034917.944-NODE-944-length-21668-cov-17.772729_pt1 | contig 21668 bp, 15 predicted proteins | sample MGYA00520605_ERZ1034917 | MGnify/ENA primary metagenome ERZ1034917 (study PRJEB33766, sample SAMN09781784) | gut metagenome | biome: gut microbiome | host: Homo sapiens | place: Madagascar | study: EMG produced TPA metagenomics assembly of the PRJNA485056 data... | reverse complement strand
CCATCCTGGACGGCTACTATTCCGATTCCTCGCGCATGTTCTGCATCGGCGAGGTGTCCGACGAGAAGCGCCGTCTTGTGGGGGAAACCAAGAAGGCGCTGGAAGCCGGTCTTGCCGCGGTGAAGCCGTGGGGGCTTTTGGGCGATGTGGGCGCTGCGGTTCACGAATACGCGCACGCGCAGGGCTTCTCGGTGGTGCGCGAGTTCGGCGGCCACGGTATCGGCCTGGAGTTCCACGAAGATCCCTTCGTCAGCCACGTGTCTGAGCCCGGAACGGGCATGGTGCTGGCGCCGGGCTGCTGCTTCACCATCGAGCCCATGATCAACATGGGGGGTCATAAGATCGACATGGCCGACCCCAATGGCTGGACCGTTCGCACGGCGGACCGCAAGCCCTCCGCTCAGTGGGAGGTGCAGCTGGTGGTCACGGAAACCGGCTATGAGCTTCTGAGCTGGTAATCTTTCGCCCCGGCAGGGCAGTTGGGCAGCAAAGCCCTCCCTGCCGGGGATTTTTTCACTTTATAACGAACAAACGTACGAAATCGTGGTATACTCCCGTCAACACATCAGAGCCAGTGCAAGCGCCTCCTTCCAAGGTCGCCCGTAGATGGCAGCGGTGTTCCTCGCTGCCCGTTCCACGCTTGCAAGATCCTCTCCGTTTTTGGAACAATCGAAGAAGGTGTTTGCCATGTCCGGTAACGGGTCTGTGTCTTGCTGCGCGCAACCAGGTGCATTGGTGGTTATAGCGGCGCTTCCGCTCTGTCAGTTGCGCGATGCGCTCGATTCGATGGAGTATCAGCTGTTCGAAGAGGGCTTTATCCCGGTGGGATGCGACGGAGAAGGCGCTGATGATTGGCGGGAGTTCGATCAGCTGGGGTTTGGATCCGCGCTTGATCAGGTCTTGCCCGGCGCCTTCCCGCTTCGATGTGCATGCGTTATGGATTGCGCCGATGCGGTGTCCCTTGTGCAGGAGGTCGGACATGTTGTGCTCTGATCTTCTTTGGGATGCGCAGTCGGTGTCTCGAAAACAGGTTCCCACGTTACAGGATGCCTTTCTGTGCTGCGATAGGGAAACGCTGCTTTCCATGGTCGAGCAGGGTTATGCGCGTCATTTGCCGGGGTGGGGTCAGTCCACTCCGCAGCAACGCCGCGTTGCTCGCAAGCGCATGGGTCGCGCTTTGGACGCCATGCTCGATTGCGCGGTGAAGCGCAAAAGCGGCAAAGCCCTGTGCATATTCCCCGAAGAGCGCTTCGTCGTGCATGCGCGGCGGGGTCGGGCATGCATCGAGCGTTTGGTGCAGGCGCGCGTGGCGGATCTGTCTGCGGGCGCTGTGCGGCAAGATGCCGCTGAAGATGCGTGCCTGTTCGGTTGCGTTCCCTGGTCGCAAGTTCTTTCGTATCGCGTATGGCTCGAAGGCCCCTGGGATTGCTGCGAGCGCTACATGGTCCTCGCAAGCGCGTTTTGGCATTTGACGCACCAAACGCCGGCGTCGAGGCAAGGCGATTCGAGCCTTGGGATTCTCGGCACCTCCTCGGAAAGCGCGACCTCTAAGGCGGGGGCGCAATCGTTGCCTCGTTGCGATTGCTCGTTCGTAAGCTGCGAAGAAGCGTTTCCTTCGGCCGACTCCGTTGGCAGGCTTGCGGCGGTGCGAGCCGCGTCCATGGGCTTGTATGTTCCCGATGCTTTGGAAGAAGCGTGCCAAGAGCGCCTTATCGCCAGGGTCGATAGGCTTAATCAAGCTTGTGAGGGTGATTTTCTCAACAGGGTGGAAAACCTTATAGATCGGCTGCAGGCGGCATAGCGTCCTGCAATGAAAAGGGCCGCTCGAACGAGCGGCCTGGGGTACCTTGAAAAGCTATATCGACTAGCCTTCGATCTCCACCAGCGTGATCTCGAAGTTCAGGTCCTTGCCTGCCAGTTCGTGGTTCATGTCAAAGGTTGCCACGCCGTCTTCGATCGACTGCACGAACACGGGGAAGATCTGGCCGTCGCCGCTTTGCATGTATACCGTCTGGCCAACGGGAAGCTCGTTGCCGTTGGGGATCTGATCCAAGGGGATGCGCTGCACCAGTTCCTCGTTGCGCTCTCCATAGGCGTCGGCAGCGGGGATGTGCACGGTTTTGGTCTCGCCCTCCTCCATGAGCTCAACTGCCGCATCGAATCCGGGGATCATCTGCCCGGCCATGCACGTGAACTCCAAGGGCTCGCCGCGATCCAGGGAAGAGTCGAACTTCGTACCGTCGTCCAGCGTGCCGGTGTAATGAACCTTGACCTTTTTGCCTTTGTTGCTCATCGAAACGTCTCCTGTCGTATGGGTATTTCGCTCGGTTAAGTCTACCCGACAAACCTGAAGCCGGGCTCGGTAATGACGGGGGAACCGCGAAAAGTTCCTTTGCCGTTGCTTTACGCCTCTGCGGTTTCCTTCTCTGCTAGGTCGGCAAGCGTGATCCGTTGGGCCACAAGGTCGGAAAGGGGTTTAAGGAGCGTGCGGTCATCGGGGTTTAAGCCGTTTTCAGCCAACCCGATAACGCGGTCGCACAGGTCGGCTACCGGCACTCCGTAAACATCAGCATTGTAGCCGCGTTCCATCAGGGCATCTTTCGCCATTTCGAAAGCGTCGGCGTCTACATCGGCGAAAAGGGCTTCAAGCTGCTGCAGGTTGTCTTCGTCGTAGAACAAGCCCTTGATAAGGGCGGCATAGGCGATCACATAGGGGATGGGCATAGAGTCCGCCGGGCGGATCTCCAAGTACGTTTTCAGCCGCACGTCGGGGAATTGCATGGAAACCGCGTGCTCTACTTGCTTTCGGGTCATCGGCTTGTTGGCGTACAGTTGTCCAAAGGTCTGCTCGCAGTAGCGCCAGCCCTCGTTTTCATCGGGCGCCACTATAGCGGGCGTGTCTAACACGTACTTCGCATAGTCTTCGAACGTGAAGCCGCTTGAAAGGGCACCGGGCACAAGGCCGCATCGGTCGCTGTCGGTATGGCGCCATATGTCGGTCCTCATCAGCTTGTGCGAGCGGGGTTTGCCTTCGAATACCGGCGAATTGTCGCAAATCAAGCTCAAAATAGGAGTAAGCGCATAGGCGACCCTCATTTTTCGAAGGCAGTCCTGCTCGCTTGTGTAGTCGATGGAGATCTGCGTTGAGGCGCTGCCTCGCATCATGCAGGGGCCGTAGATATCCTTTGCGCCAAGATATCGGTTCATGAATGCGTAGCGGCGCTTAGGTATCAGGTCCAAGCTGCGTGCCGTGGCGGTGGGATGGTATCCTTGCGCCACCACATGCATGCCTTTGGGGGCAAGCAGCTCATCAAGCGTTTTCCGATATGCGGTAAACGTCTCCAGGGCTTTTTGCAGGTCATCGAACGGACCCGCCGATAGCTCGATTTGGGCGGCAGGTTCGATGGTGATCGCCTCTCCTGGGCGAGCTACGCCAAGAAGGTCGCCTTCTTCATCTACGGTCGCTTGCGGATAGGATTCTCCTAGCTGTTCAAGCAAATGCGCAACGCCGTTCTCCTCGCTATAGGAGACAGGGGAGCCGTCAGCGCGCACAATGGTCTGTTCCAGCTCGATGCCCAGTTTCCCGTGCGATTCAGCGGGTTTTATGCCGCTTCGGAAGAAAGCCGTCAGCGCTTCGATATTGTGGTTACGAGCAGGTTGGGAGACGTCGCCGGGGGTGGCGTCGGTATGGTTTTCGGGGGCTGGAATATTCATGTAACAAGCTCCTTGGCCGGTAATATCGCTGCAATCATACGCCAGTTTGGCTACAATAGGCCTTCAGTCGGCAGCCTTTGTAGGTAATCTGACACTATGAACTGTTCTATTTGAAGATGAAGACGGGGCCGGGTTTGGACGTGCATATCACAAAAAGAACAGCGCTTTTGTTGCTGCTCGACATCATCGCCACGTATCTGTCGTATTGGCTTGCATCTATTCTCACCAACGTTAAGGGAGAGGTGTTCGTCAATAACGAGATTTACTTCGTATTGGGTATTCTCGCGTTTATCAACGTCGTGGTTTTGGCGACGTTTCGCCTGTACAACAATTTATGGGAATATGCCAGCATCGATGAGGTCATCCAAATCGTCGGCGCAACCGTGCTCGGCACGTTGGGCGGCGCCGTGTTTCTGTGGATTATCGGCACTAGGCTTCCTATCAGGGTTTTCGTCGTTTCGTGCTTCCTTTTGATCTTCTTCATGGGCGGTATCCGCTTCGTGTTCCGCTTCATGCGCCAAAAGGGAAGGGCCATCGCCTCGTCGCAGCGCACGTGCGATCGCCCGCGCACGCTGGTGGTCGGCGCGGGCGAAACGGGCTCGCTGGCAATCGGGCGCATGGCGTCGAAAGATCCGCTCATGCCCGGTATCCCCATTGTCGCCACTGACGACGACCCTGCGAAGCGAGGTCAACGCATCCATGGCGTGAAGGTTTCTGGCGGAACCTCCGACATCGTCGATCTGGTTGATCGCTACGATATCGAGCAGATCGTCGTAGCTATCCCCTCGTCCACGCCCGAGGAGCGTAAGCGCATTTACGGCGAATGCACGAAAACGGATTGCCGTTTGCGCACGCTGCCCAACGTTCGCGCTTTGTCCCTTGATGAAATCGGGGATGTAAGCCTGCGCGACGTCGATGTGGCGGACCTGCTTGGTCGCGAGGAGATCGTTCTGAACACTCGTGCGGTTTCCGGCTATATCGCCGGTGAAACCGTGCTGGTCACTGGCGGCGGCGGTTCCATCGGCAGCGAGCTGTGCCGTCAGCTGTGCACGGTGGCGCCTGCTCGCATAGTCATCTTCGACATTTACGAGAATGATGCGTACATGCTGCGCAACGAGCTTCTGTCCGAATACGACGACATCGATATCGTCATCGAGATCGGTAACGTATGCGACAAGGAGCGCGTCAATGAGGTGTTCGCGAAATATCGCCCGGGCGCGGTGTTTCATGCGGCTGCCCATAAACACGTTCCTCTTATGGAGCATTGCCCGCGCGAGGCCGTTCACAACAACGTGTTCGGCACGTTGAATGCCGTTCGTGCCGCTGATGCATACGGGGCGGCGCGCTTCATCTTCATCTCCACCGACAAGGCGGTTAACCCCACGAGCGTCATGGGGGCGACCAAGCGCATGGGCGAAATGATCGTGCAGTACTATGCGCGTACGTCGAAAACCATTTTCACCGCAGTGCGTTTCGGCAACGTGCTTGGCTCTAACGGCAGCGTGATTCCCGTCTTCCAGCGTCAAATCGCCGCCGGTGGGCCTGTTACCGTCACGCATCCGGATATCGAGCGGTTCTTCATGACCATCCCCGAGGCGTCGCGATTGGTTATCCAAGCGGGAGGTATGGCGCATGGCGGCGAGATCTTCATTTTGGATATGGGCGAACCCGTCAAGATCGTCGATTTGGCAAAAGGCCTTATCCAACTGCAAGGCCTTACGCCGGACGTGGATATCAAAATAGAGTTTACGGGTCTGCGTGAAGGTGAGAAGATGTACGAGGAACTGCTCATGGACGAGGAGAGCACGCTTCCCACCGATAACCAGTCCATCATGATCTCCACGGGCCAGGAAATCAGCTATGATCAGGTTGCCTCGAAGCTCGATGAGTTGGAAAACGCGCTTTCGGCAACTGATGGGGAAGCTATTCGCATGCTTGAACAGGCGGTCCCAACGTACCATTACACCTCGAATGGGAAGGGCATAGTATGAGCATCAAATGCGGTATTGTCGGTGCAGCCGGCTTCGCTGGCATAGAGCTGGTCCGAGTTGCGCTGCGGCACCCCGAGTTCGAATTGGTCGCCGTTACCTCCAATGAGCTTGCTGGAACCCCCGTGGCCAAGGAATACCCTTGCTTCACGGGAGCAACCGACCTTGCCTTCTCCAGGCATGACGACCCGGCTCTCGATCAGTGCGATGTCGTGTTCCTTGCCGTGCCTCATACCGCGGCAATGGCAATGGCCCCTCGTATCGTCGATCGTGGGGGTGTGGTGGTCGACCTGTCTGCCGATTTCCGCTTAAAGGACCCTGCGGTTTACGAGCAGTGGTACAAAGTCCCTCATACTCAAACCGAGCTGCTCAAGCGCGCCGCCTTCGGCTTGCCCGAGCTGTTCCCCGACGATCTTGTCGCCGCCGCGCAGCAGCGCAAGGAAGGCAAAGGGGCGGTCGTCGGTTGCGCTGGCTGCTATCCCACGGCAACCACGCTTGCTGCAGCGCCTGCCGTGCGTCTCGGCCTTGTCGATGACAAAGCTCCGATTGTCGTAGATGCCATTTCAGGTGTGACGGGTGCAGGCAAGAAGGCTACGGCGCGCACCCATTTCTGTTTCGCCAACGAAAATCTCGAGGCTTACGGCGTTGCTACGCATCGCCATACGCCTGAAATCGAGCAGATCCTGGGCGTTTCCGACCGCTTGGTGTTCACCCCTCATTTGGCGCCGCTGAACAGGGGCCTTCTGTCTACGGTGAACCTGCCCTTGGCGGCTGGGGCAACGCGCGATGTGGCGAAGATCGTCGAGAGCTATAAAGAGTTCTATCGAGACAGCGCGTTCGTAACCGTGCTCGATGCAGGGGTTATGCCCAAGACGTCTTCCGTCGTGGGCACGAATTGCGCTCATATCGGGCTTGCCGTCAATGAGCGGGTTGGCATGCTCATTGCCGTCGGAGCTATAGACAACCTTTGTAAAGGCGCTGCTAATCAAGCTGTTCAGTGCGCTAACATCGTGTTCGGGCTGCCAGAGGACCTTGGCCTCGATAAGGTGGCGGTTCCCGTATAGCCAATCCGCCCGCCGTTTCGGCGGGCGTTTCAGAAGGAGGGCGTAATGACTCATGCAGTTTCCGCTGCGTCCAAGGGGGATGCGGTGAAACCTCTGCATAACGCAAGCACCGCCGACTCCTACGCAGATCTGCCGTTTTTGCCGGCAGGCGGCGTTGCGTCGGCGAAGGGTTTCAAGGCTTGCGGCATCCACGCAGGATTCCGCGCTGATCCAAAGCGTTTGGATTTTGCGCTGGTGGCAGCTGATCAACCGGCGGCGTGTGCCGCGGTGTTCACCACGAACGTATTCTGCTCGGCTCCGGTCACGGTGTCCAAGGAGCACCTTGATGGTGAAGGGTACGGCATCGCACGTGCAGTGGCCATCAACTCGGGTATCGCCAATGCGGCTACCGGAGACAAGGGCCTTCAGACGGCGCGCCAATCGTCCGGTATCGTCGCCGATGCCCTCGGTTGCCCGGCGCAAGAGGTTTTGGTGGCGTCCACGGGCGTTATCGGCCAGCATCTTCAGATGGAGCCGTTTGAAAGCGGCGCGCCTTTGGCCGTTTCGGCGCTGTCTGCTGCGGGGGGCGCCGATGCGGCTCGCGCCATTATGACGACAGACACCAAGCCGAAGGAATTCGCCGTAACGTTTAGCGGTAACGGCTTGGGCTACGATGGATGCATGTTCACGGTGGGCGGCATGGCAAAGGGCTCGGGCATGATCATGCCCAATATGGCCACCATGATCAGCGTCATCACCACCGATGCGCCCATTGCCGCAAACCACTTGCATGAGGCTCTTTCGAAGGCGGTGGGGATTAGCTTCAACAAGATCACCGTCGACTCCGACACCTCCACGAACGACTCGTGCTTCCTTATGGCAAGCGGTGCGGCAGCGCCGCAAGGCGCTGCGTGCATGCAGCCCGGTACGCCTGTCTTCGACGCGTTCGAGAACGCACTGCGCACCGTTTGCGTTGCGCTTGCCCGCGAGATGGCGGTCGATGGCGAAGGCGCCACGCGCCTCATCACCGTTAACGTAGCGGGAGCCGCAAATCCGGAGGATGCGGACAAGGCGGCGCGTACCGTAGCGAATTCGCCGTTGGTGAAAACGGCGGTTTACGGACACGACGCTAATTGGGGTCGTATCGCCGCAGCGCTCGGCAGGTCCGGCGCGGCGTTCTCCCAAGGCGATGTCGCCATCGATATCATGGGGCTTCCGGTATGCCGAAAAGGCTTAACCGTGGAATTCGATGAGGACGAGGCGCTTCGCCGTTTCGAGGAGCCCGAAGTGGTCATCGACGTCGACCTTGGCGCCGGCAACTGCGCAACAACCATGTGGACATGCGATTTCTCGCACGAATACGTCACTATCAATGGAGATTACCGCTCATGAAGTACGCAAAGGACACGCGCCCCGAGGGCGCATCAACGGAGGCAGCTAAGATCCTCGTCGAGGCGCTGCCGTGGATCAAGAACATCACCGGTAAAACCGTCGTCATCAAATACGGTGGATCTGCCATGGTCGACGAGAAGCTGCGCGCAGATGTCATGAGCGACATCGTGCTGCTCAAGATCGTCGGCGTGAACCCTGTCATCGTCCATGGCGGCGGAAAGGCCATCACCAGGGCGATGGACCTCATGGAAATCCCCGTTGAGTTCAAGGACGGCCAGCGTGTTACCACGCCCGAGGCCATGAATCTAGTCCGCACCGTCCTTATGGGCGAGGTCAACCAGGAATTGGTCGAGGCATTGAACCATCATGGCAATTTTGCCGTGGGCGTCTCTGGTGCTGATGGCGGCGTTATCGTAGCCGAGCAGGCAAGTCCTGATCTGGGTCGTGTCGGCCGCATCACGCGCATCAATCGCCCGCTGCTCGACGACTTGGTGGCATCGGACTATATTCCGGTTATCGCGTCGGTCGCAATCGGAGAGGACGGCGGCTTCTACAACGTCAATGCCGACATGGTTGCGGGCCATATCGCCGCCGCCATCGGCGCTCATAAGGCGGTGTTCCTTACCGACGTCGACGGCCTGTATGAGAACTTCGAGGATAAAAGCTCGCTCATCTCCAACCTCACCGTGTTCGAGGCGCGCTATATGGTGGAGAACAACGTCGTGTCCACGGGCATGATCCCGAAGCTGAAGTCGTGCATCCATGCGCTGGAAAACGGCGTGCAGCGTGCGCATATCATCAACGGGACCACGCCTCATTCTCTGCTGCTCGAAATGCTTACCAGCACCGGTGTCGGCACGACCATGCATTCCACCGAAGAGGCCTATCGTTTCGATAGCCACCCTCTGGGCAAATTTGCTTCGAAGCTTCTGGAGAACCGTGAAGAAGTCGAGGCCGCTCAGAAGGCCTCTATCCAGAGTTCTTCCGCACATTAAAGAAATCGTTACCTTACGAAGGAAGTTGATAGCATGTCGCTAGAGCAACAGCAGGAACTCGAATCGCAATATGTGATGCATACGTTTGCCCGCAAGCCCGTCGAGCTCGTTTCCGGCAAGGGTATGGAAGTCGAAGATGCCGAGGGCAATACATACCTCGATTTCATCGCGGGCATCGGCGTGTGCAGCCTCGGTCATTGCCATCCCGCCATCACCAAGGCTCTGCAAGACCAGTCTCAGCGCCTGATCCACGTGAGCAATTACTACTACATCGAGGGTCGTGGCGAGCTTTCCCGTAAAATCTCGGGGTTGCTCAATGGCGGGGATCCGGCAAGCCCCGAGCCGTGGCAGACGTTCTATGCAAACTCCGGAGCCGAAGCAAACGAGTGCGCTATCAAACTTGCTCGCTTGTATGCTCGCAAGAACGCCGAAGAGGCTGCCCGTGCCGCAGGTGCTGACGATGCCAAGGTCAAGCAGGCGTTCGATGGCGCTCCGCGCACCATCGTGGTTCTTGATCGCAGTTTCCATGGACGAACGCTCGCAACGCTTGCTGCCACTGCTCAGCCCGCGAAGCAGGAGGCGTTCCAGCCCTTGCCCGGTGGTTTCGTAAGCACGCCTATCAATGACATCCAAGCTCTTACCCGTCTGTTCGAGCAGCAGGGGCATGATATCTGCGCCGTCATGCTCGAGTGCATCCAAGGCGAAAGCGGCGTGCATCCGTGCACGAAGGAATTCCTGGAGGCGGTGCGCAATCTTACCAAGGAGCATGGTGCTCTTATGGTGTGCGACGAGGTCCAAACCGGAATCTTCCGTTGCGGTACCCCGTTTGGCTTCCAGCATTTCGGAGTCACTCCCGATATCGTGACCATGGCGAAGGGTATTGCCAGCGGAATGCCTATGGGCGCCTGCGCTGCCCCTGCCCATATCGCAAAGGCGTATCAGCCTGGCGACCACGGTACCACGTTTGGTGGCAGCTGCTTGGCGGTGGCGGCCGCAACGGCAACGCTCGACACCCTTTCCAATGGTTTTCAGCAGCATGTGCAGGAAACCGGTGAATATATGCGCCAACAGCTTGCCGGCGTTTCCGAAGTCAAGGAGGTCCGCGGCGTCGGCCTTATGAACGCCATCGACCTTGATGAATCGGTCGATGCGCCCGCTTTGGTTCAGAAGGCGTTGGGCAAGGGCCTGCTGCTCAATGCAACGGGCGCCCATACCCTGCGCTTCCTTCCGCCGTTAGTCTGCGAGAAGGGCGACATCGATGCAATGGTCGAGCGTCTGAACCAGATGATCGAAGCCTAAAGGCCCCATAACGCTTGCCAAGGATCCACGTTGCGGCGTGGATTCTTGGCATCCAATCGGATGAGATTTCAAGGCAACGTTTAGCTCGTATAAGAGAAGCGGCATATTCTTCGCAAATTTCAATTTCATCTCGCTGATCACTAAATCTTGCGGTATTATGAACTGCATATTCTTGATGGCACTTACACTATTTTGCATATGCATCAGGAATCATTGGAGGAAACCGGGTACAATGCCCCACCTGGGGCGGGAAGTAACGAGGCATGAGGAAACGGCAACAAAGGCATGATGTGATTCGCGACATCATTCGCGATCGCAATGTCAAGACGCAGCGCGATCTCGCTAATCAGCTGCAGTCTGCCGGCTACGAGTGCACTCAGGCTACCATTTCCCGCGATATCATGGACATGGGCCTCGTGAAGTCTCGCGAGGGTTATTACGTCCTCCCTGAGGAAATGCGTCTTCAGCGCATGGTTTCCGAATTAGTTGAAGAGGTGCACGTCGCTGGCAATCTGGTTGTCGTGAAGACGTTCTCCGGCGGTGCTGCCGGCGTCTCCGCAGCTCTTGACAAAGCCAGCCTGCGTGGAGCGCTCGGCACCGTTGCCGGCGACAACACCATTATGATCGCAGCAGAAAGCCCCGAGGCTGCGGTGGAGGTCGAGCGAGCCATCGACCGTCTGCGACGACGATAATCGTCTAGTTTTTCTACCGTTGCAAAGACGGTTATCTTTGCATATTCCACGTTGTATTTACAAGTTGTTACATCATTGCGCTGCGCGTCATCTCTGGATAATTGTGCACGTATAATTCCTAAGGGATTACTGTAGTTTCAGGAAATTTCACTTGGGAAACTAGTCTGTAACCAGGCAGTACGGGGCATACCTGTATCTTGTGGCACTCGTGGACCCAAATCTCCTTGTTGCTAAACAAATCGCATTCGAAAGGGCCGATCATCATGGCAGAGCAGAAAGATAAAGTAGTACTCGCATATTCCGGTGGTCTTGATACATCTTGCTGCATAAAGTGGTTGCAGGATGAAATGAACCTCGACGTCATCGCCGTAGTTGGCGATGTGGGGCAGGAGCACGATGGCCTTGAGAAGGTCAAGGAAAAGGCTTTGCGCGTCGGTGCCCTCGAGTGCATCGTAGTGGATATGCGCCAGATGTTTGCGCAGGAATACCTTACGAAGGCGCTTGCGGCTAACGCCATGTACGAGAACAAGTACCCGCTGGTGTCGGCGCTTTCCCGTCCTTTGATCTCGAAGCATCTTGTGGATGCTGCGCATAAGTTCGGTGCAAAGTATATCGCTCACGGATGCACGGGCAAGGGCAATGACCAGGTGCGTTTCGAATCCAGCATCACCATGCTCGATCCGTCGCTGAAGATTTTGGCCCCGGTTCGCGAGTGGAATCTGCTTACCCGTCCCGATGAGATCGAGTGGGCTCAGGCTCATGGCGTGGAGGTCGGTGCCACCAAGGATTCCCCATACTCCATCGATGACAACCTGTGGGGCCGCGCAATCGAGTGCGGCGTACTGGAAGATCCTTGGATCGAGCCGCCTGCGGATATCTATACCATGACCGCTGATCCCATGCAGGCGCCTGATCAGCCGGAATATGTGGAGCTCACCTTCGCTCGTGGAGTGCCCTACGCAATCAACGGCAACCAGAAGAGCTATCTGGGCATCATTTACGAGCTCAATGAGATCGCGGGCAAGCACGGTTACGGTCGTATCGACATGATCGAGAACCGCTTGGTAGGCGTCAAAAGCCGCGAATGCTATGAAGCCCCTGCGGGAATGGCTCTGATCGAGGCGCATAAGGCGCTGGAGGATCTGGTTCTTGAGCGCGAGGTCCTGCATCACAAGCTTGCGCTGGAGCAAACCTGGGCGAATTGCGTTTATAACGGCCAATGGTTCTCGCCGCTGAAAGAGGCTATCGATGCATTCATGGCTTCTACGCAGCGCTGCCTGTACGGCACCATCCGCTTGAAGTTCTTCAAGGGCTCTTGCACGGTGGTCGGTCGCAAGTCCGCATACTCGCTCTATGATCAGGGTCTGGCAACGTACGACAAGGGAGATACCTTTAATCGCGACGCAGCCAAGGGCTTTATCGAGATTCAGACGCTGTCCACGAAAACCTGGGCAGTCAATCGTCGTCAGGAAGGCGCTCCTGCTGAGCTGTTCGATGCTCAAAATGAAAAGGGCCCCCTCAAGCGCGGCCGTTACGAAGACGTCACGCCGCTGTTCCGTCAGGAAGCTGCCGCTGAGGCCCACAAGGAAACGGAGTAACCTATGGCTCTCTGGTCCGGCAGATTCACGGAAAACGTTAGCGAGTTCACGCAACGCTTCGGCGCCTCGCTGCCTGTCGATAAGGCTCTGTATGCACAGGATATCGCAGGGTCGAAGGCCCATGCGAAGATGCTGGCGAAGGTCGGCGTGATTTCGGAAGAGGACGCTCGGCAAATCGCTGCGGGGCTTGATCGCATCAAAGCCGATATCGAGTCAGGTGGTTTCTCGTTCGATATCAACGACGAGGATATACATATGTCGGTGGAAAAGGCGCTCACTGCTGAAATCGGCGATGCGGGAGCGCGTTTGCACACAGGCCGCAGCCGCAACGATCAGGTTGCAACGGATACGCGTCTGTATGCTAAGCAGCGAGCAACCGACTTGATGCGCGCCAATGTTGCGCTGCGTCATGCGCTCATAGGCCAGGTCGAGGCGAATTTCGATGTTATCCTGCCTGGTTATACCCACATGCAGCATGCGCAACCGGTCCTGTTCTCGCACCATATGCTTGCGTATGTGTGGATGCTTGCACGCGATTATCGGCGCCTTCAGGCTGCACGAGATGCGGCCGACGCCTGTCCGCTGGGCGCAGCTGCGCTGGCTGGGACAACGTATCCGCTTGATCGGCAGATGACGGCAGGGGAATTGGGTTTCGCTTCGGTTGTCCCGAACTCGCTCGATGCCGTGTCGGACCGCGATTTCCTGCTTGACTTGGATTACGCTTGCGCCGTTTCCTGCATGCATCTGTCGCGTCTGTGCGAGGAGCTGGTGCTTTGGTCAACGTCCGAGTTCGGCTTCATCGAGCTGTCCGACGCGTTCTCCACGGGTTCGTCCATCATGCCCCAAAAGAAGAACCCCGATTTTGCCGAGCTCATCCGCGGCAAAACCGGTCGCGTGATCGGCAATTTGGTGTCATTGCTGGTAACCATGAAGGCGCTGCCCCTTGCGTATAACAAGGACCTTCAGGAGGACAAGTACGGGGTAATCGATTCGACGAAAACGCTGGAAGATTGCCTGCAATGCGCCGCGGGAATGATAGAAACCATGAGCATTAAGCCGGAGAACATGCTCAAGCAGGCGAAACTCGGCCATTTGGCGGCGACGGATGTGGCTGACTACTTGGCGAAGAAGGGCCTTCCGTTCCGTCATGCGCATGAAGTGGTGGGGCATTTGGTGTTGCTGTGCGAGCAGCGCGGTTGCAACCTCGATGATCTGTCGTTCGACGACTTCAAGGCGGCAAGCCCGTTGTTCGAGGAGGACATCGTCAAAGCGCTCGATCTTCCCAGCATCGTGGCTGCTCGAACCACGGAAGGGGGAACGGGCGAAGCGGCTGTGGCCCAGCAGATGGAGAAAGCTAAAGCGGCGCTTGCCGCAGATGAGTCGCTGCTATAGCCGCAGCGCCTCGAAAAGCAAAAGGGCGGCCAAGGGAATGACAGTCGATTCCTTGGCTGCCCTTGGCTTTTTTGCTACGAACTTGTGTGCTTTGAAAACCCTATTTCCCCCGATGGTACAATTACCCAAGTTTCTTGGAGGTGGTTCGTGGCTTCTCGTTCGATAAAGAACAGGCCGAGCATTAAGAAAAAGCGTCCTTTTGTCGGCCTGCTTGCATTTCTCAGTATCATCGCGGCTATTTGCTTCGCCGGTTGCATAGGCGTTTTCGTCTTGGGCGATTCCTGGATCGGCGACCTGAAAACCTATGATGTCTCGGAAGTATCCGAGCTGAATTCGTCTGCGCCGACTACGGTGCTTGCATCCGATGAGAACACGCAGCTTGCGCGTTTCCAGGTGGAAAACCGCGAGCCGGTGGAGCTGAGCGGCATCAGCAAGTACGTGATGCAGGGCACTGTGGCAACGGAGGACGAGCGATTCTACGACCATGGCGGCTTTGACCTGGTTGGTATCGCACGTGCCGCGTTCGTCACGCTTACGGGGTCTGGTCGCGAAGGCGCTTCCACCATTACGCAGCAGTTCGTGCGCAACACGGTGCTCGCCGACGAGATGAACGATATCTCGCTTAAGCGCAAGGTCCGCGAGATGTACCTTTCCGTCAAAATCGAGGAGATGTACTCGAAAAACGACATCCTTCTCATGTACCTGAACACCGTGAATTACGGTTCGGGTGCTTATGGTATCCAGGCGGCTTCTCAGCGATATTTCTCGAAGGATGCAACTGATTTGACGCTGGCGGAAGCGGCAGCGCTTGTCGGCATCCCCCAATCGCCTACCTATAACAACCCTATCGATTATCCGGATAATTGCTATGCGCGTCGTAATCTGGTTCTCGATCGCATGCTGACGAACGGCTATATCACCCAGGAGGAGCACGACTCCGCAAAAGCCCAGGATCTTGTGCTCAATCCTTCCGTACCCTCTTCGGATGGCATCGAGAAGTATCCGTATTTCACCAGTTACGTCAAAAACGTGCTTTCCGACCAGTACTCCCAGCTTGATGTGTTCAAGGGCGGGCTGACCGTCGTCACCACCCTTGATGTCGATACCCAAGAGGCTGCAGAGGATGCCGTCCGCGCGAAGGAAGAAGGCCTGAGCGATGCGATCAGCGGTTCGCTCGTGGCAATCGATCCTTCCACGGGTTTCATCCGCGCATTGGTCGGCGGCAAGGATTGGGATACGCAAAAGACCAACCTGGCAACCGGCGAAGGAACCAACGGCGGCCGTCCTTGCGGCTCGTCCTTCAAGACGTTCACGCTGATTGCGGCTCTGGAAGAGGGCATCGATCCGCAAACCATGGTGGATTGCTCGTCGCCTTCGGTGATTCCCGATACCGGATACGATAGCTCGAATCCGCTGCAGAACATCAACAACATCAACTACGGAACCCGCAGCATTGCGCGCGCTTTCGCCGTGTCGTCCAACACTGGTTTCGTGCGACTGCAAATGGCGTTGGGAACCCAGAAGGTCATCGATGCCGCGAAGAAGATGGGAATCACCTCCACGCTCAACGCTAACCCGTCGTTGACGCTCGGCCAGTCCAACGTCACCATGCTCGACATGGCGGATGCGTATGCCTGCATCGCCAATGGCGGTACGAAATACGACGCGCAGCCCATCTTGAAGATCTACGACAAGAACAACAACCTTATCGTGGATAACAGCCATCCGTCGGGGACGCAGGTCATCTCCGCCGAAGTCGCCCACGCGGCAACCGAGGTCATGAAGGGCGTCGTGAACACCTCCGAAGGCACCGGCACGCTGGCCAAGCTCGATAACGGCCAGGAGGTGGCGGCGAAGACGGGTACTTCCAGCGAGTACCATGACATCACGTTCTGCGGTATCACGCCGCAGCTGTCCGTTGCCATCTGGTTCGGCGATCCGTCTAACCAGGAAACCATCCCCACCGACGTTAGCGCGGCGGATGTGTTCAAGAAGTTCATGACGGCGGCGCTATACGGCAAGCAAACCGAAACGTTCCCCCAGGCATCGAACCCCACGTACAAGGCGTTCTCGAATGCCACGTACCATATCGGGACGACGTCTTCCAGCTCGTCCTCCAACAGCGCGAACTCTGTCGGAAACTCGAGCAACAGCCAAAACAGCAGCTCAACCGGCTCGAGCAACGGCCAGTATGGCACGGCTAGCGGAAATGGCAACTCCAATAGCTACGGTACCGTCAGCACAAACGGGAGCGCCTCAGGCAGCACGGGGTCCGATAACGGCAGTGCGACCGGTGGCGGGACGACCGGCGGCGCTACGGGAGGCGGTACCGGGTCGGCAACCGGCGGTACGACCGGCGGGGGTGGCACCGGGGCGGCAACCGGAGGGGGCACGGCTTCCGGGGGCGCATCCGCCGGCGGCGGTGCGTCAACCCAGTAAGATATGGTTCGGCAACAGGTAGAACAGGACCGGAAATGGCTCATACGATGGTAAAACTGACGGCAACGGTTTGCGCTGCGGCGTTGAGCGTTGCCGTGCTAGGCGGCTGCATGCCCCAGCAGCAAACCTCTGCGGCTTCGCAGGCGCAGTCGGACAACCGTGCTTATATGACGCAGGTCAATCAAACCATGGAAACGCTGCAAACCCGTTTGAACGGCTTTTCGGATGCCGTGTCCCGTGGCGATGTGGTCACCATGCGCACTCAGGCGGACAACGCCTTTAAAGCCCTCGATGAGCTTGATAGCCAAGAGGCGCCCGATGCCCTCAAAGACGTGAAGCAGTGCTATGTCGACGGCAGCGAGCAGCTGGAAAACGCCTTGAACGCCTATATTGAGCTGTACACGGAAATCGACAGCGCAACGGATGCGCAGCCGTTCGATTGGTCTACGTACGACCAGCGCCTTGCTGATATTCAAGCCGCTTACAACAGCGGTATCGAAAAGCTGCAGGAAGGCGACAAAACCGCCGCTGATCTTCCGCAATAAGGCCTTCTAGAAGATAATGCCGTCATCGAGCCTAAGGCCGATGACGGCAAGACGAAAACGAGGACGACCCCCGCGACACCGTTTCGCGGGGGTCGTCCTCGTTTTCGTAGCGTTTGGGTATTCCGGCATCTAACGCTTCTTCGCCAAGCTGCTTGCGAAGTTCCTTGGCGAAACTCGGCTTGTGCTGACCGCGCCGCGCAACCAAACGGCGATTGGATTTGCTAGTTGGTCTTTGGACCGGTGGATAACACGACCACCACCATGCCGTCGCTGGCAATGTATTGCCTGATCACGCTATCCTTCGGTACCGTGCTCGAGTATTCCGTCACCGAGCCGGCCTTCCAATCTTTCAGCAGCTCTTTCGCTTCTTCAAGCGTTTTGCCCGTAGCATCTGGCGGCGTTTTCGAGCTTGCTGCGTTGCCAGCCTGCGATGAGGCTGCGGTTTGCGAACCTGAGGTTATCGTCGTGGGCGTCTGCTTCTCGGAAGGTTTCTCCTCCTCAGCGCCAAGCGCTGCTTTCTGCTTCTCGTTGAAGGCATTGTTGTAGCTGGGGGCTTTCGTCTCGGGGAATTGCTCGACCGCCTTATCCGCGCATGCGCGGTCCATGAAGTCCTTCCACAGGGCGTTGCAGTTCAGCTGCGTGTCCGTGGCTATGCTGCCGGCAGGATTGCCGATCCAGGTTGCCACCGAAAGCGACGGGGTGTACCCGACCAACCAATGATCGGCGAAATCGGTCGAAGTGCCTGTTTTGCCCGCAACAGGCTGGCCGTTGCTCGGTTTCGCGCTTTGCGCCGTACCGTCAGATGCTTCGAAGACCTGTCGAAGCACGTTGGTGGTCGCGCCGGCAACTTCTTCGCTTATCACGCGTTTCGAGGTGTCATCGGCCTTGTAGATGATGTTCCCGTCTTTGTCCTCGATCTCCGTGATCACAACCGGGTCGCGCTTGGTGCCGCCGCTTGCAAGCGTTGCGTAGGCGCTGGCCATATCGAGCGGAGTCACGCTGGCAACGCCCAGCGTCGTGGTGTACACCGTGTTCATCGGCGATTCGACGCCCAGTCGTTCGGCCATCTCCGTTGTCGCTGCTTGCCCGATCTCCTCGGAAAGGCGCAGGTATCCCGTATTCGCCGAAACAGCGGTTGCGCTTTGGATGGTGCGCACCCCGTAATCGATGTTGTCAAAGTTCTCGAACGTCTGCTCCCTGCCGTCGACCTCCTTGGTCATAGGGGAGGAGCAGTCGATGCGCGTTTGAGGCGAGATTCCCTTTTCTATAGCTGCTGCAAGCGTGAACGCCTTGAACGTCGATCCCGCTTGGCGGCCGCCGCCGCCCGTTCCCGTGGCGATGTTCACCTGGCTGATATCGTAGTCGCCGCCGCCGACCATGGCCTCAACGTAGCCCGTTGCGGGGTCGATGGCAACCAAGGATGCATCAAGATCTCCGCTCATACGGGCTCGCTGCGCAGCACATGCCGCTTCTGCGTCATCTTGCAAGGAGGGGTCCAAGGTGGTGCGGATGGTAAGCCCGCCTTCGAACAGGCTGGCATACGAGCATCCGAAAGGATTGTCTTCCTCCATAAGAAGGTTGCGCACATAGCTGGTGAAATACGGGTATGCGTAAATGCCGTCCTCCGGAACCTCCGGAGCGGGATCGAGGTTCAACGGCTCGGCTTGCGCGGCGTCGCACTGTTCCTGGGTGATATCGCCGGCGGACAGCATGCGGTCAAGGACAAGGTTGCGGCGTTCCAGTGCTGCGTCGGGATACGTTTTCGGATTCAAGAACGTTGGCGACTGCGGAATGCCGGCCAAGGTGGCGGCTTGCGTAAGGCTCAAATCGGCGGCGTCGGTTTGGAAATAGTTTTGCGCAGCCGCCTGTATGCCATAGCAGCCATCGCCATAGTTCACGGTGTTCAGGTACATCATAAGCAGTTCGTCTTTGCTGTACTGCTTCTCAAGATCCATGGCCAGCTGCGCCTCGCGCACCTTGCGTTCGATCGATATCTCGTTTGCCTCTTGGGTGAGCACCGTATTGCGCACAAGCTGCTGCGTGATGGTGGATGCGCCTTCCAGGCTGCCTCCGGCAAGGTTGTTGACGAATGCGCGCGCAATGCCCGGGAGGTCAACTCCTCCATGTTGGTAGAAACGCACGTCCTCGGTGTCCACTGTGGCTTGTTTCACTAGGTCGCTGACCTGGTCTGATTCAACAGGATCGCGCTTTTCCAGCTGGAATTCCGCCAGCACCGTGGAGCCGTCGGCGGCATACATCACCGATTCTCGTGCGTGGTTGGTGAAGTCGGTGTCCTCGATGGGCGGAAGGTCGTCGCACCAACCGTCCATTACCCGCAAGGCGCCCTTGACGCCCCAGTAGCCCGTGAAGCACAGGCATACAACGATAACCAGCAAAAGCCAGGCGGCGGCATGGGTGCGCATTTCGCGCTGTTTTCGTCTGAGTTTCATTGTTCGATTATACTACCGTGGCTTTTTTCTTATGCTGTTGCAACTGGAATTAACAAGGCGGCTTCTGCCGCGTGGAACTTGCAGCTGTCTTCTCTACTCAATGGGGGTTGGATATATGGATCAAGAAGTGGAGCTTTTGGCGCCGGCTGGCGGCATCGCTGCCTTCCATGCCGCTGTGCGTGGTGGCGCCGACGCGGTTTACCTGGGCCTTCAATCGTTCAACGCGCGACGTGGCGCCGACAATTTCACCATCGACGCGTTCGCTGATGCTTGCGCTTTCGCGCATCTGCGCGGCGTGAATGTCTACGTTACGCTCAACACGGCCATTCTGCCCGGCGAGGTCGACAGCGCCATGGAAACGGCGCGCCAGGCATATCGCGCCGGCGCCGATGCGTTCATCGTGCAAGATATCGGCATCGCCTCCGAGCTTTCGCGAACGTTGCCGCAGGCGCGCTTGCATATCTCCACGCAAATGAACACGCACAACGAGGCGGGTATGCAAGCCGCTGCCCAGCTCGGGGCAGCGCGCGTAACGCTCGCGCGCGAGCTGTCGCTGCCCGAGATCGAGCATTTGGCGAAGGTCGGCGATGAGCTGGGCCTGGAAATCGAGACGTTCGCCCACGGTGCGTTGTGTGTGTGCTATTCGGGCCAGTGCTTCATGTCCTCGCTCATCGGCGGGCGCTCGGCCAATCGCGGCTTGTGCGCGCAAGCGTGCCGCCTGCCGTACGCATTGCATAACGTGGCGAAGAGCAAGCCGCTCCCGGCACCGGGCGACCACCTGCTGTCTCCGCGGGATCTGTGCAGCATCGACCTGCTTCCTGATTTGGTACGCGCCGGTGTGGCGTCCCTGAAAATCGAAGGCCGCATGAAGTCGCCCGAATATGTCTATGCCGTGACCAGCGCTTATCGCGCCGCGCTCGACCGCGTTCTCGCGGCGCGCGATGCTGCACGCGATAGCGGTGCGCAGGATTGGACCGCTCCGGGAGGAACGGAGCAGGAGCACGCCCAGCTTGCCGAGGCGTTCTCCCGAGGCTTCACCACTGCGTATCTGGAGGGCAAGCGCGGAAACGAGATCATGAGCTACGGCCGCCCGAACAATCGCGGCGTGTTCATCGGACGCGTGGCGTCTGTGAAGAACGGAAAAGCTGCCGTGGCATGTGAGCGCCCCATCGTTGCGGGCGACGTGCTCGAGTTTTGGACGAATAAGGGCCATTTCGCCTATACGGTCTCCCAGGTGGATACCGACCGTAACGGCAATCTGCTGCTTGCGCCCGAGCGCGCGGTGGGGAAGGGCGATCGCGTGTTCCGCGTGCGCAGCGCCGAGGCTGCGTTCGTCGATGATGACCGCCTGCCGCGTATCCAGGTGCAGGGTCGCGCGCGTCTGCGCATCGGGCAGCCCCTTCGCATTGAGTTTTGCCTGGCTGACAACTCCGCCGACCCGCGCGCGCTGCGCGGCGCCCGCAAGCGGTTTGCAGAGGGTGAGCTGCCCATCGGGGCTGCCGAGGGGCAGCAAATCGAGCCCGCACGCACCAAGGCCGTTAGTGAAGATGATGTCCGTGCCCATATCGATAGGTTGGGGCAGACTCCATTTTCCCTGGTGAACCTTGATGTCGACATGGATGAGGGCGTGGGAATCGGCTTCTCGCAGCTGCACCATGTGCGCGCAGAGGCGCTCGACTCACTTGAGCAAGCGTTGCTCGAGGGCACGTCCCAGCGCCCGCTGCCGCGCGTGGAGGCGGGAAGCCGAATGCTCCCGGCGCATGCCGGCGGCGTCCATATCGCGGTGCTGGCAACCAACCCGGCCTGCGCTCGGGCGGCAAAGCGCGCCGGCGCCGATGAGGTGTACGTTCCTGCGGTCAACCTGGCGCATGGCCAGGCCACCATCGCCGGCCAGCTCTCGGAAACCGCCGAGCAGGCAAGCTATCCGAAGGCATGCGCCGTTGTGCTGCCCGTCGCCGACCACGACGACTGCGAGCTCACGCGCGAACATGCATGCGGCTTCGACGCCTGGCGCAGCGTTCACGCCGATCAGGCCGTCATGGCCGAAAGCCTCGGGCAGCTCGTTCGCGCTCACGAGGCGGGCGCCTGCGTTGAGGTGGGGCCGCACCTGCCCGTCACCAA
>ERZ1034917.934-NODE-934-length-21790-cov-6.721509_pt1 | contig 21790 bp, 25 predicted proteins | sample MGYA00520605_ERZ1034917 | MGnify/ENA primary metagenome ERZ1034917 (study PRJEB33766, sample SAMN09781784) | gut metagenome | biome: gut microbiome | host: Homo sapiens | place: Madagascar | study: EMG produced TPA metagenomics assembly of the PRJNA485056 data set... | reverse complement strand
ACTCGCTCATCTCGCTTTCTCTGCCACCGGCAGCGCTCGATTCGCTCCCCACACCCCGCCGCCCGACACCCGCCGTGCCCGCAGCTCTGTCATTGCGAGCCAGTGACCGATGTCACTGGTGTGGCAATCCGTACTCCCTCCACCGCACTTCCACATCCTCCGTAGGGGACGATGCCCGCATCGCCCCGCCGGTAAGTGCCGCATCCTCCCGTCCGTTTTTCCCATTTGATTTTTTCATTATAATCATAAAAACCATTTGTTTTACTTTTGCCCCCGCACAGGCTATACTATATTTATAAAAATACTTGCGAATCCCCCGAAAAACGGATATAATTAATAAGTTATTATGTGGCAGTATGCCGTTTTTTGGGAGAGAACGCACCTATGAGCACCATCATCACCTCCATAGATCCCGATAGTCCCGCCATGCGAGCTGGTCTGCGCGCCGGCCAGCAGCTTCTGACCATCAATGGCCACGCCGTGGTGGACGTGCTGGACTATCGGTTTTATGGGTACGACCCCGTGAGCCATCTGACGCTGAAAAATGAAGACGGCTCCACCCGGAAGCTCACCGTCCGCAAGGCCGAGGGTGAGGATCTGGGTCTGAACTTCGACACCTACCTCATGGATGAGATGCGCTCGTGCGCCAACCACTGCATCTTCTGCTTCGTGGATCAGATGCCCCCGGGCATGCGCCAGACCCTGTATTTTAAGGATGACGACGCCCGCCTCAGCTTCCTGCAGGGCAACTACATCACCCTCACCAACCTCACCGAGCGGGAGGCGCAGCGCATCATCGACCTGCGCATCAGTCCCATCAATGTGTCCGTTCACACCACAGACCCCCAGCTCCACTGCACCATGCTGGGCAATAAAAACGCCGCCAAAAGTCTGGACTATATCCGCGCCTTCTGCAAGGCCGGCATCGTGATGAACGGCCAGATCGTGGTCTGCCCCGACTGGAACGACGGCGACCGGCTGCGCCGCACCTTGCGGGATCTGACGGAGATGGAGTTCTCCTCCTGCTCGCTGGTGCCGGTGGGCATCACCAAGTACCGCAAGGGGCTGGCCAAGCTCCGCCCCGTGGACGCGGCGTGCGCCGCCGAAATTCTGGACATCGCCGAGGAATTCGGGCAGGAAAACCTGCGCCGCTTCGGCACCCGCCGCTTTTTCTGCGCCGACGAGCTGTTCCTGCGGGCAGGCCGCGCGCTGCCGGAGGACGACTACTACGAGGGCTACCGCCAGCTGGAAAACGGCGTGGGCATGCTCCGGTCCCTGGAGGGCGACCTGCTGCGCGCCATGGAGCTTATGGACGATGCCCCCGTCCCCTCCCCCTTCACCATCGCCACCGGACGGGCAGCCGAGGCTTTCATGCGCCACCTGCTGACCCTTGTGCAGCAGCGCTTTCCCCAGGTGCAGGGCAAGGTGGTGGGCGTAGACAACGACTTTTTCGGCCGCACCATCGACGTGGCCGGTCTTCTCACCGGTCAGGATCTGGCTGCCCAGCTCAAGGCGCACAAGCCTCTGGGGCGGGTGCTGATCCCGCTGCACATGCTGCGCCATGCGGAGGATGTGTTTTTGGACGACTGGACGGTGCCGCAGCTTTCGCAGGCGCTGGAGGCGCCCGTGCAGGTGGTGGGCATCGACGGCTTCGACCTGTGCGACGCCATTTTTGAACTGTAAGGAGGTACACCTATGGCAAAACCTATGATCGCCATCGTGGGTCGCCCCAACGTGGGCAAATCCATGCTGTTTAATAAACTCATCGGCCGCCGTCTTTCCATCGTGGAGGACACCCCCGGCGTCACCCGTGACCGCATTTACGGCGAAAGTGACTGGTGCGGCCGCAAATTTACGCTGGTGGACACCGGCGGCATCGAGCCGAACACCGACAACGAGATCCTCACCTTCATGCGCGAGCAGGCGCAGATCGCCATTGACAATGCCACCGTCATCGTCCTGGTGGTGGATAGCAAGACCGGCATGACCGCCGCCGACCAGGAGGTGGCCAACATGCTGCAGCGCTCCAAAAAGCCCATCGTTCTGGCGGTGAACAAAATGGACTCCACCGGCACGGTGGATCCGGAGTTTTATGAGTTTTATAATCTGGGGCTGGGCGACCCCATCGCCGTGTCCGCCGTCCACGGCCACGGCACCGGCGACCTGCTGGACGCATGCATGAAGTATTTCCCCCCCGAGGACGAATCCGAGGAGGACGACGACGTTATTCAGGTAGCCATCATCGGCAAGCCCAACGTGGGCAAATCCAGCCTCACCAACCGCATTCTGGGGCAGGAGCGCGTCATCGTCAGCAACGTGGCGGGCACCACCCGCGACGCCATCGACTCCTACTTCGAAAACGAATCCGGCAAGTATAACTTTATCGACACCGCCGGCATGCGCAAAAAGTCCAAAGTGGACGACGCCATCGAAAAATACAGCGTCCTCCGCGCCACCATGGCCATCGAGCGCAGCGATGTGTGCCTGATCCTCATCGACGCCAACGACGGCGTCACCGAGCAGGACACCAAGATCGCCGGTCTTGCCCACGAGGCGGGCAAAGCCTGCATCATCGTGGTGAACAAGTGGGATGCCGTGGAAAAGGACGGCAAGACCATGGATCGTATGCGCGAGGACATCCGCCGCGATTTGAGCTACATGACCTACGCCCCCATCCTGTTCATCTCTGCCCTCACAGGCCAGCGGGTGAACCGGCTGTTTGAGCTTATTAATTATGTAAACAACCAAGCCTCCACCCGCATCACCACCGGCATGCTCAACTCCGTGCTGGCCGACGCCCAGACCCGGGTGCAGCCCCCCACGGACAAGGGCCGCCGCCTGAAGATCTACTACATGACCCAGGTGGGCATCAAGCCCCCCCACTTTGTGATCTTCTGCAACGATAAGAAGCTCTTCCACTTCTCCTACCAGCGGTATCTTGAAAACCAGATCCGCAGCGTGTTCGGTCTGGAGGGCACCCCCGTGATCCTCTCCATCCGCCAAAAGGGGGACGATGACAATTAAACTGTCCATTTATTTCGTGGTGGGGCTGACGCTGCTGGTTTCCTACCTGCTGGGCTGCTTCAACGGCTCCGTGGTCACCTCCCACTTCATCATCCGCGACGATGTGCGCAAGCACGGCAGCGGCAACGCCGGCCTCACCAATTTCTACCGCACCTACGGCGCCAAATACGCCCTCATCGTCATCCTCTGCGACATGGGCAAGACCCTGCTCTCCTGCCTCATCGGCGGCTACCTGATGCTCTGCACCAACGGCTGCTGGACGCTGGGCGTGCTGCTGGGCGGCATAGGCTGCGAGCTGGGGCACATGTTCCCCGCGTACTACGGCCTCAAGGGCGGCAAGGGTATCCTCTCCGGCGGCGTGCTGGTGTGGCTGCTGGACTGGCGCATCGCGCTGGTTTCGTGGGGTCTGTTCCTGCTGCTGTGGCTGCTGACCCGCTATGTGTCCCTCGGCTCCGTCGTCGGCACGGCCAGCATGCCCTTCACCGCATTCTTTGTGTTTGACCATGACCCGCTGCTGACGGCGCTGTGCGCTCTTGTGGCCGCGTTGGTCATCTACTGCCATCGGGAAAATATCCGCCGCCTGCTCAAGGGGACGGAGCGCAAATTCAAGTGGCATGTCAACCCGCTGAACTCAGACGACAGCGAATAATTTTGCGCAAGAGATAGAAAGGAGATCCGTATGAAACACAATCAAATGCGTCAGGTGGTGTTCCCCATTCTGGCGGCCTTCATCTGGGGCACCGCCTTCGTGGCGCAGGACGTCTGCGCCGACTCCATGGGCGCCTTCACCTTCAACGCCACCCGTTACTTCATCGCCGTGCTGGCGCTGCTGGTTCTCATCGTCATCATGGACGCCACCAAGAAAAACAAGCCCCAGCTGACCCCCGAGGAGAAAAAAGCCTCCCGCAAAAAGCTGTGGCTGGGCGGCTTCTGCTGCGGCACGGCGCTGGCCGTGGCCTCCAACTTCCAGCAGGCGGGCATGGTGGCCGGCACCGACAGCGGCAAGGCCGGCTTCATCACCGCCCTGTATGTGGTGCTGGTGCCCCTGTTCGGCCTGTTTTTCAAGCGCAAGATCAATCTCCCCGTGTGGATCGCCGTGGCGCTGTCCGTGGCGGCGCTGTATCTGCTGTGTATTGAGGGCAGCTTCTCCCTGGCCGCCGGCGACCTGCTGATCCTCGTGTGCGCCGTTTGCTTTGCCATACATATTCTGGTCATCGACCATTTCACCGCGTTCTGCGACGGCGTGAAGCTCAGCTGCATCCAGTTCCTGTTCGCCGGCATCTGGTCTGCCATCTGTACCGTGATCTTTGACACCGTCGATTTCAAAGTCCTGCTGAGCTGCGCCCTCCCCCTGCTGTATGTGGGCATTTTCTCCTGCGGCGTGGGCTACACCCTGCAAATTCTGGCGCAGAAGGACTCCAACCCCACGGTGGTCACCATCCTGCTGAGTCTGGAGAGCGTGTTCGCCGTCATTGCCGGCGCCATCATTCTGCACCAGCAGATGTCGGCACGGCAGTACATCGGCTGCGTGCTGATGTTTGTGGCCGTGGTGCTGGCGCAAGTCGATTTCCCCATCAAGAAAAATGCAAAACCTGTCTAAAGGAGGCAAATTATTATGACCGAAACCACTCTGCATATCGACGGCATGATGTGCTCCATGTGCGAAAGTCATGTGTGCGACACCATCCGCAACCAATTCCCCGTGAAAAAAGTCACCGCGTCCCACTCCAAGGGCACGGCGGTGATCCTCTCTCCGGAGCCGCTGGAGGAGGACGCTCTGCGCAAGGCCATCGCCGCCACCGGCTACGAGATCAAGAGCATCGAGAGCAAGCCCTACGAAAAGCACGGCCCTTTCCACCGCTAAAAAAATCCCCCATCTGTATGAACAGATGGGGGATTTTCACTGAAACAAAGCCTGTCATTGCGAGCCAGTCCGCAGACTGGCGTGGCAATCCGTTTTTTTCAGTCTCAAACCTCCCCATCCGCCCTGGCAGATGGGGAGGTTTTTTCCCTTTATTATTTCTTGAAGCTGTCCTTCAAAGACACGCTGCGGTTAAACACCAGATGCTCCGCCGTGCAGTCGCGGTTATCCATGCAGAAATAGCCCGTGCGCATGAACTGGAACGTGGGCGCGTTGACACCCGTGCGGTTTTCCTGCTTGTCAAAGGCGGCGGCCACAGCGGCCATGTCCTTTTCCACCTTGCAGCCGGTGAGCACCGTCAGGGAGTCGGGGTTCAGGCAGTCCAAAAAATTCTTGTCCGCCCCGTCGGGCTGGGCGTCGGAAAAGAGATTGTCGTACAGCCGCACCTCGGCGTCCACGCAGTTTTCGGCGTCCACCCAGTGGAGGGTAGCGCCCTTGACCTTGCGGCCGTCGGCGGGGTCGCCGCCTCGGGAGTTCGGGTCGTACTCGCACAGCACCTCGGTGACATTTCCGTTTTCGTCCTTCACGCAGCCGGTGCATTTCACCAGATAGGCGCCTTTCAGGCGGCACTCGGGGCCTTCGGGGTACAGCCGCTTATACTTGGGGATGGGCTGCTCCATGAAGTCCTCGGCCTCCAGCCACAGGTGGCGGCTGAAGGTGATCTCGTGGGTGCCCTGGGCGGGGTCGGTGGGGTTGTTCTCCACCTCGAACACCTCGCTTTTGCCCTCGGGATAGTTGGTGACGGTGAGCTTCACGGGGTGCAGCACCGCCATCGTCCGCTCGGCGGTGGCGTTGAGATCCTCCCGCAGACAGTGCTCTAAAAAGCCGAACTCAATAACATTGGGGGACTTGGCCACGCCGATGCGCTCGCAGAAGCTGCGGATGGACGCGGCGGTGTAGCCCCGGCGGCGCAGGCCGCACAGGGTGGGCATGCGGGGATCGTCCCAGCCGGAGACCCGTCCCTCCTCCACCAGCGCCCGCAGCTTGCGCTTGGACATCACCGTGTGGTCAATGCCCAGTCGGGCAAACTCGATCTGGCGAGGATGGGCGGGAAGCTCACAGTGCTCAATAACCCAGTTATAAAGCGGCCGATGCGCCTCAAATTCCAGGGAGCAAAGGCTGTGGGTGATGCCCTCCAGGGCGTCCTGAATGGGGTGGGCAAAGTCGTACATGGGGTAAATGCACCACTTGTCCCCCTGCCGGTGGTGGCTCATGTGGTTGATGCGGTAGATGACGGGGTCGCGCATGTTGAAGTTGCCGCTGGCGAGGTCGATCTTGGCGCGCAAAGTCATGGCACCGTTGGGAAATTCGCCGGCGCGCATGCGGGCAAACAGATCCAGATTCTCCTCCACCGGCCGATCCCGATAGGGGGAAACGGCGGGCACGCCGATGTCGCCCCGATTGGCCTTGAACTCCTCCGGCGTCAGCTGGCACACATAGGCAAGACCCTTTTTGATGAGCAGCACCGCCTGCCGGTAGTCCTCCTCAAAATAATCACTGCCGTAGAAGAACCGGTCGCCCCAGTCAAAGCCCAGCCAGTGGATGTCCTGCTTGATGGCCTCCACGAACTCCTCGTCCTCCTTGGTGGGGTTGGTGTCGTCCATGCGCAGGTTGCACAGGCCGCCGAACTTTTCCGCGGTGCCGAAGTCGATGCACAGCGCCTTGCAGTGGCCGATGTGCAGATAGCCGTTAGGCTCCGGCGGGAAGCGGGTGTGGACGGTCATGCCCTCGTACTGGCCGCCGGGCGCAAGATCCTCCGTGATAAAATTGTAGATAAAGTTGCCGCCCTCGCTGCGCTCCGGCTCCGAAGTGGGCATAGCGCCCTTGTTTTCCTCGCTCATATCGTCTGCTCCTTATAGTAAAGATCCATTTTATGCAAAATACTTTTTTATTATACCGCTGGTTTTCATAAAAAGCAAGCGTTTGCATGCCATTCAAAAAAGCCCCGCAGCCAGCCAAAAATTTCGCTCATAGCAGCTCCTGCTCCGTGGGGATGTGTCGGGCCAGGGCGGCGTTACTGAACCGGTGATCTCCCGTCAGCTCCCGCACCACGGTGATCCCTCTGGGAAAGCGGAACGGCGCGTCCTCTCTCGGCAGCTCCACCTCCATCACGGCATAGCTTGGCCAGAAAGGGTAGAGATCGATTTCAAAGGTATACGGCGCCTCCTCCAGGCAGTAGCGCATCTTGCGGATGCTCTCGGTCATGGGGTCGCGCCGCCGGAGATAGTCCTCGTAGGCCTCCGGCGTGATCTCCTCCTCCCGCTCTATGCGGGTGCAGGCGGTGCGGTCGATCTTCACCGTGTGGAAAAACCGCACGTCCTCCCCCTCCCGCCGGCGCACCCGCTCCGTCTGGTGGGGCTGGGCAAGCAGATACGTCTGCTCCATCTGATACACATGGCTGCACCGCGCCCTAAGCTCGTCCTCCGACGGGCGCAGAACGAGAAACCGGCGCTCGATCTCCAGCGGTTCATTGCCGTTCATAGAATTCCTCCCGACTCATCAGTAAATTCAGCATCTCCAGCATGGCGTTGGGCGTCAGGTGCTCCGGCAGCTCCAGCTTTTGCAGCAGCTCCCGCCTTCTTTGGGCGCTGCCCGCCCCGACAAGCCCCTTTTCCAGCAGGTCGGCCTTTGTGATGGCGGCCTGCCGCTCTGCGGCGTCCTCTCCCGAAAACGTAGCGCCGCTGCGGCGCAGCGTCTCCAGCAGAATTTCCGGCGTCATGCCCTCCACGCCCAGCTTGCCCTCCTTGCCGGCCTTGCGCTTGCGGCGCTCCTTGCCGAAAACATCGGGGATATACGCCTGCTTGATGCGCTCCTTGGGCAGCGCGCCTTTAAGATAGTTGCGGATGACAAAGCCCGCCCCGTCGGAGTCCGTCAGCAGGATCAGCCCCCGCTTTTCCGCCAGCTTGCGCAGAAAATGCAGCTTTTCCCCATCGTTAAAAACGGCAAATCCGCCGGTCTCCACCACCGTAGCGTCCACCACCTGCAAAAGCATGTTCCTGTCGTAGCGTCCCTCCACCACGACCACTTCCTCAATACGCGGCTTCTTCATCGCGCCGCCAGCTCCATCACAAAGCGCACCAGCTCGCCCTCCCGATCAATGTTCTTCTCGCTCTTCATCCGCCGATCCAGCGTCTGGCAGGCGGCAAGGGAGCGCTTGCACCACTCGTGATCCACGTTTCTGGCGGCCTGCAGCAGGAGCTTGGCGGGGTAGTCGCTGCGCATCTGCCACAGCTCCATGAGCCAGAACCGGTCTTTGCCGCCGTCCAGCGCCATGCGGGCGGTATAGAGCCGCCGCAGCTCCTTGCCGATGGCGCCCAAAATGATGATAGGCTCCGTCTGCATCCGCAGCAGATCTCCCAGCACAGCCGCCGCCTTGTCATATTTTCCGGCGGAAATGTGGTTGGTCATGTCAAAAATGCGGGCGTCCAGCACCGGCTCCGCCACGGCGTCAATGTCGGCTGTGGTAATAGGCTGCTTCTTGGCATAAGCGGCCACTTTGTTCACTTCGCCTATTAAATTGTCCATCATGGTGCCGCAATAAAAGAGCATATAGTCCGCCGTGGGCTGGTCGATGTCGTGTCCCAGCGCCCGAAAGCGCTTTTGCAGCCAGCGCACCAGCGCATCGCGGGACTGCCCCTGAAACTCCACCACCTCCACGTTTTTGTCCACGGCGGCCATGAGCTTTTTCATTTTTTTATCCGGCTTATAGGGCACGGTGTCATAAATGAACACCACCGTGCAGTATTCCGGCAGATCCTCCAAAAGGTCGATGAGCTGCCGCCGCTGCGCCTCGTCCAGCTTGAAAATGTCCCAGTCCGTCACCGTGACCATGGTGCTCTGCGCCATCATGGGCATGGTCTCCACGGCGTCCGCCACCTCCTGCGCCGTGATGCGGCCGCCGGAGAGGCGATGGAGGTTGAAGTCCTCGCTGCCCTTGGGGATCAGCAGCTCCTGCAGCTGCTGCACATAGGTCTGGCGCAGGTAGCTCTCCTCTCCGTAAAACAGGTAGGCGCGCGCCGGCGAATGCTCCTTTATAGCCTTGCGCAGGCGCTCATATGCGGCGTTCTTGCTCTTTTCCGCTGCCATAGCTGATGTTTCCTTTCCTCATTGTTTGTGCACCGTCACGGTGATGCAGCCCTGCTCATCGGTGCGGTAGATCTCCGCCCCCACGGCCTTCAGACGGGACATGGCGGCGTCGGTGGGGTGGCCGTAGCTGTTGTCCCCCACGCTGATGATGGCCGCCTCGGGGGATATGGCGGACAGAAACTCCTGCTGGGAGCTGTACTTGGAGCCGTGGTGCCCCACCAGCAGCACCTCCACATCCGGCAGCGGGTAGCGCCGCGCCAGCTCCAGCTCCGTCTGGCCGGACATGTCGCCGGTTATCAGCAGGTCAAAGGAGCCGCTGCTGCACAGGTAGGTCAGCCCCTGCTCGTTTGGGTCTCCCGACCCCACAGGCGGGAAGACCGTCAGGCTGCATTCTCCCAGGGGGATGCTCTGCTGCTGCGTGACGAATATCACTTCCGTCCCCTGCGCCTGCGCCAAGGCTATGAGCTTGTCCCGCACGCCGTACTCGTCCTCCATTTCCGGCAGGTAGAGCCGCCGGATCTTCACCCGACCAAAAAGCTCCGGCAGGCCGTTGGTGTGGTCGGCGTGGTAATGGGTCACGGCCACCGCCGTCAGGCTGGTGACCTCCATGCTCCCCAGCTGCGAGAGCACCTGCTGCGCCGGATGCTTGTAGCGGTTGCTGCTGCCGCAGTCCACCAGCACCACATCCTCGCCGGACAGCAGCAGGGTGCTGGCGCCCTGCCCCACGTCCACGGCCACCGCCGTCAGCTCGCCCTCGTGATACTCCGCCGCCCGCAGACCCACGCACAGCGCCAGCGTCAGAATCGCCAGCACCGCGGCCACGGCGTACTTTCTGGCTCGATCCCGCGTCAGGACGCACAGCAGAAATATGGCATACACGAACACCAGCCACCAGATCAAAAACGGATTCGTGTCCGTATACAGGGCATGGAACGGGACTTTATCCGCCAAGGCCACCACCAGCAGAAACAGTTTGCTCAAAAGCAGGCTCACATACCCCAGCACATGGGCAGCCGGCAGCCACGCGAAGCCCAGCAGCACCGCCAAAAATCCCGCCATAAAATTCCCCGACGCCAGTGGGATGCACACAAGGCTCGCAAACGGCGCCGCCACGGAGAAAACGCCGAAATAGTACGCCGTCAACGGCACCGTGAACACCATGGCGCCCAAGGTGGCGGAAAACGTGCTCACCAGAAAGCTGCACGCCGCCCGCAGAATTTTCGCCTTGGGCTGCTTCTTTTTCTGAAAATACCCGCTGACGCGGGGCGTCAGCACGATAAGCCCCAGCATGGAGGCAAAGCTCAGCTGCAAACTCACGCTGGCCGCCGCATAGGGGTTCACCAGCAGGATCAGCAGCAGCGCCGCCGCCAGCGAGGTGATGGGGTCGGCATCCCTCAGGCATAAAGGCGCCAGCAGCAGGAAAAACTGCATGATGCAGGCGCGCACCACCGAGGGCGTCAGCCCCACCATGAACATATAAAACACCAGCACCGCCGTTCCCGCAGCCGCCAGCAGCCTCCGCCGCTGGGGGCCGATGAGCAGGGATAGCAGCGTCAGCAGAAAGGCACAGTGCAGGCCGGACACGGCAAACAAATGGCTCACGCCCGCCTCGGAAAACTCGCCGGACATTTCCTCGGAAATGCCGCTGCGGTCGCCCAGCAGCTCCGCCTGCAGCAGACCGGCCACCGTGGAATCATTCCACACCTGCGGAATCTTCTCCCGAAACGCCTTTTCCAGCCGCTGGGGCAGATACCGCAGTGAGCCGGCCTGCCCCTGCGTGACGGAGGGCATTTCCTCGCAGTACAGCAGGGCAAAAACGCCCCGCGAGGTAAAGGTGGTCAGCTCCTTGCTGCTTATTTCGGACGCATCCTGCCAGTAGGCGCTGCCCAGCAGCGCCTGCCCCGGCTCCAGACCGCCCATCTCCTCGTCCTTTGCATAGCAAACGGCCTTTGCGCCCCGCGCCTCCGTCAGGCGCACCGTCACCCGCCAGCCGCCGCTGTCGGTGCGCTCCGGCCAGTCGCACACCGTGGCGGAAAACAGGTGGTTTTCGCCGCATTTTTCCTGCACGGGATCGGATATAATCGCGCTCCAGCCCCGCCCATACAGCAGTCCGGCGGACGCGGCGAAAAGAATGAGGAGCAGATACGCCCGCAGCCGCCTGCGCGCACGCAGCCGCGGAAGCAGGAGCACGCAGCCCCCAGCCGCCGCCAGAAGCCCTGCCGCCCAGAAGATCCAAGATCCCGCCGGCAGCAGACCCAGCAGCAAAATCGCCGCGGAAAACGAAAACGCGATAGCCGCCAGAGAACGCATGGCTCCTCCCCCTTTCCATTTGTCTTGATTATAGCAAATGCGCTCGTCGATAACAAGTGCAACCGCCCCTTAAACGCTCAAACGCCCGCAAAAAAATCCCCCCTCGCCGCGGCGAAGGGGGAAACGGAGCAAACTGTCGGCCGCTGTCAATCGGTCGTGGACACATCCGCATTGGTGTAGCCGGAGAGCTGGTTGAAAACGGACTGCTTGCCCTCCTCCACGGCGTGGTGCAGCATCTTCATGTCCGGCTGCACATTGTCCGGACACACCAGCGCGCCGCAGGCCTGATCCATCTCGTAGTTTTCCAGAATGGTGCGGGCGGCGGTGACGCGGGAGCGAAGCGAGCAATGGCAGTGCGCCGTGAACATCTGCAGCAGGGAGTACCAGGGGCTTCCGTGGCGGCCGGCCATGAGATACAGCAGCTCCCGCTTCTCCGGTGTGGTCATGTTTTTCACCAAAAACATCAGCGCCTGCTCGATCTCCTCGTCGCCGTCCTCCGGCTTGATGCCGTCAAACAGCCACGGATACAGAAACGCCAGATAGTACGGCATGGGGTTGCTCCCCAGCACGCGGAACCACTCCGATCCCTCGTACAGATCCGGTGCGCTGACGCCCTTTTCCCAGTTCTGGATGGTCTTCTTGCTGACGCCCAGACCGGCCGCCATAAACTCCTGGGTCTTTCCGGCGTCGGAACGGGACAGGCTCCAGATCTTCGCAAAGCGCTTGTTTCTGTCAGATTTGGACTCTTTGTGCAGCATTTTTATCACCTGCTCATAGAAAATATTGGTAACATAAACCATATTACGAAAATAGTGTATCAGCATAAAAAGGGATTGTCAACAGCAAAAGGCAAAAAACTGGGCTAAATTTCACCCCATTGGATAAAATATGTGCCATGTCGGCTGCTTTTGCCGCAAAAAAAGAGGAAGCATGGTTTTCATGCCTCCTCAGCGGTATCTTCCGCAGCTTCCTCAGCGGCCTCCTCCGTCTTTTTGCAGCAGCCGAAAAGGGCGTTTGCCGCCACCAGCGCCGCGGCAAGAGCGGCCACGCAGCCGAGGATCCAAAACAGCTTTTTCATGATAGCACCTCCTGCATAGTATCGTGCCGAAAGTATACCACACCGCTCATACGGTGTAAAGACATTTCTGCGCCGCGCCCGCCGATTTTCGGTTGCATTGCGCGTGGATCTGTGCCATACTCTATGCAGCGGCCATTTTGCGAAAAAAGGAGGAACGACCATGGGTCAATTCATTCAAATGCTGCAGGACAACACCCTCCTGTCCGCCGTGATCCGGCTGCTCCTGTCCGCCGTGCTGGGCGGGCTGATCGGCACGGAGCGCGCCGCCAGAGGGCGGGCAGCGGGCATGCGCACCCACATTCTCGTGTGCATAGGCGCCGCCATGACGGCGCTGGTGGGGCTGTACGCCACGGATACGATGGGGCTTGACTCCGACCCCCTGCGTGTGAGCGCGCAGGTCATTTCCGGCATCGGCTTTTTGGGCGGCGGCATGATCCTCGTGCGGGGACGCACGCACATCACGGGTCTGACCACGGCGGCGGGACTGTGGACCACGGCGGCCATAGGTCTCGCCATGGGCATCGGATTTTACAGCGCGGCACTCATCGGCGCCGCTCTTGTGCTGGTGACGAACATCGTTCTGCCGCCTTTGGAGCAGAGCAGAAAGCTGACCCGCGACGTGCTCTATGCCGAGCTGGACGACGCGCAGGCGGTCAACGGATTTTTGGATCACAGCAAGGCCGCCTACGAGATCGAGGTCGTTCGGGTCGTAGCCGCGCGAAGCGGCCTGACGGGGCATGTCGGTCTTGAGCTGGAGGTGCCGGCGGACAGCCGCCGCAAAACCGAGGAGATCTGCACGGAGATCCGCGGTCTGCCCCATGTGGCCTTTGCCATGGAGCAGAGCTACTGACTCGGCATTTTTTCCCTTTTCCGCAAATCACAGAGAGCCGCAAGGCTCTCTTTTTTCGTTATAGGGACTTCCCGTGGAGGCATAGGATGGCACAAAGAAAGGAGCGATGCTTATGCTGTCTGCGGCGCTTTTTTTGCTGGCCAACAGCCTTTTTCTGACCCTGCGGCTCACGGGGAACTCCGGCTCCTTCCCCAAGCCCCTCAGCGCTCGGGAGGAGCAGATGTATCTGGAGCGCAGCCTGGCCGGCGATCTGGAGGCGCGGAACATTCTGGTGGAGCACAACCTGCGTCTGGTGGCGCACATTATCAAAAAGTATTATACCCAGTCTGCCGAGCAGGAGGATCTCATATCCATCGGCACCATCGGTCTCATCAAGGCCGTGGACACCTTCCGCCCGGAGCGCAAGATACGCCTGGCCACCTACGCTTCCCGATGTGTTGAGAATGAGGTGCTCATGTACTTTCGCAGCCGCAAGAAGCTGCAGGGCGAGGTGTCCCTGTCCGACAGCATCGACGGCGATGACGCCGGCAACGCCCTGTGCCTGCTGGACGTGGTGGGCAGCGACGACACCATGCTCTCGGACATGGCGGACAGGGAGGAGCAGGTGCGCATCCGGCAGCTGGTGGACACCTGCCTGACGGAGCGGGAGGCCGAGGTCATCCGCCGCCGCTACGGCCTGAGCGGCCACCTCCCCCAGACCCAGCGGCAGGTGGCCGCGGCCTTTGGCATCAGCCGCAGCTATGTATCCCGCATTGAAAAGCGCGCCCTCGCCAAGCTGGAAGCCGCGCTTACAGGCGATTCAGAGTAAGACATGATAATTTATTATAGAGCTGATAAGTAAATTTGCACGCACTCCCTTGCGCGAACCTGCCGACAATGGTATAATGTTGAGGAACGATCACACGAAAGACGAGGAAAGTGCGCCCATGAGAAACATTTACTGCGGAATTGCGGACATTCGCAAGCGGGTTTTTGCGGAGGTGGCAAAGCTGGCCTACGAGGGCGGCGACTACCGCCGCATAGATAAGCTACCCTATGAGATCCTGCCGGGCGAGGTGGGGAACGAACGGGATTCCATCTTCCTGGAGCGTGCCATCGTGGGGGAGCGCATCCGTCTGGCCATGGGACACAGCATCCGCTCCGCTTCAGAGCAGGGTCTGCTGTCCGACGGCGTGGACAAAACGGCCATTCGGGAAAAGTATTATGAGCCGCCGCTGATCAACATCATCAAATATGCCTGCCACGCCTGTCCGGACACCCACTATGAGGTGACAAACGCCTGCCAGCGCTGTCTGGCGCACCACTGCTCCAACTCCTGCCCCAAGGGCGCCATCAGCTTCCGCTATGGCCGCGCGGAGATCGACCAGAGCAAGTGCATCAAGTGCGGCAGGTGCAAGGCCGCCTGCTCCTATCAGGCCATCATCCGCTTTGAGCGCCCCTGTCAGGAGGCCTGCGGCATGGATGCCATCGGCAAAGACGCCTACGGCCGCGCGGAGATCGACCAGGATAAATGCGTCAGCTGCGGCATGTGTCTGGTCAATTGCCCCTTCGGCGCCATTGTGGATAAGGGGCAGCTGTTCCAGCTGATCCATTCCATCAAGAGCGGCGACAAGGTCATTGCCGTCATCGCCCCCGCCTTCTGGGGGCAGTTCGGCGAGCAGGTGACACCCGGGCAGATCGTAACGGCCATGAAAATGCTGGGCTTCCAGTCCGTGGAGGAGGTCGCCATCGGCGCCGACCTGTGCGCGGTGGAGGAGGCGGATGAGTTCATGCGCCATGTGCCCGAAAAGCAGCCCTACATGGCCACCTCCTGCTGTCCGGCGTGGTCTGTAATGGCCAAAAAGGAGTTCCCCGGCGCCGCCCCCTACATCTCCATGACCATGACCCCCATGGTGCTGACAGCCCGCCTGCAAAAAAAGCGGCATCCGGACTGCAAGGTGGCCTTCATCGGCCCCTGCGCCGCCAAAAAGCTGGAGGCCAGCCGCCGCACAGTCCGCAGCGATGTGGATTTCGTGCTGACCTTTGAGGAGCTGCGCGGCATGCTGGAGGCCAAAAATATCGACTTTGCCAACATCCCCGATACGCCCGCCAACTACGAAGCCTCCGCCCCCGGCGTTGGGTTTGCGGCCTCCGGCGGCGTGGCCAAGGCCGTGGAGGACGTGATCCACCGTCTGGATCCGGAGCGCGAGGTGAAAACCGTGTACGCGGAGGGTCTGCGGGAGTGCCGCAAAATGCTGCGCATTGCCCGCACAGGGAAATACGACGGCTATCTGCTGGAGGGCATGGCCTGCCCGGGCGGCTGCATCGCCGGCGCCGGCACCATCCAGCCGCCGGAAAAGTCCCGCCGCGTGCTGGAGCAATACAAGGCCAGCGCCCCCAAATCCAACCCCCTGGAGTCGGACTACATGGAGGATCTGCACCTGCTCCACGACGGCGAAGAAGACTGGAGCCTTGTGGGCAGACACTGAGGAAAGTACAATGAACGAATTGATTCTTTGCATGGAGCTGATCGGCACGGTGGCCTTCGCCGTGTCCGGCGCCATGACAGCGCTGCGGCGGCAGATGGATCTGCTGGGTGTGCTGATCCTAGGGCTTATCACCGCCGTGGGCGGCGGCATACTGCGGGATCTTCTGCTGGGCATCACGCCGCCGAAAATATTCGACGATCCGCTGACCGTGTGCGTGGCGCTGGCGGCCTCTGCAGTGGCTTTTCTGCCGCCGGTGCGCAGAATGCTGGCGCGGAGCACGCTGCTGTTTGACCGCATCCTGCTGGCGGCGGACTCCGTCGGTCTGGCCATTTTCACCGTGGTGGGCGAGCAGGTGGCCTTCGGCCATTTGCCGGAGGAAAACTGGTTCGCCGTGGCGCTTCTGGGCGCCATAACCGGCGTAGGCGGCGGCGTCCTGCGGGACACACTGGCCGGCAACGTGCCCTACATATTCCGCAAGCACATCTACGCTCTGGCGGCGCTGGCCGGCGCATTGGTGTGGCTGATATGCCACCTGCTGCTGGACGACACGACGGCTCTGCTGCTGGGCAGCGCCGTGGTCATCGCCATCCGCCTGCTGGCCGCCCATTTCAGATGGAGCCTGCCCAAAGCGAAAATTCCGGAGGAATAAGCCTGATCTGTCCACTTTCATGGGTATAAAAAGAAAAGAGATACCGCCGCAGCGGTATCTCTTTTGAAACTGTCGAAAAAACCTGTGGGTTTTTCCGACAAAAGGCTTGCAGTCTGCTGCGCGCATAATTTGTGTGCCGTTGGCGCACAAATTCCACACTTGCAGCCTGAGAAGTATTTTCTCTCACGCACATGTCGCGAGAGAAAATGATTTCAATTTTTGCCGCCTGCGGGCGGCAAACTCTGCGAGGCTTTTTTTGTTGGGTATAAAAAAGAGATACCGCCGCAGCGGTATCTCTTTTTTTGCGGATTGAGGGAGAAATTACTTCAGCTCGATCTTGGCGCCGACTTCCTCCAGCTCCTTCTTCATGTTCTCTGCGTCGTCCTTGGACAGGGCTTCCTTCAGAGTGGTGGGAGTCTCCTCAACGGCCTTCTTGGCCTCAGCCAGACCCAGACCGGTGATCTCGCGGACGGACTTGATGACCTTGATCTTCTGAGCGGCATCGAAGCCAACCAGAACCACGTCAAACTCGGTCTTCTCCTCAGCAGCGGGAGCAGCAGCGCCGGCAGCGGGAGCGGCCATAGCAGCGGCGGAAACGCCGAACTCTTCCTCCAGAGCGTGAACCAGCTCGCTCAGCTCCAGAACGGTCAAACCCTTGATCTCTTCGATCATAGCAGTAACTTTCTCAGACATTGTATTAGCCTCCTAATTGTAAGATTGTTTTTTAAGTGGCGGGACGCCCTGCGCCCCAGTGGAAAAGCGCTGATTACTCAGCGGCCTCGGCAGGAGCGCCCTGCTTCTCGGCGATCTGCTTAATGACGCAAGCCAGAGCGGAAATGGGAGCCAGCATGGTACCCAGAACCTGAGCCTGCAGCACGGGCAGCGCGGGGATGGATGCCAGAGCATTCACGGTCTCCATGGGGACAACTTTGCCTTCCAGGAAGCCGCCCTTGATCTCGAACCGACCATTGAGCTTCTTTGCAAACTCGGCGATCACGCGAGCGGGAGCCACAGGGTCAGCGGCGATGGCCAGAGAAGTGGTGCCGTTGAGCTGCTCGTCCAGTTCGTTCAGACCGCAGTTGTTGAATGCAAAGCGCAGCAGGGTGTTCTTGATGACGGAATACTCCACATCGTTTTTGCGGCACTCAGCGCGCAGAGCAGTATCCTCTGCCACGGTGATGCCCTTGTAGTCCACGATGACGCCGGCGCCGGAATTCTGGATCTTCTCGGTCAGGGTGGCCACGATTGCCTGCTTTTCAGACAGAACTTTTGCGTTGGGCATTCTTTGATTTCACCTCCATGAGAATTGTCGGTGCGTTCAAAAAAGGAAACCCGTCCCTGTGCCGAAAGACACAAGGACGGGGTAAAGCAATCATATCTGATTTGCCATCCTCGGCAGGACTTACGGACAAGTCCACCTGCTGTCTTTGGAACGCATCATATATTATATCCAAGGCTCGCATTTTTGTCAAGCCTCAAATATCTTTTGTGCTGCGAAAATTACAGCTGCTTGTTGGCGTTCATCTTCACGCCGGGGCCCATGGTGGACGCGGCCACGCAGGACTTGATATACTGACCCTTGGCAGCGGCGGGCTTGGCCTTGATGATGGCGCCCAGCAGAGCGCTGTAGTTCTCAAAGAGCTTGTCCGCGCCGAAGGAGACCTTGCCGATGGGGCAGTGAATGATGTTGGTCTTGTCCAGACGATACTCCACCTTACCGGCCTTAGCCTCGGTGACAGCCTTGGCGGCGTCGGGGGTCACAGTGCCGGACTTGGGAGAAGGCATCAGACCCTTGGGGCCAAGCACCTTACCCAGACGACCCACCACGCCCATCATGTCGGGAGTGGCGACCACCACGTCAAAGTCGAACCAGTTTTCCTTCTGGATCTTTTCCACCAGATCCATGTCGCCCACATAGTCGGCGCCGGCGGCCTTGGCAGCCTCGGCCTTGTCGCCCTTGGCGAACACCAGCACGCGCACGGACTTGCCGGTGCCGTTGGGCAGCACGATGGCGCCGCGGACCTGCTGGTCAGCGTGGCGGGAGTCAACGCCCAGCTTCACATGAAGCTCGACGGTCTCATCAAACTTAGCGGAAGCGGTCTTGCAGATCAGCTCCAGACCTTCCTTGGGATCGTACAGAGCGGCCTTGTCGATCTGCTTGGCGCTCTCCTGATATTTCTTACCTCTAAACATACCTTACACCCTCCTTATTCACCGACGACAACGCCCATGGAGCGTGCGGTACCAGCGATCATGCTCATGGCGGCTTCCAGAGAAGCAGCGTTCAGATCACGCATCTTCAGCTCAGCGATCTTCTGAATGGAGGCCTTGGAAATGGTAGCGACCTTCTCCTTGTTGGGAACGCCGGAACCGGACTCAATGTTGCACTCCTTCTTGATGAGGACGGCTGCGGGGGGAGTCTTCGTAATGAAGGAGAAGGAACGATCGGCATACACCGTGATGACCACGGGAATGATAAGACCCATATCGTTCTTCGTCCGCTCATTGAACTCTTTGGTGAAAGCGGCGATGTTCACGCCGTGCTGACCCAGAGCGGGGCCAACGGGGGGTGCGGGAGTTGCTTTACCTGCAGGGATCTGCAGCTTAACATAACCAACGACTTTCTGTGCCATAACAGGCACCTCCTTTTTTATAATGTGGTAGCGGTCGACCCAATGCCGAACCCGCTCTTGGCGAGACGCGCAAGCGCCTCTCCCACTTGTGCCGGAGTGGTTTCGCTCCGGCCTTTCCGCGCAGATACTGCCGCGCCTCAGGGCAGGACTTCCACCTGGTCAAGCTCCAGCTCCACAGGGGTCTCTCTGCCGAACATGGAGACCACCACCCGAACCTTGTTCTTCTCGGGTTCGATCTCCTCCACGATGCCGGTGAAGCTGGCCAGAGGGCCGTCCGTGATCTTCACGGTGTCGCCCACATGGTACAGCACCACGATCTCGTGCTTCTCCACGCCTAATGCGGCCACTTCTTCCTCCGTCAGCGGAATGGCCTTGTTGGCCTCGCCCACGAAACCGGTGACGCCGCGAATGTTGCGGACCAGATGCCAGGTATCGTCGGTCAGCACCATTTTAATGAGCACATACCCGGGAAATACCTTCCGCTCCACTTCCTTCATGACGCCCGCCTCCGTGACCTCCGTCACGGTCTCCATGGGGATCTCCATCTTCTGGACCATGTCCTCCAGGCCGCGGTTCGCCACGGATTTCTCAATGGCGGCCTTCACGGCGTTTTCATAGCCGGAGTAGGTGTGAAGAACATACCATTTTGCGTTATCAGCCATGCTCTGCTCCTTAGGCGCCAAAGAGGCTGATCAGAGCCTGCACCGCCAAAACGGCCACTGCGTCGAACACCCAGATAAACACGCCCACGCCCAGCGAGCACAGGATCACCGTGCCGGTGTTCTTCGCCGTCGTCTTGCCATCGGGCCAAACGACCTTTTTCAGTTCGCTTCTCATCTCACGGAACCACTTGCCGCGATCTTTCTTGTTAGCCTCTGCCATCGTTACACAACCTTTCCTTTCATCCAATCACTTGGTTTCGGTGTGAACCGTATGCTTTCTGCAGAAGGGGCAATACTTGTTCATCTCAAGACGATCAGGACTGTTCTTCTTGTTCTTCATCGTGTTGTAGTTTCTCTGCTTGCACTCGTTGCATCTCAAAGTAATCTTCACGCGCATCTAACGGCACCTCCTTATTAGATTGGGCTGCCCGACAGCTCGGGGTCAGCCGTTTGCCTCCCTGCTCCGCAGTTTTTCTCCGCCCACCGAAGCGAAAAGTGCGCAAAAAGAAAAGCACCCACTCACAGGTACTGCCTATTCTATCACTGTTTTGGCAAGCGGTCAACCTGTTTTTTCAAAAATTTTGTATTTTTTTACACGAATATTGCCACCACCCCGCAATGCGTGGTATGATGAATAAAATGACAGCAAAAAAGCGGCCGCCCAGCGGCTTTTGAAAGGATATTACCTATGAAGATCATGGCCATTGACTATGGCGACGCCCACACCGGCATCGCCATCTCCGACCGTCTGGAAACTCTTGCCGGCTACACCACCGTCATCAACACCCGCCGGCAGGAGGAGGTCGTCGCGCAGATTCAAGCCCTCATCGCCGAGCACGGCGTGGAGCGCCTGGTGCTGGGCTACCCCAAGAATATGGACGGCACCCTGGGCCCCCGCGCGGAAAAATGCGCCGCCCTTGGCGAAATTCTCAAGGAGACCACCGGCCTGCCCCTGATTTTGTGGGACGAGCGCCGCAGCACCGTGGAAGCCCACGCCATTTTGTTTGCAGGCGGCAAAAACGGCAAGCAGCGCAAGAAGATCGTGGACGCCGTAGCCGCCAGCCTCATGCTGGAGGGCTACCTCACCCGCCGCAGACTGGAGGCGGAGCCATGAGCCAGACCGTTCTCATCATCGGCGGCGGCGCTGCGGGCATGCTGGCGGCGCTGACAGCGCTGGAAGGCCCCAATAACACCGTCCTCCTCTCCGAGCGGCAGGCGCGCGTAGGCCGTAAGCTCCTGTCCACCGGCAACGGCCGCTGCAACCTCTCCAACCGCCATGCCGCCCCCGTCCATTATCACGGCCGGCAGCCGGACTTCTGCCGCTATGCCCTGGAGCAGTTCCCCGTGGCGGACACCCTCGCGTTTTTCTCGGACTTGGGTCTGGAAACCGTCACCGAGCCGGACGGCAAAATTTACCCCCGCTCCAACACGGCCAACTCCGTGCTGGACGTGCTGCGTTACGCGCTGGAGCACCCCCGCCTGCACCTGCTGTCCGGCGACGGCGTGGCGGACCTCCGGAAAAAGGGCAGCACCTTCTCCGTCACCTTCACCTCCGGCGAAAAGCGCAGCGATATTAATAAGGTAATACTGGCCTGCGGCGGCGCTGCGGGCAGCAAGGTGGGCGGCGTGCTGGACGGCTACAAGCTGGCCAAAGCGCTGGGGCACCACCGCACGGCTCTGTACCCCTCTCTGGTGCAGATCAAGACCGACCCCACCTACCCCCGCTCCCTCAAGGGCGTGAAGACGGACGCACGGCTGCGCCTATGCCGCGGAAAAACGGTTCTGGCCGGAAACGAAGGCGAGATCCTGTTCACAGAGTACGGCGTCAGCGGCCCCGCCGTGTTTGAAATTTCCCGATATGCCGCCGGCGGCGAAGGACTGACGCTGCATCTGGATCTATGGGCGGAAAAAAGCCGTGAGGCGATATGCGCCCATCTCGCTCGCCGCTGCCGGAGCAAGGCGGGCTGCACAGACAGTGAGCAGACCGCCGGCTGCATCTTTGCCGGTGTGCTCCACAGCCGCTTGGGGCAGGTGGTGGTGAAAGCCGCCGGCCTCTCCCCCGCCGCGCCTCTCGGCAGCCTGCAAGCAGCCGATCTGGCCGCCTTGGCC
>ERZ1034917.933-NODE-933-length-21832-cov-5.421454_pt1 | contig 21832 bp, 35 predicted proteins | sample MGYA00520605_ERZ1034917 | MGnify/ENA primary metagenome ERZ1034917 (study PRJEB33766, sample SAMN09781784) | gut metagenome | biome: gut microbiome | host: Homo sapiens | place: Madagascar | study: EMG produced TPA metagenomics assembly of the PRJNA485056 data set... | reverse complement strand
GCTGTACCATTAATTGCTGTCAAATTGTTACTCGGACTACAAGCCGGATTTCCTAACATCTTGAATGCTCCGCCAGTTGCGCTTGTGGCTACTCTGGTTGCGTACTTTGTTCTGGTTCTTATACCGGATGCCGTAACCTGTGCACAGCAACGATTCTGTAATGGGTACAAGGTTGTTCCTGTTCCTATCTGAATCATTACCGGGGCGGTAATCGTAGTGGCTTCTGGTATGCTCTGCGCGATAACAATGCAATACTTCTCTCCATTTGAGTAACTTCCTGCCGGGAGTGTAATCACAAGGTTCCCGCCAGTAAACGCAACAGACTGGCTTATCACAAGATGGCTACAGAGCTTACAAACATTTTTACAACTCATATTTTATACCTCTCAATCAAAATAAGAGGTGAGTCGAAACCCACCTCTTAGAATTTAATCAACCTCTAAGGGTGAGTTACTTAGCAGCAACCACTGTTGCATCCACATCCGCCGTAATAGGTGTTCGGATTAGGAACAACGTATGCTGGAACAGCTGCCGGATTAATTGCATTGATTAACTGCTGAGTCTGTGAAGCCATAGCAGTTGTAAGCAGCGCAGACTGGCGATCCTGAGATGCAGCGCGTTTCAGATCAGAATTCTCTGCCTGTAATGTTGCAATCTTGTCCTGAGTCAGGAAATCAAGAATGGCACGAGTATTGCTGTTCTGGTTGTCCAGAATATCTCTGGTATTGTTGTTCATTGTGTTCTGCAGTGCGCAGGTGTCTGTAGCCATGTCGTATCTTACCTGTGCGATTGCTTCACGGTTCTGGCAACAACAATCTGCTAACTGAGCCTGTAATGCGTTTGTGTTCTGCATATTAGCCACTGTATCAGCGTTAATTGCCTGCTGAACGCCGTTGAAGCCCTGAAGCATTCCAACATTTACGCCGTTAAAGCCACTCTGCATGGTGTTATTAAGGGCGTATGTGCTGTCACAGATTCCCTGCTGAATACCTCTGATACCGTTCTGAATATCATTAAGGGCAAATCCCTCGTTGATATCTGCGCGGGTAGCCCATCCTTGGAATCCAGCGCCATTTGTACCGTTTCCACCATTACCGCCGAAGCCACCGCCCCAGCCGCCAAAACCTCCCCATGTTTTTAGTCTCCTTAAATTTTATTTACAATAGGAGACATCCGCGGCTGTCGTCCCGAATTGTAGCGATTTTTAATCACCCAATTGTGGGGAAGTGTTATAATCCAAGGAATTTCTGAATAATTCCGTCTGGTGATAAGTGCTTTTCTTCAAAAACATTTTGCTGTATCTGATGAAGCTGATCTGTATCACCTTTTTTATATAAATCCAAAGCATTTTTCAATGTTGGATTGTTACCTGCGAATTTACTCATATCGTTCATCATGTTATCAACACTTCCGAACCTCTGAGAAATCATTCTTTCAAATTGCTTTTTCATCATGACGTTTGGATTGAAATTCATCTCTGTCTACCTCCATTCTGCTTAGGTTCCGATGTCCCAGACATTTGTGTCGGGAACATGTTCTTTATTTCAGAAATCTCAGAGCAAACATCGTTTCGAAGCTGATTAAACATTGCTTCAATGTCAATCTGCTTTTCTTCTTGCTTTGGTTGCTGCTCTTCTGGATTTGCAAGTCGGTAAACAAAGATTTTGCTTCTTCCATCAGATTGAAGCTGTTTTCTATAAATTTCGGTTCCATCCGTTTTCGGATAATAAACAGGATTTCCAGTCATATCCACATCTTTTGCTTTTACAGTGTCGATACCATCAACCATCTGCCCCTGTATCATAGGAATCTGTGGCATTTGCTGTACGGACTGTTGCATCTGCATTTGTCCATATGGCATTGTCTGCTGATAGTTACTCTGTAATTGTGCCAGCCTGTCCTGATACGGTTGTATTTGCCCGTATGGATTGTTCATAATCGGCTGTTGTGGATAATACGGATAGCCTGCCATAGTCTGTTCCTCCCATTCTTACTTCGAGAATTGCATTCATGTCATCGACTGACCGGTGCTTTTCCCATAGCCCTTCGTAAGGGTTCTTTAACATAAGCATATTTTTTCTCCTTATGCTTACATTATATAGGAAGAAACTCTTCATTTGAACGTCACTATTTCGCCATATTTTCGCCACAATACAAAGAAAAGCCCCGTTCATAAGACGGGGCTACTTTCTGAATTTTCTGTTTAATTTTTCTGTTTATTCGGTCAATGGTTCGCGGGCTATACCCCATAATCTCCGCTGTTTCAAGTAAAGTCTTTTCCTCGTAAACCCTTAACCGAAAAAATTCTTTCTCCCGTGAGTCAAATCCTGATTGGCTCAGGTAATATTTTCTTTCATCTTCTGAAAAGTCTGTATAATTCATATCCACTGTCCTCCCGTACAAGTGGAATCAAACTGGAAGAATGCCGCTTAATATAAAGCCAATTACTGCTCCTACAACTGCTGTAATAATGCATACAATAATTGTGTCATAGCGTTTACCTGGAGCCGCCATGAGAATCTTTAAATTATTGTTCATCTCATCGACCGTGGATTTAATATGGTTTAAATCATTTTCACTTAAAGCAGTCTTTCTTTCCAGTTCTCCGATACGATCATAAAATTCTCTATGACGTTCGGATGTTTTTTCCTGCATCTGTTGAAGGCTCTTTTCAAGTTCTTCTATGCGGTGTTCGTTAAAACATTCATGTTCACATCCCATCGCCACTCCATTTCTCACTCCCTACATAATTTTGCTTCTTCCCAACCGAAAATAAAGCAACCCAGCGACGCTTTCGGGAGGACTTGATAGTGCGTCACGTGTCCCAACCATCTTTTTAAATCAAACTTCCTGCAAATGGAAAAACACCATGACTTATGTATATTTCGGTCTCAGATTCCCAGCTTCGATTGACAGAGTTTTCGGAATGTGAGCCTTGAAACTCAGCTCCCTGTTTTACAAGGAAATAGAGAGCTAAGTCAAATATGCAGTCGTAGCATTTTTCCATGTCTGCATTTATTTTTTCGTCCGTATATCCTGACGGGTAATTTCGCTTGTTTTTGAATGAGCGAATCGCCCGTTTTACAGAAAGAGAAACCATCATGGGTGTTTCTGAATCATCAGCCAAATAAGCAGTTAAATCAGCTATAAGTTCTTCACTCATTCATCTCACCTACCCTTGCTGTGCCAGAATTTCTGCGATTATACCAGCCTTATTCGTTTGAGTCAGGGCATAGCCTTTATCACCTGCAAGTTGCTTTAATTGAACTACTGTCATATCTGACAATTCACTTTCGGTGTATTTATTTTCAAGTGATACAGGTGACCGGCTGTTCTCATTGAGGTTATGCCCGGTTATTCCCCCTTTGTACCGATCACGATACCACCGTTGGCTTTTGGAGCTACTGGAATAAACATACCGGACGCTTTAGTCCATACTGCTACCGGGTCTGGCGTAGCCCACATAGACAGTGTTACGAATGAACGGTTTTCTTCAGAGATGTACTGTCTGTATTCGGTTTCTTCAGGTGTCGGGCCCCAGAGTCCAGTACCAAAAGAACCGTTCGGTTCTGCTTCATACAGTGTGAATACATTTTCTTTGAGGTATCTTCCTGTTGCAAGTGTACCGTCAGCTTTTTTGTAGCGGAACTTTTCATCGCAACGATCAACTGTAATGTCATATTCCTGCATTAACAGATTTGCAAGTTCCTGTTTGGTCAGGAGACGCTTGTTTGCTGCTCCCAGAACTGCTGTCTGCATTGCGGTGTTGTTTCTCATGTAATTAATCATTTTAAGGGAAGTAACCGCTTTATTAACTACGTATCCCAGATCTTCAGCGGCATTAACCATTTTCTGAATATCGCCCATGATATCAGCTCCTGGTTCTTCCCATTTAGACATTGTAACTTTAGCAGTTCCCGGAACGCCGTAATCAATAGACATATCCACATTGTTTTCTTTAATTGTAATAATACCGTTTCCGAGAAACTGTCCCTTCATTACATTTGCTCTGGCAACAACACCCTCAAACAGGTTTGCAGCATCATCAAAAACAAATTTTGTAAGTTCTTCGTTGTCCGGCACGCCGTTTTCAATAGCTTCCTGTAATCTTTCAGACTGGTTAATTTTTCTTTTAATAAAGAGTTTTTCGGTCAGGACTTTTTCGAATCCCGGTCTGCTGCCGATTTCTGCTTCAGTATCAAGAGCGTGAACGAATGCAACTTCTGGCAGTCTCTGACCGCTCATAAGTCTGTAATATTCTGCTTTCCAGTACTGAGTTTTTACATCCGGGAAAATTGTGTCAAGAATACCCGGTCTCTGGATGTTGAAATTTTGAGAAAAATTTAATCTTTCCTCTGTTGTAATGGTTTCTAATACATTGTATGGCATCTGTTATTCCTCCTTAAAATACCGGGTCATCTGTGCTTACAAAGACAATACCTTTGCCCTGAAGCTCAGTTTTCGCTGTGCTGTCAACAGTTACCGGAAGCCTCTTTTCAAGGACTCTTCCAGCAACGATTACGGAAATTGGCCGCTTTGTATCGTCTGTCATATCAACATCTTCAAATACAATTCCGATCGCACCTGTTTTGTTATCCGGGTATACTGAACCTGCCTTGATGATTTTCTTGTCATTTACGACAGTTGCTTTTGTTTGGTCTGCTGTGTAGGTTTTAAGTACCAGTCCTACCTCAGATTCAAGAATGTTAGGGGTAGACTCATACTGTTTGGTTTTCATAAAAGCCATAGTTTGTCTCCTTTTCTATTAGAAATTAGCCGGTGCATTATCATCGGCCGGTTTGATTTCTGGGTTCATTCGCGCTGAATATTTCTGAGCAAATTCAGCCGCTGCGCTTTTTTCTTCTTTATTTCCGCCGCCCTTGCCGCCGCCCGGGTTCGGAGTACCATCAAGAATTTGTTTCTCCCAATCCGCCTTAGCGGTTTCAAGTGCTGACACATTTGCTTCGGAAACTCCTTTGACAAAGTCTTCAACTTCCTTCATTACATCCTCAGACTTCTCATAAGGCATAGATGCGTATGCTTTGATAACGCTTGCGTATGTTTTGCTTGAAAGTCCTGCGTTTGCAAACACAGAAGTAATGTCACTGGTAAGAGCCTTTCTGTTTGATTCTGCAAGTGCAGTTTTTAAATCTGCAATTTCCTTATCAACAGCTGCCTTTTCTTTCTGACGTTCCGCTTCCTGTTTTTCAGCTTCGGTCATGTTCTGCTGTCTTAGGTCTTCAAGTTCTTTCTCCAGTGCTTCTGCTTTATCGGCTTTTTCTTTCAGGGAAGTGTTTTTTTCTTTGATTTTTTTTGTCTCGGTTTCAATAGAATCAAGGTATTTAGTAACTTGTTCATCTGATGGTTCCGAAACCCCCATGCCGATAAGTACCTGTTTTGCCTGTTCTCTTGTCATAGAAATCTCCTTTCTGCCAGATCAACGCACTTTTTTCACACGGTTCGCTCCGCACATGACCTGTACCCGATTTACGCTCACGGGCTGTTGCAATATTTTTGAGTATTAAAAAAGGAACCTCAGATTTTGAGATTCCTTAAATAATTAAAGTTATTATTCTTTGACAGTCTGTGTGACTGTCGGTGTATTTTGATTAAAGCCTTTTAATAAATCCTGCGCTCTTTGCATTTCTGTATCTGGGTCTGCTAGTTCCGGGTAAATAGTTCCGAGATATGGCAAACTCATTTCGTACACCTTTTGCGGATCGCTGAATAATCCACAGGTAATCAACGCAATAAGCGGATGGATTTTATTCTTGAACAGATAATCAAGAGCCTGTGCTTTCACAAGCATATTATCTGTTGGATTTCTGGTTATCTTGACGTCAAAGTCTCTGGTAGAAATCTTGACGTCTTTAGATGTTTTACGGATGATATTGAGAATTATTCTGGCAGATTCTTTTTCAGCTTCTTTTGTGAATGCTTCTACCAGTTTTGCGTCTCGTTCTGCGAAGTCCCATCCATTTCGCAGATATACAGCATTTCCAGTATCCCCGCCAGTATTACTTTGCCGATTTGGCATCGCTTCCACAATCAGCATGTTGTTGTAAAGGTCGTCTTTGGCAACCTGGCTTTCTGACTGGTTTAGTTCCGCAGTCATCAAATCGACATCCGACTGCATTCCGCTTCCGGTGTCCTTTACAGATATCGCTCCAAGCTTAACCATTTTTAAAAATTCATTTTCATCAACTTCACAGTTTTTGAATTTCATGAAAGCTTGGACAAACTGTTCAACACCGTTTAATCTATCGGACTGATATTTATTAATTGCGTCATACATCGTAATTGCAATTTCTACATCGGAAAGTCGATCGTGATTGTTCGGATACTCAATAATCGGGATACCGCCCATACCATTAATGCCACTGTCAATTATTTTTCCGTTTCTTATTTCAAAATATTGTTTCGAAGAAAAGCAAAGATAATATTGCTGATTTTCTTCATCTTTCAGTGTATGGACGGATAACATTGCTTTTCCTGTGTTTCTAGAATAAACGATGTAAACATCTCCGGGATAAGGAATAAAAATTCTGAACGGTGGCAAATCACCATCTTCTGTCCATTCGTCTTCCCGAAGAATCGCTTTATATGCTGTTCCTACAGCACTTTGATAAATTCCAAGTTGAATGTTTCTAGCATCTGCATTCGCTTCATCCAAGTAATCATTAAGTAAATCAACTTGCTCATTGATCTCTGTGCTTGCTTTTTTCTTTTTACAGACGTATTGAATAGGTTCACCATATATCTGTCCTGCCTTGAATTTAACAACTTCAAGAGCATGGTTTTCAACAACTCTATTATTAACCTCTGGTCTTACAAGCTTTTCTCGATACAAGATTGGTTGGTCACCTTTGTAATACCGATAAAGATAATCGATCATCTTTCTGTTTCGATTATGTATGCCAATCGTATCTGAAAGAACCTGTATAACATTTTCTGTAGTAATTTGAGCTACGCCAGTATAGGCAGTCTTTCTGCCAAATTCCCCTTGGCATAGGTCAACAAAATGAATTTTGTTTCTTCCCACTGCCTATACCTCCTGTTTTTAGGCACGAAAAAAGCACCGGAAATTCCGGTGCTTATGTATTATTACAGTCTATATTATATAATATTTTTTAAGTATGTTTCAGTATGGAGTTGTCTACGAATCAAATCCCTTTATTTTTTTTACAGTAGCTATTGCAGACAAATGGAGTTCCTTTATCCTTTGATACGAATAGCCTATTTCATCTGCAATTATATCAAGAGTTTTTCCCTCAACATATTTTTTGAACAAAATGTCATACAGAACCGAATTTTTTACAGAATCAATAGTTTTTATGACCTGTGTTTTCTTTTCCAGATATTCTTTTGTGTCGTCAGCTATTTCTGATTGTAAATCTACAATTTTTGCGACTAAGTCTCCGATTTTATCTTGGCTCCCAGATGTCTGCACGCGATCTCCATAGGAGAAAGAGCTTAATCCAGTCGCATGCGCTTCTAATTGTTCAAGTTCTACATATTTGTTTCGGATTACTCTATCATAACGCTGAATTTGGTTTAAATATTCTCTTGTGTTCATACTATCTCCTTCCCCAAAATGGATTCTGCGTCGCTTCTGCTTTACCGCCGAGTGGATTTTGCACATACTCAGCCATCATGGCAAGACTGTCAATACCGTCATCATGAGGTACTTTTGCTCTAGTGGTGTATGTAGTTACGTTTGCCATAAACAGTCCGTAATCAGATTTTGCTTTGTACTGACTTGGATGTAGAAAGTAAAAATGTTTTGCTATATAATCAGAATTTACAAGAATTTTTGTTTCTTTGTTTGCAGATGTCGGCTTTGTTTCGATATCCGCGCGACATTTTCCAGTAATCATTTTTTGGATATTATGAGCAACGCGGTTTCCTACGTTATTAGATTCGAATCTAATCTTATGTGGATTATGCTTAATCAGAATATCCGCTGTCTTTCTATCCAGAATGTCGTAATCCGTAGTATCGTCAAAAACTACATCTGGAAAGAAGAATTTATCTCCATACTGATATGCAATTGGTAATGACTCAAAGTCAGTTCCTTTATCTTTTGTATCGCATACCGCCCAGATTGCATCTGCTTCTCTATCTGGGATGATTAAATATTCATCGGTGCATCCATCTGGCACATCATCCTTACTGAAAAAGAATCTTTTGAGCTTATCCGGTGGAAGTAATAATCCTTCACGTTCTACCGGTTGCTGCTGATAAAGGCAGTTGTAAGAAATTTCGTCCATGGACTCTTTAGCGTCGTTAAAATACTTCTCAGAGAATCCATTTACCGTAAATAAGAAATTACTTTTTCCATTCTCATCAAGTGCCGGGACTGCTATGAATCTTGCTCTAGGATTTCCGTCATACAGTTGTTGTAGTTTCCCAATAGGGTCATGCACTGACCATCTAGTAGCAATGTAAAACTCTTTGCACCCTTCGAGCCTACGGGAACGCAAGTCATTTACTACTTTTGTCCATAAGGTGTCCAATCGGTTCTTGTTCAGCGCTTCTTCAATACCAGACACAAGGTCATCGGCGGTAAGAAATCTGTTGCAACGGGTAGCACCTGTCAACGAACCGTCAATAGATCGAAATGTCCAAGTCTTAAATCTCCCGTTTCTTTCAAGATTTACTGTGGTTTCTTTTGCATTTGTTCCCTGTATTTCAACATTTGGAAAAATTTCATGCCATGTATACTCAACCGGGTCATTGATAATTTCAAGAACGCCATCGTAAAGGGAACGTGTCAAAATGCTACTATGTGCAGATGAAAGGTTAAAATCATTCGGAAACCATCCGCCTACCAGAGACAGAAAAAAATCTTCTAGTGTGCTCTTGCCGCAACCGGGCGGTACGCTCAGCGCAAATATATCAAGTTTATCGTCCATCAGGTCTTGCAGTGAGCCGATGATATTGTGGTGCATGAAAACATCCCTACGTGGTTCATAGAACCGTTCCTTTGGGATTCTGTTTTTTTCCAGATACAATAATCCGCTATCTACTTGCTGATTTTGCGCTTCCATCAACAAATACTGCCAGTAAATATCATCAAAATCTCCGCTCCCGGTAATAGCAGCTTGTTTTTCAGAGACTCTATGAGCGTACCGGCTTGCTTTCATCGCCATTTGTCGCGCATCCGGGTTATCTTTGAAAGGCAGGTCAATATTCATATTTCGAAGCAGATCAATGCAGTCTTTCTGGTTCTGGTAGAGTGTCATATCGTCATTAATAATCTGTTTCAGAATTGATCTGTACCATTCAATCGAACCCTCTGTAATTTTTTGCATAAAAATAGAGCCAGACCTCCTTTCTTTTTAGGATTTAGTCTGGCTCTCATGTGGCTCTTTGACTGTTATTCACTTGCTTTGAAGTTATATATAGGTTTGATAATATCAACTATTTCTACGGTATCTTTGATGTTATCAATAATTTCTTGTGGTGGTTTGTAAGCCATGGGGCTTTCATCAATTGTAGATTTCTGAACGGATGTTGTATATATCCCGTCCATAGACTTCTCAAATTCTTCTAACGAGATGTTTTCTTTTGCCTTTGATCGGCTCATAATACGTCCTGCGCCATGCGGGGCTGAACAGTTCCAATCCTCGTTTCCTTTCCCAACTGCAATAATGCATCCGTCTCGCATATTCATTGGAATAAGAACTTTTTCGCCATATTTAGCTGATATTGCACCTTTACGAACAATGTTTGTATCATGGTCAATATAATTATGAATTGTATCAAACCATGTGTTTCTTTGGAGCGTCCAATTCATAGTGTAAAATATAGTGCTCTGTATACATCGTCTGTTTATTCTTGCAAATTCTTGACAGATTTTCATATCATGCAGATATTGTTTTCTGTGTTCTCCTGTCAAGTAACACAATTCTTTCGGAATACCTAGTTTGTCCGGCTTCCATTTTCGTTTTAATTCATCAATACCATTTTGTATATCCTTGCGTCTGCCAGAACGCTTGTATTCTTTCACCAATTTTTGTATTTCAGTTTCGAGCTTGTCTGTACCTTGCATGTCTTCTATGGCAATTTTTTGATATATTTCAGCTACTTGTTTCCCGAGATTACGACTTCCAGTGTGAATTACAAGATAATTTACCCCTTTTGAATCAGTGTCAACTTCAATAAAATGATTTCCGCCCCCAAGCGTACCAAGGCTCCTGCGAATCCATTCAATATTTTTGAGTCGAGAAAAACAATGAAGCTCTTCTAATTTTTCAAAATTTATGATTTCGTCACGTACGTTTCTTCCTGCCGGAACATTGTTTCTTATTACTTCGTCGAGAATTTTAAAATCTATTGTTCCAACGTCAGCAGGGATTTGTGTTGTAAGCATTCCACATCCAATGTCCACGCCAACAATGTTCGGAATTACTTTATCTCCAAGATCAGCAGTAAAACCAATTACACATCCAGATCCTGCGTGAACATCTGGCATGATTCGTACTTTACATTCGGAAAATGCAGGCTGTTTTATCAGTGTGTAAATCTGATTTAATGCTTCTGGTTCGATGTTTTCTGTAAATATCTTCAAGTCACTCATAATGGCACTCCTTTCTGGCTCTCTGATTAATTATTTATTCTTTCCTTTCAACAACAGTTACGCTACCCTCAAATACTCCGAAGTTAGAAGACTCCTGGAATGTGTGAGTCTCGGCAATATCATCATCAGTCATAGGGCGTGTGAGATACCATAATGAATCATCTTTCCATGTAATTTCCTCTAACTTTTGGTTTGGTTCCAACTCTAATGTTGTGTTTCCGCCGCAATTTCTTGCGGCGGACTGGCATCCGGCCATTCCAAATGTCAGCGCTAAAACTGTTATTACAACGGTTATCTTTTTCATAATCATTCTCCATTCAGCACGTTTGCAATAATTTCTTCAATTGCGATAAAATCAGAACACGACATATTGGCTTTCTTAGAACGAAAATATATATCAATTTCTTTCAGTAACAATTTATGTATCCTGTTTTTCTGTTCATCTGTAAGATAATCTTTTTCAATTGGTTTCTGATTGTATATATCAGACCATTCTGATGCAGTTTGTTTTATTGTGATTCCTCGGAATGCATTATTAATTATTAACAGCCATTCTAAATAAAGCAGTTTTTCTTTGCATACTAGTGTTATTTTGAGCGGTATGCCTTCTTCTACGTTCATGAGATCAAACGGAATTATTTTTGAATCAATTTTAATAAGGCATGTATCCCAATTACATATTTTTCGAGATTGGAGTTTAATATATGCAACTTCTTTTTCTAATGGATCAATTTCAATCCGCGCTTTTACTTCTTCGCCTGTTTCTATAATTTGTACAGGAACATTTTCTATGCTTAACATAATTCACCTCATTCCGGAATCCCTAACTGCTTATAAGTAAATATAGCTTTATACTTTTTCATACATTTGTAGCAAGTTTCCGTAATAGTGCAAGTCTTTTCTTTATCGTCACATTTTGATTCTGTATCTGAACTTTTGAATTTACATCCGCCCGTTAGAAAGCATTTGATTCTTTTTTTATTCATACATTCACCATGAACTCTTTCTTACAATTGCTTCCCTTGCATTTGTACGGCATCCGATAAATTTTTGTAGTCGGGAGAATCTTCAGTGCCTTTTTGAAACAATAAGGACATATTACCCACTTCTCACCGTTCACCGTTTTGATCTGTGCTATCCCATCCCACGGTTCAGGCGGGTTCATCATCTCTGAGAGGTCTATGCCCTCTGATTCAAGTGCTGATTTAATGCTCATTCGAAATCTCCTTAACATATTCTGTAACTTTTCTCAAATCACATTTGAAATTTTCAATATCTTTATCCTGAGTTTCTTTAGGTTTGTCGGCCCATAGTTCTCTTCCTGCCCGTTGTCCGTAGAAGAAATCCCATTTTTCGAGAATTCCAAGAATTTCTGCTAAATCAAGTTTGCTCATTTACCATTATCCTTTCTGATCAATTCTAAAATCGTCAAATAGTTACTGCCAATGTAATCTGCTCGCCGCAGTTCCTCGGTATCACCCGGTCGTCTGTGTATCACGGTCGTATTGCCTGCCAGAAGTGTACGTTTGTCCGGGTAAAATCGGGTTTGAATGTTCATGCGGTGACATTTGCCCTCGATATTGTATGTAGCGTCGAGAAAATCAATGTCTGAGCCTGAATAAATCAATAACATATTACTTACCCCACGGATATTCTTCGAATGTAGCTTTTCTATATTCATCTGGATGTTCTTTTGCGAATTTAATAATATCTTCAAATTGGCCTTGTTTTAACTGCTTTTCCCATTCTGAACGATTGTCTTTCTCCTTTTTCATATCAGCTCAACCCATGAATCTTTCTCAAATTCGCATATCGGTCAACCAGAACATCAAGTGTTGTATGCAACTGATTGATTGTAATGCAGTCGTCCTGATGCTGTCTGCGGTATTTTGCAATTTCTACAGATTCATCGTAAAATGGCACATCTGCTTTTTCACTTATCTGCCTTTTCAAATCATTGTTATAATCGCACATTTTATCCAATTCAGCCTGAAGCTCATTGATTTTCTCGTTTTTGTCTAAAATCTCATGCTGTTTCTTCTCACACGCTCCCGACAGCCGAACAACTTCAATTTTGAGCTGGTCTACGCTCCATTTCTCTAAATCTACTATTTGCATCTGATTTCCTCCCACTAAATTTTACAATTATGCTGTCTTTTCAAACAGATCAAGAATAAACTCCCGCCCCATCTGTGTAATCCGTCTATGGTAGATAACTTTTCCAGAATCCAGAACTTCCTGTTTGATTTCTTCATATCCGCAATTACTATACTGTGAGAACATCACCCACGTACCGTTCACCTGATACTGTATCTTTTTCTCTGCCAGAATCCGGTTTAGTTGTATTGCTGATTTCAGTCCCAGTTCTTTTGCAATCTCAGTAATGGTATATGTCTTATTTACATGCATCAGAATAGTGTTCTTTTTCTCAGCTTCTACCCTCGCAGCACGTTCTTCTTTCAGCCTTGTAAGGAGCTCAATGCCAAAATCTGGATTGTTCAAGATGTTGTCAATAACATTGTCTGTAGCGTATATGCCATGCTTACGGATAGTCTTCAGAATCTGTTTGACCTCTTTCTTGAATTGCTTTGCGATTGGCTTTCTGGACTGCATTAAGACTTCATAGAGTCCGTTCTCGGTAAGCATATTCATTTGTCTGTTCTGACCTGCCCTAAGGATTGTTGAGACCAGCTTTTCATCATCGTCAATTCCTCTAAGCATTTCTGTCACGTTACTGTGTTCGATCCAATCTGCGACATCATTCGCCACAAACAATGGTTCCTCTGCTGTTCCATACACCTTAAACTGTTTTCCTAACACTTCCTGCTCATTTAATACCTTCAGTTCGTTCATTCTTCATTCTCTCCTTCTATTAAGCAATCAGCATACGCATTATGAAGTTCTTCGCAAAGTAATAATACATTTTGTACTTTTGCCAATGAATCATTAGCCTTCAAGAGTTTTTCTGAAAGCTCTTGGTTCTCACGTTTTAAGCCTTCAATTTTTCTTTCATATTTTTCTTTTAATTCACGATTTATGTCTTTTTGTTTCTCAAGTTTTTCAAAAATTTCATCTTCCGGTGTAGCAATTTTGGGTTCATGCCATTCTTTTTCTTCACCTCGCAAATACTTTTGAAGAAAAAGAAATTTTCTTATTCCGGACTTGCTATCAAAATTGCCCCAACCGTTTTGCAAATCTAATGAGATAAACTGTTCTTTTGAAATTTTGCCAAACACTCGGTCAAATTCTTTTTTTGATCGGTTTGATACATACGGAACTTTAGCTTCCCGAAATTCTTTCCATAACTCAAGTTCTTCCATTTTTCTCTCTTCCCTCCCTATGCTTCATCTGGCACTCGATCATCTTTGCTACATTCTCACGTTCCTGCTTTATTCCATGTCCCTGACGGAACAATTCGCATTCGAGGATATTGCCGCACCGGGAACATTCGTCTTTGATTTCTTTGCCTGCTATTTGCATTAGTAATCTCCATTCAACATGTTTATGAGATATCTCATATTAATTTCTACTGAATTTGGTCTTATGTAAAACTTTGCAATTCTCAAATTATCACTCAGTCTTTCAATTTCGTTCATGCGTATGCTGAATGTTTTATTGCTTTGTAAAAAATAATCGGCTCTAAACAAAGATCTTTTAATGTTATTAAGGGTACATATTTCCACGAAATATCGAGAATTTTGTATTGTTTTATACTGTCTATCAAATTTTATTGATTCGGGATTCCGTATATTTTCTATTATACTATCAAAGATAGAACTGGCATCTTTACAATCAACTGCAATGTACAATATTACTGTTCTGTTCATGCCGTACCTCCTAAATTTTAAAAATCCAGTGCGCCGACTTGAACGACATAAATCCCCCAACGGGAAACACTGGAGCTTTGGAAAGAAAAAGAAAAATTTTCCAATGATTGCAGTTCATTGGAGCAGAAGCAAGAGGACTTGAACCTCTGACACACGGTTTTGGAGACCGTTGCTCTACCAACTAAGCTATGCTTCTTTAATCCAACTGAGCCATAGACCGTCTGCAGGCAGTCAGCGTAACTCTAAGTGTATTAAAATTAAAAAGAGAAGATTCGAACTTCTATGTACATCCCATGTCCAAAGACACATACTCACCCATTACGATGTACTATCCCTGCGTCTGCCTTTCTATTGTATCGGATTCATCACCGTCAATAGTTCCGCCACTTTTCATCCAGATGCGTTATCACTCTACGCATTGAGCTTCCATATAGGAGGGGATTTCCACCCTTTTACTCTCATGTTGCCGGCTAAGGTCACCTAAGTTGTGGGTTTAAACCTATACTACCACAATAGCGTCTACGTATTCCGCCACTATATGGAACGGTGCATCCGTGATTCGAACACGGACAGCATTTCTGCTGGAAGGCTTAGCAAACCTCTCTGATACCATTACAGCAATGCACCAATATTACCGCCTATTACGGTCAGCTTAAAAAGCTGAGTTGATTTTCACATAATCTTATTCGATTGTAATACACTCGTATCTTTCCGAATTGATTGTATTTTCCATAGCTTCAATCGGATTGTAACCAAGATTTTGCAAGATTTGCTTAAATACTGTTACTGACTGCCCACTTGCAAGTTGTACACCTTTGCGTTTTGAATCAGAGTGAAATACATCACGTCTGCTGTCAACATTCCAAAAAATGATATTTGGAATAACATAACCGGCTTTTCGAAATTTGTTTTTCATTTTGTCGTAAAACGTCCAACTACGATTGCCGCAAAAATCAATCTCCATGTCAGAAATAACAACAATTGCTTTTGGCATTTCTTCCTGCGGAACTTCATTCTTCACAGCAATATCAAGAACTTTGTCAAAAGCTGCTTTAAGGTCTGTGGTTCCACCCCATTCTGCGTTATATGCGTTTTTAACTTTCTGCTCAAGGGTCTCCCCTTTTAAAATCACCGTTTCAGGTTCGCTCGAAAACGTCATAAACATATTATGGTATGCACCAGTATTTCTTTCTGCAAAGTAAATTGCAAGTCCAATTGATGTTGCCATTGGTCTTCCTGACATGGAACCTGATATGTCAGCCATTATTAAAGCATTTGTTCCTTGCTTCACATAATCCGGAAGTGCTTTCCACTGTGCTTACAGAACCTTATTGTTTTCTTTATGGTAAAGAATTTTTTCAACAATATCATAAGGAAACAATGTGGATGCATTAACCTTCGCTTCACCTTTTTCTGCCTTATTGATAAATTCTTCAAAACGTTCAGGATCGTGTTTCATAAACGCTTTGCGATAGATCATCATTGCCCGGCTCGGAACTTCTGGATATTTAATTTCGTCCCATTTTCCGGCAGACATTAAACTCTCCACAACGCCAATCTGCTTTCTCATATTACGTACAATTCTTTTGAAATTGTATACTGGATAGCCCAGTTTTTGCGCTGTAAGAATGCCAAGTTTTCTTGTTGCAGGGCTACTTGCATCAGCAGTCTTAATCCATTTTGCAAGTAACGAAATTGCATTTCCAGAATTAAGATTTTCCAGATCCTCTTCGAACTGTATTTTCATGGCTACCCACATATCATTTTCCAGCGGAGTGCCAACAAGTTCATACAAATCATCATATCTACCAAACACGCCAATCAAATCAAGATTAGGTTTAAGTGCTTCTGGATGTTTTTCTGCCATATAGCGGATAAGAGTTCGAAATGTTTTACGTTCTCCCAAACCAGCACGGATATCTCTGGCATAAAAAACAATTTTTGTAGCAAAAAGAGAGTCCTGGGCATATGCTTCAGCAAATAATGTGTGAATTCTGTTTTCATCTGCATCTCTTAATGCTCCAATCGTTCCGAACAAATCAAGTCTTGCATCGCTTGTAGTATTCAGCGCAACCGCTCCGTTTTCGGTTCTGGTAAATTTGTTTTCTTCTTTCATTGCATTTGCAAAATTCATATATTTTCTCCTTTCAGGACACTCATGATATAAAATAAGCAATTTTATCAAAATATTTGCTGTATGTGTCCCATATAATTCATGATGCTATTGGGTTTCATAATTAACAGTTATGTCCAAATTATTGCAGTAAGCATCACATAATAGCCCCGACAGGATTTGAACCTATGATTTGTTTGCAGTAAAGAACACGAACATGTTCTGCCGGTTTTCCGTAGCCGACAACCGGGGCAGAGACGAGGGGCGGATTTGAACCGCCAACACATGCCTTGTATTGGAATAAAATTGCTGTAGATGTCACATACATGACATACATTCTCATTTCATTGTTCTACCATTGAACTACCTCGTCTAAAAAGTGGGAAATAATCATATTAAATCCCAATTTCCTGTCTACACATGGTAGATGGAATAGCAGGAGACGGATTCGAACCGTCGTTCTCAAGGATATGAGCCTTGCGAGATTCCACTTCTCCATCCTGCTTTGTGTCGTTTGGAAGAACCATAATATAGGCACGTTCACTTATTGACTACCAAGAGGACTCCCTATTCCTTACCGATAGACCGCAACGTATTCGAGACTCGGCATTCATTTACATCTCTACGCTCGTCCTGTTCATCCTCACACCAAACTTTCAGTCTCCAAACAATCAGAAAGGATGGATTCGAACCATCAAGACCTAGTCTATGACCAGGCCGTTCCCAGTTACTTGCACTTTCTGAATAACCCGGAACTCCGGGTTAGCAAAGTGTTTATCGTGTTATGCCTTCCACTAGGCAATTTTATTCCGTGTTTGCCTCACGGTGATATTCATGTCGATTGGAAATATAACAACCCTTGTCGAATCGGATTCCTGCGTTCCTTGAAACTCCTGAGTTCGTCAACCCATTAAACTCTGGAACGCCACCAGATATGGTGAATTCGAAGCAAAGCGCGTAACTCGTCGCCGTATCGCGGTCATCACTGTCCTTCGTTCGTTGATTATATCTGGCAAAAGTTTTTCCATCCAAGATAACGGCTTGAATGGCATTTTATGGAGAAATGGACATTCAGGGACTCGAACCCCGGACCTTTTGGTTATGAGCCAACTGCTCTCCCGACTGAGCTAAATGTCCTGAGTAGAGGTGTTCATTGCAGTTCAAGAGTAAACACCCTCTACTGTTGCGATTCATACCCTCACAGTCGCAACAAAGGGTCTAATGCTGTTCTGCGTGATGCAGAAGTCCATCCGGAACATTTGAAGTTCCTTTAATCATCCCCTGTTGGGATAGATGGAACCTTTGGAGGGGCTGTATCATCATGGAAAGTAATACAACCAGCGGGGCTAGTGGGATTCGAACCCACAAATAACGGAGAATCCGTTGCCTTACCATTTGGCGATAGCCCATTGTCACCCGGGGGCGGATGTTCCCCGGGTGTTTACCAAACTGATATATTTTATATTCTGGTAATTTTAGAAAGCATCATAGATCAATAGTTATTTTATTTGTATTATTAGTCCGTATTGTTAAGTCCGCGCCAGTTACTTTGCAAATGGTTTGGGAATTTAAATATCAATCCCATTTGTGTTTCACCAACGCAGGCCTAAGCTACTCGGGATGCCTCGACCTGTCAGATTCAAAGGCTTTCCCGTACCTGTGAGTGACAGGCTTTTTCTTTTCTTCTTTTATTTTCACCCGTTCATAGATAAAGAACGGAAGAATTACTATGGGAAATACTAACCACATGTGGTTTCTTACCTCTTATTCTGCAAAAATCCAATCCTCTGCTAACATATCTGCCTGAGATGCAAGCCAGCCCATCTGTACGCCGGATGTCCCAACAAAAGCGATAGCTTTATTCCCGATTGCATCATGATCGCAATTTACAATTTCGTTATCAGCAGTTTTGTATGAGATTCCAGTTGCAAGCTGAATGTACTGTTTCTTTCCATTCCATCCTTTTCTTGCAACCTTGAGTCCACGTTTCATGTACTTAATCGCATCGCCAAAAGAGAATGTTGCTTCTCCACCAAGTACCGGGCAGTTTGTTTCGTCTGCAACAATCCATTCATCAGACTGCATATTCATAGCAGTGTATTCAACTCTCTGGGTTTCTCTGATATCAAGTAAATCTCCCTGAGCATCGCTGTCCTGAGGTCTACACTGCATCATAATGGTTTCTTTCTCTGCGTCCCAATACCAAAAGCCGCCCCATCCCGGAAGTTTTACTTTTTCACCCTGTTTCATAAGTTTGAATGCTTCTGAAAATTTCATTGTTTGTGTCCTCCCTTATAATCTGAAAATTACTGCTGCATTAACTGTGAATCCTATTTCCAGCAATACGAAGAATGCGGTTACTAATGGATTCTTGGTTTCTTCATCCATCGCTAAAGACATGACTGCCAGAAATATTACAAAGAAAATCAGATCCAACGTAACGGCTACGCCCTTTAAGATTGTCATTCTGCCTGCTCCTCCCCGATCATAAAATCAAGAATCTTTCCGGCGGTTTCTTCTTCTGGCTCGAACGGTAAACCACAGGTACAGTACTTCTCAATCGCCGTTTTAAGGCTTGCTTTGAATCCGTTGTAAACTTCTCCATGTGCCAGAAGTTCGTGTCTTAAAACAAATACTGCATCAGTTACCGTTTCCGGTATAAAGTGAAATCTTATATCGCCGCACATTTTTATATCAGGGATACCCATAATTTCAAGCTTGAATATTGGAATTCCATCAACCGAACCATGAAAATCAACTAATCTTACATTTTTGGCTTCTTTTCCGTCAATCAAACATTTGGTTTCGGGCCATCTACTCGCAGACGGATTATATATTCTAACTTCTGGAAGTTCAGATTCTTTCATCCTTCAAGTCCTCCATTTCTTTCACGCTGATTCCAACAATACCGGCGCTATCCTTGCTGTCAGTAGCTTCGAAATGCGCTTTTGGATGCTGCGGATACATAAACTCAAACATGAGGTAATTCGCCGCATCTACAAGGTATTCGGTGTTTCCAGTGGAATTATATTTTTCGATACATCGTTCCATTGTCGGAAGTGCCTGCACGTTTCCTGTTTGATAATTTCTTTTTGCAGGTCCGTATTTGTAATAGCTTGTCTTAACTCGGTTCCTGCGGAGCTGGTCAAAACGTTCACTATATTCTTCTGTCATGCTTCTTCCACCTCTCCGAAATATTGTTTGTATAATTCAAGATCAATTTTACCCAGTAGTTTCTTAACCGACCTTTCGTTTTCCATTCTGAGTTCATCGTATGTAGAAGCTACGACTGTCTGCTCCTGAGGATATTCGCCTTTGTTGTAAACATCAACTCTTTCGTCAGCCGAAAACCATTTTCCTTTTGTTGTTACGAAATAGGATCTGCGAATAGAGCTACAAAATGCGATGTTTTGCTCTTCATCAGAAAATACTTTTTTAGCAGTTTCTGTATTGTACAGTTTTCCGTCTTCAAGAATAGCTTTCGCGTGAATTACTTCAACTATCCGTTCGCGCTTTGCTGGATTCTCTTGGACTTCTGCTTTTTCTTGTGATCCAGAAAGCCCTTTTTTATTTTTGAAAAATTTTTCGAGTATAGACATTCACTTACCTCTTTTGAAAATACTGTTCCAGCGCTTCACGGGTGATCTGTGATACGCTCTTGCCGCTCCGGTTTTTCTCGGCTATAAGCTTACGTTCCAACTGAGATGTGAGCCGAATCCGGATTGCTTCGCCTTGAGGATTGCCAAAAGTTTTTCGCATATCATCACCCTGCCTTATTTTTGAATATCTTTACGGTTTCGTGTTGCTTTCTACGAACATATTCAACATCATTCATTCCGGTGTCTTTGTAGTAGATGTTTTCTTTGTGCCCATCGAGATATTCTATTTCGCCCACGCAGCAGCCATCTGTAAGTCCAGTTAATCTGGTAGTTGCAACAACGTCAATCAAATTCCTGACTTTGAATATTCCTTTATCGCGGATAAATTGCTTAAAAGCCTTCACACCTCTTATTCGTGCCCCGTCTGCATATCCTAACATCTCACATGCTTTCCTGTTGCCTATTTCACCGTTCAGATATGCTTCAAAAACAAATTCGGCTTTATCTCCAGTCGCCTTTGTTTTTCTTCCACCATTAGAAGAAGCCGCGTAATGACTCACATGTCTTCCACAATGTGCGGCTTTATGACATTGATGACAAAGTGGAACGATATTTGTAATCACATCTTTCCCGCCTAAAAATAGGGGGAACAACGTGATGATATTCAATATTTTCGCTTGTACCACAGTTGCAACAGGTTTTGCCTACTGCATTTTTTATCTTATTGCTTACCGTTTGTCTCATTTCGTATCTGCCTTTCTGATATTGCCTTATTTTGTATTGGCAGAGAAACCATTAAGGCTTATGGCTTGTCGTGTTGCAATCACTATCTCTGCCATGTGTGGTCTTTTTTGTTTTTTGAGAAAAATCGAGGGCTGGGTGTTGGGAAAGGCTTTTTTCTGTTTTGGACTGCTCGGACGACCGACTAGGCGTATCTGGGATGCTATATACACCCCCCCTCCCGGCACCTTCTAAGCTGCGCATATGCAAACAGTATCAGGCGGTTATGCAAGAATATCAGTTTCGAACATATGTATCTATACGACAAATCCGTGTTTGTTCTATAAATCTCCTTAGATTTCTATACAGAATGCACAATTCGAACCATCATATCTGTACACATTCTACAATTTACGCCAATTCCGTCATTTTCCGCCCCGTTTGTCCGCCACTCATGTACATTTCTGTGTTTATAGTTCCGGTTTTTCCATCTCTGGAAGCTCCAGCGCCGCCTTGTGTCGATCTGCGATCTGTTGTGCTGTCTGCTGCGGAATGCCCTGTTGCTGTCCTGCCTGCACTGGTGCCGTCTCTGCCATGCCGTAAGCAGCTTTTGCGACGAATATCAGATTCGCATTCGTTCCGGTCTGGTTATTGAGCCGATTAATTGTGCAATTTTTACAAATATCAAACCATTTTTTAACCGTGTTGCCATGCGCTGAACCCGTTCTATAATCGCCCCGCATCCAGTCACTAAACGTCGACCGGTTAATACTCACTAAAAAACTAAATACTTCTAAAGTCGGTAATACTCCATATCTGGTACATATTCTCACATACACATTAAATATATTATCTAATAGTTCTATATCATCATTGCTTGGTTTCTGTATCCTATCTGCTATATAAAAAATCATATCTACATAACTATCAGCTACAGCAGCTTTATATTCTTTCTGTGCACTAAAGTCTTCTGGTGATATCTGTAATACAG
>ERZ1034917.931-NODE-931-length-21862-cov-11.102903_pt1 | contig 21862 bp, 20 predicted proteins | sample MGYA00520605_ERZ1034917 | MGnify/ENA primary metagenome ERZ1034917 (study PRJEB33766, sample SAMN09781784) | gut metagenome | biome: gut microbiome | host: Homo sapiens | place: Madagascar | study: EMG produced TPA metagenomics assembly of the PRJNA485056 data... | reverse complement strand
TTTATTATACAAAATAGCAATAACGTTGCAGCATTTATAAAATTATATTCATCATATATTTTCTGATAATACTTGCGGGCGGCCGATGACCTCCCCTACTGGTTGTTTTGGTTTTTCAACCAAAACAAATGGCGAACACGGTTCGCCGCTACAATATAAAAATAACAAAAACCGCCGTACAGATTTTTCGCTGTACGGCGGTAATATTTACAGATATTTAATTTTATTATTCAGCGTTAATCTGAACTTCTTCGGGATTTTCAGAAATATCGCCTTTCTTTTTTCTGCGTTTTTTGATGATATATGTCCATACGCAGAGGAACGCAAAGGTTGCGGCACATATGATTGTGACGGTCAAGCCTATTGCAAAGCCCTTTGGATAATACTCAAGCTTGATTGTATGCTCGCCCTTGTCAAGATTGAATGCAACGAGTGCGTTGCCGACAGGAGTAATTGTTACCTCCTTGCCGTCAACATATGCCTTCCAGCCTTCTTCATACGGAACAGAGGTGTAGAACAATCCGTTTTCCTGTGCATTGATTGTTCCCTCCATAGAACTGCCTGTAAGCTTTGTTGTTGTCATTACGCTTTTTGAAAGCTTATTGTAACCTTCTTCAAAGACATCCTGATTCAGAACATCAACAAATACCATTGCAGAACCCGACTGTCCCTGCTGGAGATTTGAATAAACGGAAATCTTGTCGCCCTTTTTGCATTGACCGATGCAGGCAATGTAGCTTCTGCCCATACCGTAGGTCTTGCTCTGGGCAACATCGTTAATCATAACGGAAACATCGTCACCGCCCGAAATATCCGCATACATAAGATACAAGCCGTCCTTAGGCGCTTCGTAATTCCACTTTACATGCGGAGTAACTGTTGTATCGGTACAGCTGAATGAATATCGTCCGTAACCTGTCTTATTTACGGGGAACTGATTGTAGTCTGTGTGTCCCTGTGAAACAACATCAAGCGGAGTGTAAACATCATCCTTAATGCCTGTTGCAAGTTTGAAAAATTCATTCTGTTTGTCAAACGGATTGAACTGATCTTCGTTTTCATCAACCTGCCAGCTTGCAAGTGCGGAGTTTGTCATAAAGCCCATCGGCAGATAGTGATTGTTCTGCAAAAGCTTTACATTACCTACACCGTAAACCTCTGTAAGGTCATAGGTGTTCATATAGATATTGTCACGGGCAATAAGATATTTAAGATTCATAAAGAGGTTTGTAACCGGTGAACCCTCGGCATAGGTGTAGCGGTTACCGCTCTTCCAACCCATCATACCAAAGTTTTCAAACAGCACGGTCATATCAACATTAGCCATTGAGTTGAACATCGAAAGTCCGTTGTAGTGGTTAAGAGCCGCATCGTTAAGCGTCTGAGTTGATGTCATCTCCGCTCTCCACAATTCGGTTGTGTTGCTTTCAAGGCTGTCCATATAATCAATTACCTGAGCCGTACTTTCCTCGCCTCTCGGATAATCGTAAGTACCCGTTACAGTTGTTGTCTTAACACCGATATAACCTGCGGCGGCACTCTCGCCTATTATGATTACGCCGAATACAATCAAAAGAACCTGTTTCGGAACAATTCTCTTTGTATAGAGGAAAAGCAGAACGCAGATTACAGCCGCAATAACTGCCGTACCGACAAGCGCATAAGTCTCCTGTGTGCCGATACCGAAGATGATAACAAGCGCAACAAAAAGTGCGGCAAGAATAACATCCCAGCAAGAGCTTGATTCAAGGAGCATAAAAGCTCTGAATGCCATAACAACAAGTACAAAGCTGATAAGATAGCTGAAACGGTACGGAATCATATTTGTAAAGTGGAAACCGTGCCAGATGTAGTCAAGCTGTCTGATGATACAGCTGATAATCATAAAACCGATAAGACAGCCGTCAACGATTTTCTCTTTGAGCGAAATTTTCTTGCTTGTGAAGAAAAGAATTCCGAGTACAAGAGAAAGTGTACCGCAGGCGATGTTAGGCAATGCGTCAGCCTCTTTAATTGCAGGAGCGGCAAATGTTATGAAATTGGAAAGAATCTTTCTGATTGCCTCAAGCACACCCATAAGGTCATTTGTCGAACCTATATTGATTGCAAAGGTTGTCGGGAAAGTTGCCCCCGATGCGTTTGTGTTTTGCAGACCGAAGAATGCCGGCAACAGGAAAAACGCAGTAAGTCCGATTGCAATCAATGAGTAGATGCCTGTGCGAAGAAGATTTGTTGCAAACTTTTTGATGCCGTCCCATTTTACAATGTTGTATGCAATAAATGACAACAGTACAAAAATGCAGGCGAACAAACCTATATAATAGTTAGTCAAAAGTGAAAGTGCAAGCGAAACTATGTAAAGTCTGAACTTGCCCTCTGTGAAGAGCTTTACTGCGCCAAGAGCAACAAGCGGTGTGATACAAACCGTATCAAGCCAGATTGTGTTCCAATAGTAGCCCATAAAGAATGCACAAAAGCCGAAACTGCATCCGAAAATCACAAGAGAAAAATCATTCTTCTTAAAAAGACTGCGTAAGAAGATTGCCATAAACATACTTGCACATGCGACCTTGATTACAACAGAGAACATCAAAAATTCTCTCAGCCATTCACTCGGCAAAAATACCGTAAGAAAATTCAGCGGGCTCATAAGGTAGTATGACATAAGTGCAAAGTAGTTTACACCTCCGCCCTGCGTCCATGACCAGAACAGCGATTCGCCGTGTTTAAGCTTTTCCTGCATATCCGCAAGGAACGGATAATACTGATGCCACAGGTCGGTTACGAGAATCTGATTGTCACCGAACGGCGAAACCTTCATAACTCCGAAAGCGGCTGTCATAAGCACAAACGGTATGACAAAAGCCAAAACGATAAACATGTTTTTTGAGAAAAAGCCTTTGCCGTTGCTCTTGTTATTCAGCGTAACAGGCTCAGCCTTCTTCCTTTTCTTTACAGCGGGCATAATTTGACCTCCGAAATATTTTGTAATTGTTTTCCGATATGCACAAAAATGCAATCGGGTACAAGTAATCCATTCTATTTTAACGCTTTTCGTGTGTGATGTAAATAAAAAAACATAAAAATCTTAAAAAAAATAGACTTTTTGCGTTAGCTTTGTTATAATCTAAGTGCGGATAATCTCCACCTCTTTGAGGTCGGAGATTATCTTTGGAATTTAGTGTGAGTTTCACTCCCTCTAAATTCCACGGAGCTTTCGCTCCTTCGCACTGATTGCAATCTGTCGCAAGCTCTGCTCCTTGCGAGCAAAGCATTGCTTGCTCCGATTTAAATCTAAGTGCGGATGTATCTGCCTCTTTCGGGGTTTTGAAAATATCTTTGAATTTAGTGTGAGTTTCACTCCCTCTAAATTTCACGGAGCTTTTGCTCCTTCGCACTGATTGCAATCTGTCGCAAGCTCTGCCCCTTGCGAGCAAAGCATTGCTTGCTCCGATTTAAATCTAAATACAACTATTTACAGACAAAGCAGATTATCATTCAGATAAAAAACAAGTGCTACTGTTCTCACCCCTATGCGGTGAGTTTAACTTTATAAAGGTGATGTAAAAAATGAAAACCATAGACTTAGTTGTTCCCTGCTATAATGAAGAAGCGGGACTTGAACATTTTGTACTTGAAACCAACAAGGTTATCAACTCTCTGCCCGAGTATTCTTTCAGATACATACTTGTAAATGACGGCAGTAAGGACAGGACCTATCTCATTATGAAAAAGCTTGCGAAAACTTTTAACAATATCAAGTATATTTCGTTCTCACGAAATTTTGGAAAAGAGGCGGCAATGTATGCCGGACTCAAACATACAACGGCTGACTATGTTGTTGTTATGGACGCCGACCTTCAGCATCCTCCGCAGTTGTTTCCTCAGATGATTCAGGCTGTTGAACATGAGGGTTACGACTGCTGTGCGACAAAGCGTGCCGACCGTGAGGGCGAAAGCAAGTTCAGAGGAATTTTTTCAAAACTGTTCTTCAAGCTTTCAAATAGGCTTACAGATGTAAAAATGCCCTACGGCGCAATGGACTTCCGTATGATGAGCCGTCAGATGGTTGACTCAATCCTTGAACTCAGCGAAGTTCAAAGATTTTCAAAGGGCATTTTCTCATGGGTTGGCTTCAACACAAAATGGATTGCCTACAAAACAGTTGACCGTCAGCTCGGTCAGACAACATGGAAATTCTCAAGTCTGTTCAAATATGCAATTGAGGGAATCACAAGCTTTTCGGTTGCACCGCTCAGATTCACGGCTGTTATGGGATTTATCATCTTCGTAATTTCGCTCATATACATTATAATAACGCTGATTCAAACGCTTTTTCTCGGAATTACCACACCCGGTTATGTCACCACGCTGTGCGCAATCCTCTTTATGGGCGGAATCACCGAAATGTCAATCGGTATTCTTGGCGAATACATAGGAAAAATTTATATGGAAGCCAAGGACAGACCTATTTACATTACAAAATTCTCCAATTTTGAAGATGAAGATAACGAAGAAAAAGATGATAAGGAGATTAACGGTTAATGGGTAATTTTATAAAGCAGTTTTTTGACATTAAATTTTGGAAGTTTATACTTGTCGGAATTTTAAACACGGTTGTGGGTATGGGACTTCAATTTCTGTTCTTTAACCTCTGTGGTTGGAATGAATGGGTTTCATCGCTTGTCGGCTACATCCTCGGCAGTATTTTAAGCTATTTTCTCAACAAATACTTCACATTCAAAAACAAGGACAAGGGCTGGAAACCAATCGTTAAATTTGCACTCAATATTGCAATATGCTACGGACTTGCCTACGGAATTGCAATTCCGCTCATCAGTATGCTCTGTACGGCAAACAGCTGGACAATGTTCGGCTGGAGTGTTGAAAAGTTTGCAGGAAACTTCTCAATGATAGTAGGCGCATGCCTTTTTGTTGCATTCAACTACATCGGACAGCGTTTCTTCGCTTTCAAAGAAAAAAAGGAAGAAAACAATAAATAATCCAACCCATTAAAAGTTTTCAACATTTAATAAACACCAAATAAACACCAAAAGGACTGAAAGCGGTTATCTTTCAGTCCTTTTTATATATACAGCAACCGCCGTTCCCCATTCGTGAAGATAGAATGTTAATCATCTATGCAAAATAAATACACAAGTTTAATTACGCCAACTTTTATTATAGAGCCGTATAAACAAAGAATTTGATTGTGGCGGGCGAATAATATCCGCCCTACGAAATTTGTCGCAAAAAGAAGCTCCGAAGTAGAAACTTCGGAGCTGATACGCAATGTAAATTTGATTATCTCTTTGAGTTTATCCTATTCATTTCAGTTGCCTTTGCATGAATGGAAAACACGCATGAAATCAAGTATTATCGTAAGATACAATAAAATGAAATTTATAATCTTCTTCGTTTTATTATATGTTGCTGTAAATTAGTTGTCCAAAAGTTGTCCAGAGTCGGACAACTTAGTCGGCGTGACTTTGCGTATTGTGTAATAACCTATAGGAATTTTTCTAACAAATGACTTTCAATCTTAACGTACCTACAATTGAACACAAGACCTACTGCAATTATTCGGGGGATCACTAAACATCAGATTCAGCTTAAAAAAGCAAAGATTGTTTGGGAAGTTGTTCCTACTATATAGCAAGAGAAATTGCGTTTGAGTGTATGGTTTATATTTGAGTGTCTACGGCTGTGCCTAAATGGTACAGCTCTTACTCTTTTATGGCATTATATATGTCTAGCTTTAATTCTTCATCTGTTTCATATGTACCATTCATGATAGCACTCATAATTTTAAGTAATAGATCTTTTTTTATTTTACCTGCTGCTACATGATAACTAATGTTTTCTGTAATAGCAAAAAAATTCCTAGCAACACCCATGTAGCCATTTAAAAGAAGGAATTGAGCAGATAATGTAATCGCTAACCTTTTATTTCCGTCAGCGAAACAGTGAAACTCACAAGTACAGAAAAATAAGTGAGTGAGCTTTTCTACAAACGTTGGATAATAATCATCGTTTTGAATATTTTGAAGAACACTCTCTAACCTTCCAAGGTCAAAATATTCACATGTTCCGCCACCACTATACTGTATTGTTTTTTGATGAATTTGTTTTGCTTGCTCTATATCAATATAGATTATACCTTCCATCAGCTTCTCTCCTTCAATCGCTTCAATACTTCTTGGTTTTCCTGCATTAAGCGGTCAAGTTCATCTCCCGCTGCTCCAAGAAATTTTTGATATTCATCTTTGTCAAGAGGCTGTATGTATTCGGAAAGCTGATAATGAAAAGCATCTCTTAATGCCATGTCTCTACTTGCCATTTTAGTTCTTCCACGCATAATTAGTGGTTTCCATAAAGCCATATTCTCGAAATTATGAAAAATAGTTTCCACCTCAGCAAAAGAAAGAACATGACCAATATTATCGTACTCTTTTTTTATAGCATCTGCAAGTCCTGTTTCATATGCTGCAATAATATCCAATATTTCACTGTAGAATGTGTCTCTGACTTTATCACTGGCTTTTAAATCTAGTATTTTTTTATATTCCTTTGCTTTTTCCTTGAAAATACTAACATATATCATATCAGTAAAGTGTGCATATTTGAATCTGTTATCTACAACATAATTTTTAAGAGCATCAGTAAATTGTCTCCGATAGTTTTCTTCTTGAATTGAAGCAAAGAAAAAATCTTTATCTCTTTGATTGATATATTTGGTTCCTCCGCCTGTTTTTCGATTTATCAAATCAATGACTATATCCAGCATCATTTGGCGCAAAGCCCTTGCTTTTTCGCTTTCAGATAATAACATTGATAGATTTAAAAAAGAACGAAAATCAAATATACCTAATACAGTTGTTTTGGTAGGGACATTAATGTCCTTACCATAAGCTTGTGCTGTTTCTTTGAATTCTTTAAGTTTTTTCCCTTTTAAAACTTCGTACCCATTTTCAACCAACTCATTATTAAACTGATCTATATATCGTGTAATAGTCCTAATATCTACTTCAAAAAAATTAGCTGTCATTTCACGAGTGAAATATAATTTTTGATTCCAAACAATTCCTTCAATACCGGATTTCTCTTGTATTTCTTCAACTGCAATCTCGTTATTGAGAATATTTTGTCTATCCAATCTCGATGTTGTCAAGTCCTTTGGCATATCGTGCAACTCCTTTTGTAAAGAATTTAAGTATCACTATCTTTGTGGTAAACGAGAATATAATTTCAATCTTCACTGCTCTGTTGGCAAATCTACACCGAGATTTATTAGATACAACTGCTTTTCTTAGCTAATATTATTTATTTTCTAATATTTGCTTTTATTAGCACCAACACATTACAGAATACCAGATTTTTTTAGCTTGTCCACTTGATATTAAATTACGTACAGACATATTAAGTGCGGCAGTATATTAGACCTTATAATTCCAAATGTGTATATTATGAAGAACTATAGATATCACCTTAAATATTACTCTACTATATTCTGTCACCATACGGTAACGACTTAATATAGTCTTCCATGAACTTCCAATCAGGAACATATCCTTCTTCTGAATATGTACAGTCAGGGTCTATGTATGGTGTTCCATCTGCATTGTGCTGGATTGGAAGCTTGATAATCACATTACACAATACATTGCTATAAACAGCTCTGCCATAAGAATATTTGAATTTTTCTTTATTTATAATAGAAGCTATGAACAATCCAATATATTTTGTCATATCAAATACAGGTTCTAAAATATTCACTCTTCCATGACTAACAGCATAAAAATCATCTTCTTGATAATAAACATTTCCGAACATGTCTACGGTTATTTTATTTTTAGAAAAGATTTCAGCTTTTCCATCTCCTGCACTGTCAATATATCCCACGACACCATTATTCGTTTCACCAGAAGACACTAAAGGAACATCGCCTATTAACATATCATCTAATTTGATGTCACCTTTAGAGAGTTGAACACTAAACAAATCATCAACTCTAAATTCTTCCCATTCATCCACTTTCAATGCCAGTGCATTCCCAACTGTATTCTTTGTTGTCAATGGTTTATGATGTAATGATTTAATATAATCTTCCATGAACTGCCAGTCTGGTATATACCCTTCTTCTGAATATGTACAGTCATGGTCTATATATGGTGTTCCATCAGGATTATGCTGTATTGGAAGCTTGATTGTATCATTCATATATTTTTCTTCTGTTACTTTTCTTCCGTAAGCATATTTAAAACGATTTGCTGTCAAAACAGCTTGAATAAAAACATAGTTTTCAGTAGTAGGATTGTCTTTATTAAGTAATAATATTTTTGCACTGTCACCAACAACACACCCATGAATTTGAAATGAGACAAAACCCGCAGAACCACTTCTTGCAACGGTCAGACAAGGTCTTTCACTATACGAATATCTTTTAGACTTGCAATATTCTAAATCAATTTTCCCTAATACGCCATTATTACTTTCTCCACTTTGAACTACTATGAAATTACCTTTATTATCTTCAATCTCTTCTTTAGTTATACCTTTACCATTGATAATAGTTAATATTTTATTTACTTCAAATTCTTTCCATGCATCAACGTTAAGCTTCATATATCTTACCTTCCTTCATGAGATATGCAAGATAATTGTTAAGTGTCTGCTGGAAATCATCCTGAGAAAGTTCTGAATAGTCAGTTTTCATATACGCCTCACATAGCCATTCATCCTCGCCTGTGACTTCAGCTGTCGCAGACAAGCCGTCAACGGACTTATGATTGCGGAACAATTTCAGCCATTCTTCTTCAATAGCTTTCCACTTACTGTTACCTTCTTCATCAAACTGTTCTACTCGTCCAAGATTCTTCTTCTTTTTAAATCCGTCTTCCTTGTAATATCCAAAGAAAGTTTCTTTCACTGTTCCATCTGCTTTTACATGTGGTTCACCTAAAGTAAATACCATACAACATGCCGAAACAGAAGCTCCTGGATAAAACACTTCATTTGGTAACGTGAATACAGCTTCTAATGTATTATCCTCTAACATGGCTATTTTCTCATTTTGAATAATAGATTTTGTTCCAATTGCTGTTGCAACTGGCAATAATATAGCCATTTTCACCGTCTTACGAGGTTTACCATCTTTTTCTCTTTTATCATTCATTTCTTTAATTACATCAGATAAATAATGAACAAATACAAATCCCTTTGTTGGGTCTTCCTTACCATCTTTTGCTTTTCCCCAATCCTTTTTATACTTAGCTGGTATTCCAATAGGTTTTGCATTATATGGCGGATTCATGAGAATAATATCAGGGTCTGCATCTTTGATAAAATCCTTACAATCAAAGCAGCTTCCAAATTTGATATTACTGTTTCCATCACCATGAATCAGCATATTTGTTGTAGAAAGACCATAGGCTTTCTCCTCAACTTCAATACCATAAATATGTTCTTCTTTCACCTTATGCATAAGGTCTTTTGCTTCTTCCTCACGTTTACCACGTCTACAATCAGCAAGCTCTTTTACCATTGCTTGTACAAGGAAAGAACCACTTCCACAAGTTGCATCCAGCACACGCTTTGTTCTATCTACACCTGTAACACGACACATAAACTCTGTAATATGGTCAGGTGTAAATGCCTGATTCTTGTCTGCTTTTCCTGTGTATTTATTAAACGCAATAAAAAACATATTCAGAATATCCTGTCCTTCTGAACTATCAGTATCAATGTATCTGTAAATATCCAGCATAATCGTTTCAAGAATATCCACCCAATCAGTTGTTTTCAAAGCTCTAACTTTCTGATTTCCCAGAACATTCTTTTGAAGCAACTCGACCTTTTTAGCCTTATTATCCAAACCATCCAATAAATCAGATAATACACCTTCAATGGCACCTCTGATACCATTCGGTGTCATAAGGCTCCAGAACTCCTTCATTGAATCAACAAATTCTTTTGTAATCAAAACAATACCTTTCTTTTTTACAAGGTCTTTGATATACAAAAGGCTTGTTCCTACGAATTGACTACGAAGATTCTCGTCAATATCCTTTTTATGCAAAAGCTCATTCAACGAATATGTATTTCTAAGCACCGTTTCTCGGTCATTAGATTTATTGATTCTGAACAATCTCACATAATGAGCCATTCTATCCAGCATAGCTTCATCCTTCAATACATGTTCATCATCTACAAATGACTTCCAAACCTTGATTTTATCATTATTTGTATTAGCAAGAATACAAATAGCTTTCTTTCCCGGATGAATTGCACGTTCTTCTTCCAGATACTCACGCAACTGTTTTTCATCATCCTCTACATAGTTCTGCTTTGTCTCAATCAAAACTACTACATCATCCATTTCAAATCGAATATCCAGTTTAAAATGTGATACAGGGTGACCAACCTTTGCTTCTAACTGTGCTTTTCCAACTGCTGCCTGAACATAGCTATATTCTCCGGCTTCTATATTGCTTGTCAGAAATTCCTTTCCGACAGTTTCAACCATATCATGTCTATTCAAAATCGACACCGCTTTCCAAAAAAATAATAAAGTTAAATTCAGCAACTTTGCCTCTGTACTTCGTGGGTTTTGTGTACTTTCTTACATACCAGCAAACAAGTAAGGGTAATCGATCCCTGTAACGCTTTTCAGATAAACGAGATCTGAAAAGTTGAAACCATAATTGAGAGAAGAATCCCTGTTTTCCTCTCCGGTAAGAATAAAATGAAGTTTTTTCTGATCGATACCTGAAAGAATGGTCAGCTTTTCCGTTCCGAATCCTTTTTCATTTAGGTGATATAACACCACTCTGGAAAGCTGAATCTGCATTGCTTTGTCAATATCGTTGTCAGCACAACCGTCCATAATATCCAGAATCATAAATAAAACGCTGTTATCTGATTCAGGAGAAGTGCCTTTCGGATCAAATTTTATGTTCTGCTCATTCACAAGCCACCATATTGGGCATCCCACATATTTGGCAATGGCAAGTTTTTGCTCATCGGTGGTTTCCACAACGGCTTTAAGACTGTTGAATCTTTGCGGAATAGCACTAAGTTTTTTTAAAACAGATTTTTTACTACTAAGTCTTACAGACACATTTTCATCAAAATCAAGAAGCGAATCTATTGATACCTCAAAGTAATCTGCTATTTTCTTTAATATTTCTCCGTTCGGGATAGTTCCTTTTTTCCAGTTGTTCGCAGAACCTGATGAAATTTCAAGTTCTTTAAGAACCGCATGGGGTTTTATTCCTTTTATTTCTGATAGATATTGAAACTTCTCCCAAAACATAGACGAATATTCTCCTTGATTTTTGTAAGATACGACAAAAATCGCATTTTAATGCAATTATTTTAAAACAACTTCTTGACAATTGCATTTAAATGCAATATAATCATAGATAGAAAAAGATAAATGCAACTTCTAATTGTATTCTGATTATCTTTAACATTATTATGTCATATTTAAGTTTAAAATGCAATACTTTTCTCTAAAATTCACATATGGAAAGGAGTCAAAAATGAAAGAAAAAGGTGATGTTCCAAATCTTCCGCCTGAATTTAACCCCATAATTCCACTTCGTGACGATTCACCTCAAAGAGAATTTCCAATCAAGGCATTACCTCCAATTATTCGTGAAATGGTAATAGGCATCGCTGAAACCACAGGCACAGATCCAGCAATGGCAGCAACTTCGATCTTATCAGCAATTAGCTATTGCTTTACAAGCAGGTATAGAATGCAGGGTAAAGCCGACCATTCAGAACCGCCTATGATTTATAGTTTCATTGTTGCTGAACCATCAGAACGAAAATCACCTGTTGTAAAGTTCATCAAAAAGCCATTTGTTGATTTTGAGCTGAAATATAATCTGGAACACGCTGAGGAATTTCACAAAATTGAGGCGATGAAAAAGAAACTTCTTTTTGAAGCAGATAAGCTTGAAAAAGAGGGAAGCAAAGACGTTGATCAAATCGCAAAGCTGAAAACACAGGCAGAACAAATAGGTGACGTGGGCAAAAGACGAATTACTGTAGAGGATATTACTCCTGAATCGTTGATTCAATTGATGGGAAAGAATAAATCTTTACTGATGATTTCTGATGAAGCAGGTATGCTCGGAAACTTTACAGGACGATATTCCAATAACAACATACCTAATATGGATATGATTTTGAAAGCATGGAGTGGCGAAAGTTTCTTTTGCGACAGAGCAACAAAAGAATCTATACAGATCTCCAATCCATGCCTGTCAATTAGTCTTGCAGGACAGCCTTACTTATGGGATAGTATGATTTCCAATTCTGTATTCAGAAACAGTGGTCTGCTTGCACGATTTTTCTATTGTTTTCCAAAGAGCAAAGTCGGCACAAGGCGATATGATTCAAAATCAATTGATCCGATTGTTGTTGACAACTATAACAGGCTTATTGACATTCTTCTTACAAGAAAATTCAATGCAAAGCCCACAGCGGAAAAATTTTTAAAATTTGATGAAACAGCACAGCAAGATTTCACCGATTACTATAACAATTATATTGAGAAAATTCAGCTCACAGAGTTTGTAAACTGCAAGGACTGGGGCGGTAAATATCATGGTCAAATACTTCGCCTTTGTTGCATTATTCATTGTGTAAAATGTACTATTGAAGGCAAGTGTCCTGGGGATGTCCTTGTTGATGTAAACACACTTTGCAATGCGATTGATATTGCTGACTATTACAAGGAACAGGCAATATATGCTTTCAGTATTGGTGGCGTAGATAATGAAATTTTGAGGGCAGAAAAAGCTCTTGAAATTATCAGGGCAAAGCGAATAAGAGAAGGATTTCAATCGGCATTGCTAAAGAAATGTCGAAATAAAATTTTCTCTGAACCTGATGACTTTTACAAGGCACTCAAATTGCTTGAAGATTATGGTTATGTTGCTTTCGATGAAAGAGAAACAGGCAACCACAAATCAGCGGTTTATGTTTATGTCAATCCGAAAGTATTTGAAAAACCGTCTGATGATCGCTGACTTTGTCAGCGAAAGCCCTCGGCAGAGCGCCTGTATATGTGATAGACCTGTTCAAGGGCTGTCATATATACTATGGCGTTACAATAGGCACAGCCTGTTGTAAATCGGTGCTTCGCACCGTGGTTTCAGCGATAGTCTGAAACCGGTTGCCGCAATCCTCAGATTGTTCGGCAACGCAGGTTTTGAGAAAGGAGGCATGGAGGGATAACGCTTTTTCAAAAGAGTTTCCCACCAGATATAGATGAAAGAAAAACGCATTTCATTTTGTCAGGGCAAAGGATCGCTGACGCATAATAACCGCTTATTTATTGCAGATAACGTAGACCGCAACCACATAAAAGATAATATTACATTTATCAGGGAAGACATTGGCTATGTGTATGAACATCTGTTTGCGGAGTCAACCAGACGATACAACACCCGACAAAAACGAAACGACAGAAAAATCCATTGCAGTTACTATGAATCTCTGTTCCATCGGAAACCCACTAATTCCGTTGTAACAGCTGCCGACAAACGCAAAAGCTTCTATGAAGATGTCGTGCAGATCGGCAGAAAAGAAGATTCCGGAGTGGATACAGAAGATGCTCAGCTTGTGGCTGATTGCCTGAAAGAGTACATGGCAGGGTATCAGAAACGTAATCCAAACTTTGTGGTATTCAATGCCGTCCTGCACATGGACGAAGCCACACCGCATCTGCATATTGACTATATTCCTGTCGGGCATTACAGACGTGGACAAGATACGCAGAATGGCATTGCCCAGGCTCTCAAAGAAATGGGATTCGGTGAGGGTAAAGGTGCTATTGCAAGGTGGAGAGCATCGGAAATTGAAGTGTTGAATCAGATATGCCTTGCACACAGCATAACACCGTTAGAGCCTGAAAAGTCAAGAGGTTCTATGTCGGTGAAAGAGTACAAAGAAGCAAGGCAAGAAGCAGATAGACTTAAAGTTGAAAATGTCCAACTAAAAAGCGAAAATGAAAATATTACTCATGAACTTGCCGAAACAAGAGTAATGCTGGAAAAGGCAAGTAAGAAAAAGGTACAACTTATTGACATCAGAAAGATCGAAGTGAAACCTACCATTTTCGGAAATAAAGTAACTGTTGATAAAGACGATTACGGCAAACTTCACGCTCTTGCTGAAAAAGAGGTAGTCAGCGTAAAGCAGACCAGAAAACTATCCGCCGAAAACAAAAGGCTCAGCGAAGAAAATGCAGCACTGAAAAGTACTGTAGATCAACAGGCTGCTGAACTTGCCGAATACAGAAAACCTGCAACAATATCTGTGAAAACACTGATAAAAGGTGCAAAGGAAACCTCTGAAAAAGAACGGTTAGCATTTGATTTACAAAAAGCAAGATCATTCATTGCAGCCAATGGACTTTCAGAAGCGTTCCGCCGATACAAACCAAATACAAAAAATCATGAATTAGAGTAAAGGAGATTATTACTATGACACAGGAAAGAAAAAATGCGATCGTTGACGACATTATGGCACTTCTCATTCAGCTTACCGATGAGGAAGCTGTTGCAGAAACCAAGGCAAAATCAGTTGAAATGCTCACAATCAAGGAGTGTACAGAGGTTGTCAGAGGGCTTAGTGAACATACAGTCCGTCAGCTTGTGGCACAGGGAAAAGTGAAGTATATCCGAACAGGACAGGGCAAACATGGAAAAATTCTCGTGAATAAGGAAGATCTGGTTCACCTCTTTGCATGATGAACTGCTTTGAGGAAATCAGAAATCGTCTGGATATACGGACAGTGGCGGAGTATTACGGCATTGAGATCAAGCGGAATCATACCTGCCTCTGTCCGTTTCATAACGATCATCACCCCTCTGCACACATATATCCCAATGCGTTCCATTGCTTCACCTGTAATGTGCATTATGACATTTTAGGTTTTGTTATGGAATTGTTCGGACTATCTGCTATTGATGCTGCAAAAAAACTGAATGATGATTTTAACCTCGGTATCAGATTCGGACATAAAAAGAATATCATAAGCCGAAATATTCAGAAGCTGCTGAGATTCAGAAGATTAAGCGAAAGAAACGTGAACGCTTTGAAAAATGGTAACAGGAAGCGTGGCAGACGATTCACGATTATCTATGGTTCATGCGTGACTGGTTTGAGAAATACAAGCCATCATCTGATGATACATATATAGATGATCGTTTTCACATTGCGAATGTTGAATATCGTCATGCAGAAGAATTCTCAATCGACTGGATTCAGCAGTTTTCAAATGAAGAAAAGGTTGAATGGAAGTGGGTAGTCGATAAAATGAGAAATTTTCTTGATGAACATAAAAAGGAAGAAAAGCCACAAAGTACAGAAAGTGCAGGGACATATATTGAGATTTCAAGGACAAAATCACCAGACAGCATTCCTGTTAATTGGTGATAATCACAAGAAAGTACAGGAAACCCACAAAGTCCAAGGACAAAAACTATAACATTTCAGGAGGTAACAGACAGCACTATGGCTGCAATCGATAAACGTGGAAACACATTCAGAATCAGAGTTTTCGTTGGTACTGATACGAATGGCAAGAAGATTATGAAGTCCACAACATTCACTCCACCGACAGACACAACACCGAAAAGGGCTGAGAAACTTGCTCAGGAGTTCGCCTTTGAGTTTGAACGTCGGTGCAAAGGATATATCAGTTTCAATGAAAATATGAGATTTTCAGATCTTGCAGATTGGTATTTCACCAACTTTGCACCGGTAAAATTAAAAGCATCGACCGTTTACACTTATACCGGACAGTATAAGAAGCATATCAAACCTGTTCTCGGCAACATGAAATTAAAAGATATTACAACGCCAAAACTGACACAGGTAATGCAGTCATACAATTTAAATCCTGCAACTGTCAGAAAATTGTATGTCATTATTCAGTCTATTTTCAAACGTGGTATGGAGCAAGGATTTCTTCATGATAACCCTTGCCATAACGTTATTCTTCCAAAGAATAAGGAACAGCACAAAGTTATGGCTCTTACAGAAGATGAATTAAAACGCTTTGTGAAAATGCTTAATGAAAAGCCATGTGATGAAGATGTTAAGCGTATCATCAGAGTGCTGCTTTATACGGGAATGCGTTCGGGAGAGTGCTTTGCACTACGCTGGGAAGATGTTGACTTTGAGAATATGTCAATTTCAATCAAGCATACGCTGAATGACATAGGCGGAAAGCATGAATTGACACCGCCAAAAACGAAAAAGAGTATCCGAACAATCGGTATGAGTAAAACTGTTGCTGATATATTTCAAGAACAGAAAAAATACACCGATGATCTGAAAATTGCTCTTGGTGATAATTATGAACATCCAGAAATGGTATTTCCATCAGCAAACGGCAATTATCGTGACAGAAGTTCTGTTTTAACTTCGCTGAAACGCTTTACCAAAGGCACAGAATTCGAGCATATGACGTTACACAAGTTAAGACATTGCAATGCTACCATGCTTTTGAATATGGGCGTAGATCTCAAAATTATCAGTGACCATTTAGGACATTGCGACATCAATGTCACAGCTGATATTTATGCTGATGTGCTTAGCAGTACACGAAAAGTGTTGGCAGATTCTATTGAGAAGAAGCTGACTGAATAAAGAACAGAAATTACAGCAACATAAAAAAATCGCTCTGCAAAACACAGAGCGATTTTAAAATACTTTTTAGTTGTCCAGAAGTTGTCCAAATGGACTTCTGAAACAAAAGAAATAACGCAATATCGACAAAAAATCGATGTTTCCTTATCTCTTTGAGAACTGAGGAGCTCTACGAGCTGCTTTAAGACCGTATTTCTTACGCTCTTTCATTCTCGGATCACGAGTTAAGAAGCCTGCCTTCTTGAGTTTGCCACGGAGATTCTCTGTGTCATACTGAAGAAGAGCTCTTGAAATACCGTGACGGATAGCACCGGCCTGGCCTGTTACGCCGCCGCCTGATACTCTGCAAACGATGTCGAACTTCTCGTCTGTTTCTGTAAGAGCGAGAGGCTGTCTTACGATGAGCTTGAGTGTTTCAAGACCAAAGTAATCGTCAATGTCACGATCGTTGATTGTGATTTTGCCTGTGCCCTGATAAAGTCTTACACGAGCAACAGAACTTTTTCTTCTGCCTGTACCGTAAAAATAAGGTGTCTTATCGTACATTATCTTTTGCCTCCTTCAATTAGTCTTCAATCATTGCAGGCTTCTGAGCCTGATGATTGTGTTCTGCACCCTCAAAGAGTCTTAATCTTAAAAGAGCTGCTCTGCCGAGTGTATTTTTAGGAAGCATACCCTTAACGGCAAGCTCCATAGCCTTTGTAGGCTTTGTTGCCATAAGTGTATCGTAACGAGTTTCCTTAAGATGGCCGATATAGCCTGTGTGGCGCTGCCACTTCTTCTGTGTGAGCTTGTTACCTGTAAGAACAGCGTCCTTGCAGTTGATGATGATTACATGATCACCACAGTCAACGTTGGGAGTAAAAGTAGCCTTGTTCTTACCTCTGAGGAGAGTAGCTGCCTGAGCTGCTACACGACCGAGTGACTTGCCGGCTGCATCAATTACATACCAGTTGCGCTCAACTTCGTTTGGTTTAGCTAAAAAAGTTGACATAACAATATCCTCCTGTATTTTTTCACTGTGAGATTGATTATATTACAATTTATGCCCATTGTCAACACTTTTTTAAAAAAATTTAATTTAGCTTTGAACAATCTCTTAAATACGTTTGTTTACTCTCATATACTCTCGTATACTCACATACTATTTTTAAAATAATTTTCTGAAAATGCCGATAAATACTGAATTTTTTAAATTTTGCGCACATTTATTAAAAAAGCAAAAATTCACAATAAGTTCACAATATGAATATTTTTCCGTCAAAAACGGCTGTTATGATATAGTCACAATAAAAAAGGAGGTGAAAAAATTGAAAAACACGAAGTCGGCAGTTCTTGCCTGCGTCACAAGTCAGTACAACTGTGACAGAATTATCCGAATTGCCAAAGAAATTGCCGACAGCTCTGATTGCGAGCTCAGAGTTATGAGCGTTTTAAAACCGATGTCAGACTATTCGTCAGTAAGTGATGAAATCGAGTATCTTTACCTTATTGCAAAGGAATCGGGTGCAGATATGACCGTAATGTTTTCAGATGACGCACCAAAGGTTACTGCCGAATTTGTAGGTGACAACAATGTTGAACGCATTGTAACGGGTATGCACGACGGAAAAGACAACAGCTTTCTTGTAAAGTTTAACGAGCTTTCCCCCACAACCCCCATAACCATGGTTTCAAAGGACAATATGGTTTACAGCATGGATTTGTGCAGATCCTATTCATAAATTTTTTTGATACAAATTTCCTTTCTCTCCACCAAACATACATAAATACAATTTTATTAACACCGAAGAATCGTATAAATCTTTCTTCTTAAAATATACTCTCTCCGAAAATGACCTGCTGTTTTTCAGTAGGTCATTTTCATATATATCTGCCGTTGGCGAACTATGTTTGCTACGCAAGCTATCTCGCTGTTCCGTTGGTTATAGTCGAGAATAAAAACTGTTTCAACATAAGTTTATGTTCCCACCCAAATTATAAAAGGGACTGCAAAGAATGAAATCTTAAACTTCATTTCTTCACAGCCCCTTGAACAGCAACAACTATACAATTAAAAAATCACCGAAACGAAAAAAACAGCCCTCATGGCTGTTTTTTGGTGCCGGTGACCGGACTTGAACCGGTACGGTCGCAATGACCGAGGGATTTTAAGTCCCTTGTGTCTGCCTATTCCACCACACCGGCAAATATATTTGGTGACCCGGACGAGAATCGAACTCGTGTTACCGCCGTGAAAGGGCGGTGTCTTAACCGCTTGACCACCGGGCCAAATATGGTAGCGGAAATAGGACTTGAACCTACGACACTTCGGGTATGAACCGAATGCTCTAGCCAGCTGAGCTATTCCGCCATGTAATACATGATGATTTCTAACCGAAATCAGCAAGATTTATTATAGGGCAAAAAGGACGATTTGTCAACACTTTTTTTAAATTTTTTCAAAAAAAGTTTTTATTATTTTAAGAATCCGCTTTTCGGGCAGAAAATACATTTTTCCGCCCGAAATCACGAAGTAAATTTTAACAGTTTGTCAATTATTCAAGAAAAGCCGCACCGATAATACCAGCATCATTGCCAAGGCTTGCCTTGCAGATGACTGTCTGCTTATCGTTATGCTTTGTATATCTTTCCTTTTCAACAATCGTACGGAGCGGAGCAAGAAGATTCTCGCCCTGATTTGAAATACCGCCGCCGATACAAAGGATATCCGGCTGGAAAATATTAATAATATTCACAAGACCGCAAGCGAGATAACCGATATACTCGTCAATTACGGCTTTGGCATTTGCATCACCTGCAAGAACAGCATCAAACGCAGTCTTGCCTGTAACCTTGTTAATATCACCGTCACATGACTTGAGCATATAACTGAAGTCGAAGTTCTCCTTGAGGATTTCCTGCTTTGTGAGGTTAATAAGACCTGTTGCAGACGCATATGCCTCCCAACAGCCCTTTCTGCCGCACGCACATTCCTTACCGTCTTTAACGATAACCATATGTCCAAGCTCAGCGCCTGCATAGTTAGAACCGCTGTAAATCTTGCCGTTAATAATGATACCGCCGCCGATACCTGTGCCGAGTGTTATTGCAATCGCATTTTTTGCACCCTTTGCACTGCCTGCAAGATACTCGCCGAGGGCAGCAGCGTTTGCATCGTTTTCAATGCAAATCTTTGTATTGAGTCTTTCCTCCATCATCTTGACAACCTGCCAGTTATGGAAGAAAAGATTAGCCGAATACTCTATAACGCCTGTTTTCGGATTAACCGCACCCGGCACGCCGATACCGATTGACTCAATATCATCAATTGTGAGTTTTGCTTTTTCAATTGCCTTTAATGCAACATCTGCCATACTGTCGCAGATTTCGCTTTCGGGACGGGGCACATTTGTTTTACAGCTTGCCTTTGCGATAATTTCGTAATTTTCGTCAACAACACCGGCTACAATGTTTGTTCCGCCCAGATCAATTCCGAGTCTGTACATAAACTGTCGGCACATCCTTTTCTTTTATTTTATGCAAATATTTATGATTTATCAATTATGAATGATAAGAGTAGTTAGGAGCTTCTTTTGTAATCTGAATATCATGCGGATGGCTTTCACGCAGACCTGCACCTGAAATCTGAACAAATCTTGCCTTTTCATGAAGATCCTTGATTGTTGCACAGCCTGTGTAACCCATACCTGCACGAAGTCCGCCGAGCATCTGATAAATTGTGTCTGAAAGCGGTCCCTTGTAAGGTACACGACCTTCAACACCTTCGGGAACAAACTTGTTGTTACTTGCCTGGAAGTATCTGTCTGCACTGCCTTTGCCCATTGCTCCGAGACTGCCCATGCCTCTGTAAACCTTAAACTGTCTGCCCTGATAGATTTCGTTGTCTCCGGGGCTTTCGGCACAACCTGCAACAAGTGAGCCGACCATTACAACACTGCCGCCTGCGGCAAGTGCCTTAACGATATCACCGCTGTACTTGATACCGCCGTCTGCGATTACAGGAATACCGTACTTTGACGCTTCACAAGCGGCGTCATAGATAGCTGTAATCTGAGGAACACCGATACCTGCAACGATTCTTGTTGTACAGATAGAACCCGGACCGATACCAACCTTAATAGCGTCTGCGCCGGCGTCAATAAGAGCCTTTGCTGCTTCTGCCGTAGCAATGTTACCTGCGATAAGAGGGAGGTTCGGATATGCTTTCTTAACCTTTGCAACAGACTGAACAACATTTGAGTTGTGACCGTGTGCAGAATCAAGAACAACAACATCAACCTGTGACTCAACAAGAGCGGCAACTCTGTCAAGAACATCCTTTGTAGCACCGATAGCGGCACCGCAGATGAGTCTGCCCTTGTCATCACGGGCAGAGTTGGGATACTGAACGCTCTTTTCAATATCTTTAATTGTGATAAGTCCTTTAAGACTGCCGTCCTTGCCGACAATCGGGAGCTTTTCAATTCTGTGCTCACGGAGAATCTGCTGAGCCTGCTTAAGAGTTGTGCCGACAGGAGCGGTAACAAGGTTTTCGTGCGTCATAACAGCAGAAATCGGCTGTGCAAAATCGGAGCCTGTCATAAAACGCATATCACGGTTTGTAATAATGCCGACAAGCTTGCCGTCACGGCAAATCGGAACACCTGAAATTTTGTACTTACCCATAAGTTCATCTGCATCTCTTACTGTGTTCTCGGGAGAAAGGAAGAACGGATTAACGATAACACCGTTTTCACTTCTCTTTACTCTGTCAACCTGATCTGCCTGCTTTTCAATTGACATATTCTTATGAATAATACCAACGCCGCCCTCACGAGCCATGGCAATTGCCATATCTGTTTCGGTAACGGTATCCATAGCGGCAGTCATAAGCGGAGTGTTAAGCTTGATTGTCTTGGTAAGATGAGTTGACACATCAACATTCTTGGGTTCAACATCTGATTCGCCCGGAATAAGGAGAACATCGTCGAATGTAAGGCCCTTCTTGCCAAATTTTTCGTCATAACTTGTATTCAGCATATTATTCCTCCATACTACAAAATTCGATTTTTATTGTTACCTATTATTATAACAAATCGACCTGTGATTATCAAGACAGAAAAAGTTTTTTTAAACAAAAAATTTGTAATTCATTTTTCTGTATTGACAATACGTTCTGTAAATTATAAAATAGTATTGTATTGCC
>ERZ1034917.930-NODE-930-length-21888-cov-128.863647_pt1 | contig 21888 bp, 31 predicted proteins | sample MGYA00520605_ERZ1034917 | MGnify/ENA primary metagenome ERZ1034917 (study PRJEB33766, sample SAMN09781784) | gut metagenome | biome: gut microbiome | host: Homo sapiens | place: Madagascar | study: EMG produced TPA metagenomics assembly of the PRJNA485056 data... | reverse complement strand
TGGCATAATAATTCCTCCTTATTGTATATAATATATCAAACAAAAGGAAGATTGATTATCTTTTTCTGTCCAAATCAAATCTCTCCTATAAGCGGAGCCGTAATGTAGATTCTGAGATTTCTGGACATTCTTTCGCGAGTCTAGTAATTGGTTCATTCTTGCGGAAACGCTGATATAGTTCCTCGAAATTCGAGGGAAGAGGTTTCCTTGGTCTACCAAACTAGACACCATTAGACTTGGCGGCCGCAATTCCTTCAGCCTATCGTTGTTTAATATAAGTTCTCTCTTGTTCAGCCTAAAAGGATAATACCTATAAGACAAGATCAGAAATAAATGTACCCATAACGTCTTTACAATATGACGTGTCTAATAATGGCATATCTAATACTTTAATATCTACTTTCTTAGTCTTAGTAATTAAACCCCATTGTTCTAGAATCTCTGAATAGTTACGACCTAATCTATCAATGCTTTTAATAATAATCATATCATTTGGCTGAATCGTACTCACTAAATCCTAGTAGGCTGGACGATTGAAGTCCTTACCTGATTGTTTATCGACGAAGATATTATCTCTATCTACGCCTGCATCAGTTAATGCAATAATCTATCGGTCCAGATTTTGATCTCTTGATGAAACCCTTGCATATCCATATAACACCTTTATCACCTCATTATATAATGAAAAATTGGCAAAGTTGATTTAACAACTTTGCCAATTTTTTTGGTAAAACTATTTAATCTTTTTGGATTTATAAAGCTCAAATTCTATCTGCAAAATCGCAAGCAAAAATTTTATCAATAGTCCCTTTCTTTGCACGAATTGCATCAGTAGTATCAGTAAATAAATCCTCTAAATTTTCTATTTTATTCAGTAGCTTCTTTGAACTCGGCTTCCGGTTCATTCCCTTTCAGCGTATGCCCTGGAAGAGTAAACACCGTATCAACATGAACGGTTTCGGTTGTACCATCTTCAAGAACAAATTCTTCCGGAAGTTTCACGCAGAATCCATCTGCCTTGTCAACGGAACATTCTTGATAGGCTTCGTTTTGTCCATAGAAGATATGCACAATCGTTTCGCTTGTACCAATAACTTCTCCGTTCTGAATCACTTCATAAGCCATGCAGTTTCACTCCTTTATTCCCAATTTTCCGGCAATGCTCCACAACTCCAGCATGGACGCGTGGAAAAATGCGTCATTGAATAGAATCACTCTATCATCGTCAACAAGGTACTTTCTAAGAGACAGGTCAGTTACAAGAATACTTTTCTGCAACTCTGACAGCGGTTTTCTAAAGGCAATCTCATAGGTTAAATCACCCCGGCGAAGTCCGTTTCCGTCCTCATTTATGGCAAAATGTTCTTTCGCCGCTTGACAAGTGGAAAGGCAAACAGGGATAGTGCCGAAAAACAGCACTCCACCTTTTTCTTGCAGTACGTCACCCCGCTTTATGTTCACCTCACCGCCGAGTGCTTTTCTGTGAAATGGCCTGTGTGCAATGTACTTCATACGCACCTCACACGCAGAAAGCTGGAGATATGGCATAAACCACATTTGCAGCTATTGAACTACCTGCCTGATTATATCCGGCAAATCGGGTGCTGTCTCCTGGACTACAAGAACGACTGAAATAAGTTGCGAGCGTTCCGTTGTCATTGGATTTATATTTTTCCTTGGCGTTTCCGTTTTTGTAATACTGATACTGTGCGGTATAGTTTTTTTCATAATTATTCATCAAACCTTCACCACGAAGTTCCATGGAATTGAGCAGAAAAAACGTATCTTTCGTAGCAGTAATATTAGATTCAACGCTGCCTGAGCCGCCTCCAACATTATCCGTATATTTTGTAACTGTCTTTAACACCGTCGTCAAATCAGATGGAACAGCAGTTGCAAAGCTACGATTTGTTCCATTAAGCGTTCCTGTTCGCATCAGAGAAGAAGCCCATCCTCCCCTGTTTGTATTAGACGCATTCATTCGTGTATAAAACGGATTCGAGCTTGAACCCCAAGAAAGGGCGTAGTCGTTCCCACAAAAAGCAATATGAGTTCCGCCAGAAAGTGCAGTGAACCCAAATTCAAAATGGATGCGATTAGCCCCTTCTTTTTCGGAATTGTGGTCAAAACCAAGAATATAGCAGTAGTATACTCCGGCAGATACCGCATAACTTCCTGTTGCGCCCCATTCTGATAGAGTTACCGCTTTTCTGTCACCAATATTCCAAAAAAGGTCTGCTACTCCTGCATCAGAAGCCCAACGAATAAACTCCCATGAGCAGTTATTGAGGCTTTTCTTTTTCGAACAGAAAAAACCACGAATAGCATCCGGGAAGTAGTCAGCAGGAATTTTTATAGCAGCACCAGCAGGAAGGGTCGCATAGTCTTCGCCATAAAACCCTTCTCTAATTGCTTCTGCGACGTCAATAAACAATGATGTAAGTGTGGCGTGTTCGTTTGCCATGATTGCACCTCCTTAATATCTTGCGGCAATTGCATCACCGATAGCGGAATCTGTATACGCCTTTGCTTCATCTAACGCAGTTTTCACAGCACCCGAAACATTCAAATCAGCGAATAGCTCCGAAACAGTGCGATGATATATCCAGCCGCTACTATCAAATACAGCCACCTTTGCAGATGTATTTGCCATGTGGTTATCTTCTGTGACTTGCAGCCATGTACCGGAGATATATTTACCTTTAAGATTACCAGTTAATGTACCGCCAGTTTTATCTAATTTTGTTTCATCCTACTGGCCTTGCAAAATACATTTTAAGCTCACTTTAATTCTCCTTTCATCTTCTAAAAAGTACACTTAACTGGGCTTTGGTCAATCATAAATAATTTTCTTAGCTTGTTTTTTATGTATATCTGAAAAGGTAAGATACCTACTTGAAGGGAAAAGGGTTTCTATACCTTTTTCCCAATTTTTTATTATCTAGTTTCTGGAAGTATTTTTCCCATAAAAAAGTGTACTTTTTCTCGGAAAATCTTTTGGCATTTTTAAAAGAGCTAGATACGAAGGAGGTTATAATCTTGCCTAAGTGTATTTTAGCTGAGCAAGGCGGAAAAGGTGGAGGAAGCGGCATCGTTCTTATGAAGATCGAAGTCACCACCAAGCCTACTAAGACCAGCTATCTTGCGGGCGACAGCTTCAATAACGCCGGTATGGTCGTTACCGCATCTTATGGTACTGGGCAAGCGGTTCTAGCAACCGCAGAAGTTAGTGGATATTCTGTATCCCCTAGCGTCTTAACTGATGGTACTACTTCCGTAACCATCACTTACTCTGAGGGCGGAGAAACTTGCACTACAACTCTAGCAGTCACAGTCACGCATAGACTCTCCGTGATTACTGTAACTACTAAACCCAATAAGTTGACTTATGAGTATGGAGATACTCTTGTTACCGCGGGGATGGTAGTGACAGCTAGTTATTCCGATTCTCAAACTAAAACTGTAACTAGCTACTCTTGTTCTCCAACAACTTTTTCAACTATTGGAAATCAAGTAGTTACAGTTAGCTACACAGAAAATGGAGTTACTCAAACTGCGACTTTTAATGTCACAGTCAATCGTAAGTCTGTAACTAAACCTACGTGGAAGAGTAATCTTACATATACTGGAAGCGCGCAATCGGTTAGTAGCGCCAGTTACTGGAATAACTACAATACTAGTTACATGACTATCGGTGGCACAACATCTGCAACTAATGCTGGCACTTATATTGCTACCTTTACACCAGGAAGCAATTATCGCTGGTCTGATGGAACAACATCCGCAATCAATGTCAACTGGACAATCAACAAAGCAACAGGTAGTTTGAGCGTAAATCCAACAACAGTAGCTATTAATGGTAATAACTATAGTTCCGGCGTAGCTGTTACTATTACTCGCGCGGGCGATGGCACCATTAGCTATAGTCCTACCAGTATTTCTGGTTTGACTCTATCTCTTAGCGGCAATACTCTTACTATTAAGGGTAATGGATCTACTCCAGTTTCTGCTACTACTATTACGATTAAAGTCGCTGCTGGTACTAACTATACTGCGCCTTCTAATAAGACAATTACTGTTAGCGCAGAATATTGGTCTTGGGGCGCTGATGGTGGTACTGTTGATGCAGCATGGTTTGCCGGATTAAAGAACTATCTTGCATCTCATAGTGGCGCGTCTATTAAAACTAGTAGTGGTGGTGCTATTCTTGGTACTACTAAATCTGTAGCACTTTCAAGCGCAGTCTTAGGAACTACTACTCACTTAATTAGAGTTATTGGTGTAGATCAAGATGCTAATAATACAGTTACGTTCCAGACTAAGAACTGCTTATCCCAATATACCACTTTCGGTAGTAACGCAGTTTGGATTGGTTCTACTGCTAGAAGTCTATGTCAAAACTATTATAATGCCTTCCCTGGTAAGGCAGCTATCAAAACTGTAAGCAAGGGTACTTGCCCAAATTATGGTAGTAGAAATTAGGATGTTACATATAATAACGAAACAGTATTCCTGCTTTCTGAAAGAGAATTTGGACTTGATTCTTATTCTCCTCTTTCTACTGTTAACTCTACTACATCAAGAGCAGAGTGTACTAATGGCAAGAATTTTGCGTATAGTTATTATACCAGCAACGCTACACGTGTCATGTATTTAGGAGATACATCCACGAGTAGCTACGGTTATCCATGGGAACGCTCGCGCAACTACGACGGCTCGAACTACGTGTGCACTGTCGACGACGGCGGGAGCGCGGACTTCGGCGGCTACCTCAACAGCTATGGCCTCGCGCCGGCTTTCGTCATTGGTAATTAAAAACTTTCAAAAGTGGGACAGTATAGATTAAAATGTTAGCCAGTTTTCTCATATAAATAATGAGAAAGGAAGGCGTTAATTTTGTCTGTAAAAACAAAAGATCGACATAAATCCAAGCGTGAGTGTCTCTAGAAATCACGCGAACTGGTAAATTACATTTTAGTCTTAACTCGTCCTAGAGAGTTTGACGAATCTGGAAAACAAATTAAAAAACCTGGATTGCTTGGAGAGGGACAACCTTTCCAAGCGTTCGGGCTAGATATTATCAAATGCGGAAAGGGCATACATGCCGCCTGCTATCAAGCTAGTGAGATCTACTTGAATAGTTAGGAAACTTTAATTGCACGAAAGAAATATTGGAATTAGGCTATCGCTTATTGCGACAGTATCTTTCGTCAAATCGATCTCTGTATCTTCGAATACGCATAGACTAACCAGAAGAAACGACGCTCTTTTGAGCATCTTGCTCGTTTAACAAAGGCTATGAAAGAAACTTTATAGGATAGAGTTAATCGAGATTATTTAATCTACGAGCATTCCTACTAGAAGCCAAAGAGTTATAGAAGAGGTCGGTAATGATTTTACAAGATGTCAAGTTCTGTATTTTTCGCTCGCGCAACTACAACAACTCGAACAACGTGTGCAATGTCAACAACAACGGGAACGCGAACAACAACAACTACAACAACAGCAATGGCCTCGCGCCGGATTAGATGGAGCTATCACGTTGCAAGTCAAGCTGCGAAGCAGCGCAGACGAGCAACACCTAGAATAGTACCCCAGAATATATTATTGTCCATCTAATTATGGTTTATTCTGGATGCATTGGTTCACTCTTGTGGACTAAGAAGGAGAAGGAATAGAACATATTATTAAATAGTATATTATAGGTAGATGCCTTTTCATCTAAGGAGAACTTGACTATTTCGTCTCTGCGACGGATAAATGAATACGATTACAGATGCGGAGCTCGCGAAGTAACCGCTATTACTGTATGATAAGGAGAAAGAAGTTGAGTTAGTAGTAGACATCTTTCGAGCGTTTTTGTAGTTTTGACGCATTATATGATTCCTCTTATCGAGTTTGTCGAAATGTTCGATGGAAAGATAGTACAATCAATTTTGAAGAAAATAGAATTGAAACAATCTTACAAACAGAAGCTGATTTGCGAGCTTGTGAATACAAGCAGCTTGTGTTTAGTTGTTTCTCAATCATTGAACGAGGCAAGCCACGAGATATAAGAGCGTGTCATATCAACGACAGGCTGGTACAAAATGCTCTATGTGAATAGAGCTTATTGCCAGAATTAACTCCTAAGTTTATTTATGATAACTGTGCAACACTTAAAAATAGAGGTATAGATTTTGCTTTAACAAGAGCAAAGAAGCATTTATAGATGGCTCATAGAGAATACGGGTTAGGAAATGATTTCTTTGCTTTACGAATTGATATTCGTAAATACTTTGATTCTATCGACCATGAGGCTCTTAAAGAAATCGCTAAGCGTGTTATTAAAGACCCTCAAATCTATGAATTATGTTCATACTTAATTGATACATTTTCTTTTAAACTAACAAAAGATAAGCATCCAATACCGGGCAAATAGTATTATATTGCTAAAGGCAAAAAATATATACCTGCGGATATCCAGTCTTTCCGGCCGCATCACCAATATTATGAGTGTGAAGCTAAAAGTCTTGGATTAGGAAGTCAGACATCACAGTTGTTTGCATTGCTAGCTTTGAACGAAGTTGACCATTTCATTAAAGAAGAATTACATATTAAGTATTATGGACGCTACATGGATGATTCTTATCTTCTATGTGACGATAGCAAATACTTAGCAGAATGTAAAGCTAAGATAGAGAAGAAATTAAAAGATATAGGTCTTACTCTTAACTAGAAGAAAACCACTATCTCGCGTATTACACCTATCGCACCTAAAGATAGGGTTCATGGTACTCCATTTAAGTATCTTAAATGGAATTTCTATCTAACTACTACAAATCATGTAATCTAGATACCTTTTAAGAAAAAGATTGTGCATTAGCGCAGAAAATTGCGTAAAATGGCTGCTCTATGGCAACAAGATAAAATTCCTACTGAAGAAATTCAGAAATCTTATCAAGGTTGGAGAGCACATATCGCTAAAGGTTCAAGCTTCTATATTATCCAAGATATGGATAATTATTTTCGTTCATTATTCAAAGGAGTTGAAATAAAGTAATGTATGTATTATTAAATCGTGAGAATATTGTAGTTGATATTCTCGACAATCTTCGTTACATTAAACTACAATCTTCTAATGGTATTGTCGTTGCCTGCTCAGAAGAAGAAGGCACTGGGGTTATTGGCTCTGATTGTGATACTCATTATGTCTTAATTCAAGCTGATACAATTAACTCTCCTAACGCAGTTCGCGTTATCGAGGTTGAAGAAATTCCATCCAATGTTACACCTAATCTATATAAGTTCGATAATGAAACTCAAAGTTTTGTTTATCGTTATAGTTTAGATGAAGCTAAAGAGCTTAAGCAAGAGAAGAACAAGCTACTTTTCGCAGAATATCTTGCTTCTCATCCATTAACATGGACCGATGGAAAAGAATATGGAATTACAATGGAGGATTAGTCTGAGATTAGTCTTAACTTAAGTCAATATCAGATCGCTATTCAAGCTGGCGTTAAATCCCCATCTCTAGAATGGCACGCTCGACACGAAGAGTGTTCGCCTTGGACATTAGAAAATCTTGTTGCATTATCTATGTCCATTTCTGCGGCTGTATATCCAATGTATCGTAAAATGCAGTAGTATAAAATCTCTATCTATGGAGCATCTTCTCTAGAAGAATTAGAATAGGTAAAGTTAGATTATGCAGGCTAGGCTGAATAAGTTTCTTACTTTATTCACTGTTGGAGGTTCTCTCTATTTTATTATAGAGTTCTTGTTTAAAACTTTCATCAGTGGCGGTATGATACATTGGTCAATGTTTCTCTTAGGCGGACTTTGTTTCGTTCTTATTGGAGAAATAAATGAGGTTATACCTTGGGAAATGTCTATCATTAAACAAGGGGCTATTGGAGCCGCAATAGTTACCTCACTTGAATTTGTATTCGGCGTAATTTTGAATCTAGTCCTAAAACTAGGAATTTGGGACTATTCAAATTTACCTTTCAATATATTGGGGCAGGTTTGTCTTCCTTTCTCATTCGCGTGGTTCGGATTAGCTCTTATAGCTATCTTCCTCGATGACTATCTTCGTTGGAAATGGTTTAATGAGGAAATTCCGCACTACCATCTTAAAGACAAAGTTTGCCATTAAAACAAAAAATAGGGGAGAACCTTAATTAAAAGGTTCTCCCCTATTTTTTTTTATTTATTTTACGTCAATAATGACGATTTCAATATCTCCCTCAATGGCCTTGCTAGCCGTGAAGGTAATACCAGATCCGACAGTTGCTTGTGCACTATCAATCTTGTTATAATCATCATGGTTACTAATCCAGGAAATGATTGGAGGTACATTACCATTCTTACCACACTTCAAATTAGTATTGCTATAAGAATAGGTATAAGTATCTCCAGAATGTACCCAGTTAGCTTGAGCAAGAGTAACTGTATAAGAGACGGTAGTTACTTCATCCATCTCATTGTCTGTCTCGCTCTTACTATACACATCTAAGTTAGCTCTCGCGGCCGCCGCGGTTGTAGCACCGGTACCACCAGCTTTAATAGGTAGAGTACCGAACTTTGGAACACCAGAAACCTCTGCGAATAATGCTCCAGTGCCTAACAGACCAGAGACGCCATCAGTAGAATTTCCAGTTACAATAGCACCGTTCTCGATAGATATCATCTTAACTGCATCAGTACCATTACCGAGCAGTAAAGCATTAACTGTTAAAGTTTTCTGTCCAGTACCGCCCTGTGCAACAGTAGCTGTCATATTAGTAAGAAAGATATCGTCAACGTCAATCTCTTTAGTATCTTTCTTCAAAATAGAAGCCGCATATGCATTAACTTGAACACGTCCACCAGTAGTATTAGAAATATCAATGAACAGATTGCCTGTATTCTCGCAGAAATAGGCGTATCCCTCATGCATGGGGATTTGAGTGAGAAGCTCTTCCTCGCCTCTATAAATCTTAAATAAAGCCATTATTAAATCCTCCCTTTAATCAAGGCTTTTCTATAAGGTCTTGGAAAGATCCCCATGAAACAAGGCTCTATACCTAATCTTTAGAATAAGCCGTTTTTGATGTATCTCCATCGCCGCCAATCAGCGAGTTAATATAATTGATTGAGTAAGTCTTATTGTCAACATTTTCCTTATAAGACTGTTCGATTAAACTAGAAACACCGCCAGTTAACTGTGCTCTATCCCACTCACCAGTATTAGTCTTATAATACCAATAAGATACATCTCCACCATTACCAAGCAAGGTCCAAGTAATAGCAAAGATTTTATGAGAATCAATAGTGCCAGAATAATGCTCCTGAATATAAGTGACACCATTGGCTAAACTAGCCGCGAACTCTGCGGTTTCAGTTAAATGATATTCAGCTTCAATATTAAGAGCATCACCAACAGGACCTTTAATACTTTTCTCACTAGCTTTCCATCCATTAGCGGTTAAAGTATACAAAACACCAGTCTCGCTATTGAGATAAATATCTCCGATTCTCGCGCCATCAATAGCAGTAGTTGCTCCATCAGCAGTAATCTCAAGACCTGTGAATAGCTTACTACCAGTTGGAATCTTGAAAGTAAAGGTTACTGTGTCTTTGCTAGTAATAGCAGAAGTGACAGATCCTTGCTCTGCCGAACCAACAAAAGTAGAAGAAACTGCGGGCTTTGGAGCCTATGGGAGCTTAAATTCAAGCTACCATTCGGTACCTTCCGCGTTTGTTAGTGTCCTTTCAACTAGCGGAACCGCAGGTTTAAATCCCTCATCGCCTTCGGTATAAGGAGCAATGGCACTAGCTTTGATCACTGGTAGTGGTTGCTAAATACTTGCTTGATATTCAAAGACACAAGTAGTATCATCCGTCTTGCTAGTTACTTTATAAATGAAACCAGTGGCTTCATTGATATAGTAATCTCCAACTCCATAATTGGCGAAAAGTGGATCGGTAAGAGTGTATGTTTTACCGGTTTTTTGTCCTAATAAACTACCATAATAGAATTTAACCGCACGAGGCAAGTCAAAATGTAACTTAGGCGCATTAACTGTTCCAACATTAGTTACTTTGGGTTCAAAGTCTGGCGCTCTAGTAACTGTCTCTGGTGCAGCCATTACTTGGCTACGAGGTAGAGAAAATGTCAAAATAGGATGCTCGTGGAGAGTATCTTCTTCACTATAACCAAAACTCACAGTTGGCTCAGCATCAGCATTTAATACTTCGTGAAGAATATTACTATCTAAAAATTCCTGAGCTACAGGTAATTGGAATTTAAGTACAGGTCGGTTAATATCAGTTAAATCAAGTCTGACCTTTGGTTCTTCCCCAACACCAATCACATCAACTGTAGCCTAATCAATTACTTGAGATTGCGGGATGCTGAAATGCAAGGTTGGATTGTCAATATTATCATCGTTATACTCAACACTTGGCTTTTCATCCGCATTTAGAACGGTTGCTTCTTGCGGCATTGATAATACCTATGCTCTTGGCAACTTAAATTGAATAACTGGCATATCTTGGTTAGATAAATCAGTTTCAATGTCTGGCTGTTCATTCGCATGAAGCACGATTGCGGGTTTTGTAATACTAATCTTTGGAGTATTACCGGTGCAAGAAGAAATGAGCTTATAGCTAAGACCGCTTCCCTCTCCCGCAGACTCGTCATATACTTTCTACCATAAAGTAGAGTTTAAGTTTTTCTTATCACCCGCATTTAAGTCATAGTTCATGCGGGTCATGTATGTAGCGTCAGATGGCAAGCCATAAGACACCATAACAAATTCGCCCACAGAGATAGGAGATGCCCATCCTTTATCTAAGTCAACTTGCGCTCCATCAGGACCGTAATAAGACTCAAATATCTTTTTAATCTCGAAGCTCTGTCCAGCAGGACCTCCGTAGAAAGATTGCATGTCTATACCTCCTTATCCCTAGAGTGGATCGTAAATAAAGTCTACAATTACGTTATCTAACTCGCCAATAACAGTTTTATCTTCCTTGTAAACTCCGTTTAGACCTTGATTTAAAATTACACTACCCTTTTGAAATGCAGTAATGTAAGTCTCATTGGCTTCATTATATCCATTCCAATAGGCTTTATAAGCATCAGAAGTTGGATCAATAGGCTCTTCTCCTAATGCAGCGATAGCAGCTTCAAGAGCCACTTTAGCTTCTTTAATAATTTTCTCGCCTTCTCGTTTCTTACTTTCTGATTCTTCCTCGTCTTTAATATAAACTATAGGACGAACGAATTTCATACTTGTAATAACAATATCTTCATCAAGCTCATAAATACCAGTGCGACCGATCATGATAGTCTTGCTAGCATTCATGACAACTTGCGCTCCGGGTGGAGCTTGAATACCAACTTTGGTAAACTATTTGGCACTAGAAGCACTTACAATATCATTGTAAATATCAATTCCAGAGGAAATATAATGTTTTCCATCGCCAGTGCTACTTGTATCTACTACACGATAGTAGATTTGTCCAATAGCAGACATCGCCCTCTCCTCCTTATACTCGTGTTAAAACTTCTGTCGCAGTAATACTCATAGTGCCATTATAAGTGAGAGGTAAAGAATATTGGGTAATCTAATAGTTACCATAGATATTGCTATCTTTATCTTCAACCCTAATTATATTATTAGGCTCTATATAATATTTCGGCAAACAGGTTAAAGAAATAGTAGTATTATAACATAAGTTCTAATACATCATTTCTCGAATTTGGTCAAAGCAACTAGTTCCAGTAGTACTTATTGAGAACATATCATAGTATTCATTAGTTAGAATAAAGAATCTCTAACCAATTCCTTGATATTTAACAATCAAGTCCTAATCTAATCCTTCAATAAATGCAATATCGGGAACTTCGCTATTATATACGGTTTTTATGTCATTATTATTAACGACTTTAGTCCTACGGCCAATATTCTTAATAGAATACTTACCGAGGGCAGAACTAGTATCTATAAAATCTAGCCAGAAGTTAATAGAACCTGGGTCATTAAACACATCAGGATTCCAATGATTTGTAGCATCCCAGTTCTTGTTCATTGGATTATATAGATTGCGCCACTCCGCAATTAGCTCTGAATCATAATAGTTATCATAGACACTATTAGATACCTAAGCATTAAGAGCACGACGGTATAGCTCTTCTCTCCACTCGTCGCATGGAGTACCCACTAAAGTAACTACATAACCATCCACGCTGTATTCATCAAGAGTATTGAAATCATAACGCACAATAAGGTTAGATTCTTTATCTTTGACTTCCCACATATTCTACATAGCTAAGTCAATATCTGGCTTATCATCAATAGCAAGATGATAACGGATAGACACCTCTACGCCTGTTGAAGTTTTACGCTTGCCCCAAACATAAAAGTCATTCTTCACATTATCATACTTAGGATTGCGGGTAATCGCGGTTGTCGTGTCAAGATCGGTAAGCGAGTATAAAAACTTTGCATTATTATATGAGCGCACATAATCTTCTGGACTTAACTTTAATAATGAACTGCCGGTATTAAGATAGTTCTTAATCTCTTGGAATACAAACTTACCGTCTATATTATAGAAATATTCATAATTGCCGAGAGTACTAACAATCTTGTCTAATAGAGTTACTACCGTGTCTCCCGCATTTAATACCAACTCTCCTGGATAGGTAAATTCGGTATACTTATATCCAGCATCTTGTCCATAACTAAACATATGCGGATAATCTTCTTGCGCTTCAAAACTCAAACTCTAATAGTCATTGGAGAAATATACTGGCTTGTCTCCCATATATCTTACCAACATCTTAATTTCTTCATCAATGTCAGTAATGATAATATTCTCAATAGCTTCTCCACCCCAGTGATTTACTGCTTCGTAGATAATTTGGAAGATAGTAGGATATTGAATCTCTACATCTCCATTATCAAGCTAAACAAGACTTTCATGGAAGGTTACTGACGCCGGCAAGGTGCCACCCGCGGTTCCATCCAATAAACACATCTTATCTTTACCGGTAATAGAAATATTCCAACCACTGGTAGAGCGGCTAATATTAGCAGAGGATAAAACAAACAAGCCGCAAGGAAACCAAATAATATCTCCATAGTTCTCATAAGACTTTAATGGATTGTCATAACCAATTAAGACTTTAATCTTCTTGTTAATAGAAATCTCATTATCAATATCTTCAAGATTGCTATTATCAATAGAAGCAAGCATAGTAAGGTTAATGGTTCTTCTAATTGCGGAAGAACCATTAACGCTCAAGTTACCACTCGTGATAGAACCCTAAATCTCTTTAATAGGTTCTTCGTCCTTGAAAGAAAGGAGAATAATTTTTGCATACTGCACTCGCATATGCAACTTATCTAACTAGGTTAGAAAATCCATGTCATTAAGATACTCAAACATGAATATTAACTCCTTTCTTTACTGTACTTCATTGTTGTCTGCGCGGTTAGACATTTATAGTTAATAACCGCGAACTGTGGTTTCTATAAAGCAATATACTTAATCATACCATCCATCGGACTAAGGGTATATCGACCAGTTGGACCGAGCATAACTGGATGCTTATCGCTACCATCTTTTTCTTGGCCGATATATAGGATGGTTTGCGGGTCTGCTTCAATGTCGAAGGAGGTAATATCAGAGAAGGAATAATAGATAATTCCATCTGTCCATTTACCATCTTCATCTTGCTCAAATCCACCTTGAATATTATAGATAAACTCTACTTGCTTGCGAGTTTCTTCTTCTATAATATCGTATAGATTGATAGTCTTATAAACATTATAGTTCGTATTATCTACCAAGATACGACCCAACTTATCTTCTTCCACAGTAGAATCACTATAGATACGATACGGAGTCTCGCCAGGTCCATAGTAATACTTATAGTTCTTTAAAACTTTATCAGTTCCGCTGAAGATACCAGAAATCTAGCCCCAAATACGGGAAGTATCAATAGATTCTACTTCACCGACTTCATCATTTCTTTCTCTTGTTAAAGAGCAGACATAATTCACAATAATGGGATATTTAACAGATTTCATGGTTAAAGAGCTGACGCCCTCTCTGACACTATATAACCTATTTGGAGCTACAATAATATCAGTTCCATTAACAGCAAGTTTAATCGCAGAAGATGGAGCATTACTTGCGGCTTCTTTTAGTGCCGCCCAACGAGTAAGTTCAGCTTCTGTCTCTTTAGTATCTTCTCCAGCTTGCTCTTGTTCAGCCTTCTTTGCCTCTAACTCGTAAATCTTACCATCAAAATCAATAGTTGGATATCTCTCAATCCAGAAGGAATCGACATTAATAAGAGACAACTTATATCGACCATCGCCAACAGCAATCTCTTCCTATTGCTTAATTAAAGCATAGATATCATTTCCTTCAGGGCATCCTGAATAGATACCACTAATCTGGCCAAATGCAGATTGTTCTTCGGTAGATACTTCATTGCTAAAAACTCCAACATCCGTAATACCGATCTCGTTAAGGTTTTCAAGCGTATTCTCTAAAACTTCATAAGCAGTAGCAGAGAACTCAAAAATCATGCGCCCTAGAGATGCATTAGGTGTCATTGATACATTCATTAGGCCAACAATAATGTTTCCCTCAGTTGGAGATTTATAGAGTTTATAAGTAAAATCATTAAGAAACTGTTCCGCTTTTTCTCTAAACTTACGCTCTACAAAGATATTATCATCGGTAATATTAGTATCAATAGCAAGATAAGAAGGAATAGTGGTCTCTCCTCTTGTTGCCGTAGATACACTAAACTTATCTTTAGGGATTACTAATTCATTATTATAATAATAACCATCTGTCCCTAAAGTAAAAAAGGTCTAGTCTTCATCCATCTAAAAACTGATTAGGCCGCTAATTGGAAACTCGGCATAATAAGCATAACCATTCTTCGCTAAATGTGGGAATTGGTCTCCGAGGGTATCTTGCTTGCTTGCTAACACTGTATGCTTAAAACTACTAAGTTTTTGATTATATTTTAAGCGCAACTACACTCCATCTCTATAGAGATAAGAGTATTCAAAATCAACACTTCTCACGCCACTTTCCTGTAAAGGTTTACTTCGCAATCCTTGAGAGTTTTGATACTAGAAAGCATACTTATATTTGACGCCACTCTCGATAATAAAATCTGTATAAATTAGACTATCATTAAGAGCTTCGTCAAAGTAATTAAAATATTTTAAATCCTCATACACTTGATAGTTACTTTCTTCAGATGCGCGAGTAAGTACATAACATCCAGTCAATGGATTCTTTGCAGTCAGACGAATTTGCATACAACCATTTTCACGACAATAAACATCTGTATCATTTACATGCATTGTCACGCCTTCTAATGCCTCTAAGTATACTTTAATAACTTGGAAGTCATAGGATACTTTTGCTTTATATCCATTGCGCGTTATAATAAAGAAATAAACTTTATAAGACTCGTTATTTGTTAACATAGTCTTAAATCGGTAAGAATTATTCTTACCACTAACTGCTTGAATCCAATCTGATGACTCGATTAACTCTGTTCCAGTTTCATCATATAGATCAAACTTATATTTCTCCAACGGTTCCTCAGAAGCATTATCAATATAATCTCCTACAAATAATGGAGTTAAACTAGCCTCTGTCTACCTACTAGCAATAACATCTGTTCTTAAAGTACCGGCATTCTCGATATAAATTTCTGGTTGCGCAATAGCTTTAATAACCATGACAGTAGACCACTCAGAAAAAGTCTGATTGTTAATCTATTCTTTCTTCCATGCGGCAAAAGAACTTAAATCAGTAGGAAAACTAGTAGATCCAAAGCGTAATTGAATCTTATAACACACGCCCGGTGACCAAGATTTCCGCAAATCCACAGTTAGGATTTTAATTCCATAAGGGCTAGACTCTTTAGTCAAATCCACATTCTTATAGATAATATTATCTGGGTATTTCGAAGTATTTACAATGCTAGAATTTGAGCGCTATTCAACTACTCGAATTTGAATATGTTTAATAGTCTCAGCACTCGTCACCTTCTATAGAGTATACTTGATTTCATAGTCTGGTGTAGTGGCTAAAAATGCGGGCTATGTACTCTATAAAGTAGGCGGATAAATACTAATTGGCATATTCCGCGCCTCCTTTTTCTCTAACTCTATATATTATAAAAATTACTTTGGTTAAGATAATTAAATTCGTCCAAGCAAAAAGAAAAGAGGAAGAAACTTAAATCTCTTCCTCTATCATAAACTCAAGAGCTTCTGCAATACCAATAGAGATATTTAAATTCTCAACATCTGACATTTTAACTTTAACAATAGGAACATCAACTTCTGTTTCCGCAATCGCAGTTAACTCCTAATTAACTGTATCTATTTGCTATTCAGGAATACTGTATCCACCCTCGACTTCTACTCCATAAGTTGCTGCAACTGATTGACGAGCAAAATCAATATCTTCAACAATAGGAGTTAAGAGCTTAATATTCCTAACAATAGCAAACGATACCTTCGCGGGAAGCTTGGTTTCCAGATCGGAAGCCAAGCTTGTCAATCCACGATACATTGTAACAATATCTTTATTTAACATGGTTATCTCCTTTAACTCACGCATTAACCGCAGTCTATAATGCAATAAACACATCGGCAGTAATAAGAGTGCCGGTTATCCTATCCGTATGAGCTATTACTTGGCTTACACTTAATACTTTAGCTAAAATATTATATTTAGCGGCTGTTACTAATTCACCAGAGCTAGCTTCCGCATCACTATAATCAGCTCCGCCAGACTAATTTTCCCAGTTCTTCCGCTATTCTACTCTAGCAACCAAGGTATTCCACTTACTAGCTGAAAGTCCACCAGATACCTAAATAGTTTTATCAGTGTCTACACCACTACCCCATGAAAACTCAGCTGGCTTAGTATAAAATACCAAAGTATCAGACGCAGAGCCTAAATTTTTACTGCTAGCAGAGCTATATGTTGTTCTTGGACCCGATTCACTCCAATCGCTCCACTCTCCATATTTAGTAGTAGTATTTCCTTTATCATCTTTTTCTGTCGTTTTAGTACGAGTTCGGGTGCGTGTATAAACTTCTTTTTTTTGTTTTGCACTTCTTGTAGCTGAGAGCCTTCCTGTGACACTACCTCTCGATCCTGCTGCCATTCCACCAATGGTAATGGTTCCAGTCTTAACAGAACTAGAACCACCATTGCCACCACTAAAACTCCAATGCCAAGTAGTAGTACAACCAGCAACATCATAAACTACCTAAGTGACGGTTTTCTACTGAACTTGTCTAGTATCAGTGCTTGTTATAGTAGACCATCCAGAACTGTGTTCAGGCCCATTGGCAGGGATATACCACCCACTTCCATCATAACTAATTCGCACACTAGAACGACTTGCACTGACAAAAGTAAGAGAAGCACTCGGCATTATTTATTCCTCCTTAAGCGAATCTTGCATAAATACCAGACTAGTTGGCCGCTGGCACTGTACAAGTTAACCTATTACCATTCAAGATGATATAATTTGCGGCACGTAGAGCTACGTTACCATTTCCATATGTTGCTTGAATAATAACACTTCCGCTACCACCAGTTGCCTGCAATCCAAAGTTATAAGTAGTACCTTGACTATCTTCTCCTTCGACCATACCAACTCTACCTAATCTGGTATAAATATTACCATCACTTTGCAAAATAGTACCACTAGCAGAGATTGAATCTTCTCCAATCGTCCATCCGCCAATACTACCACCATCACAGTTAAGGTCATCGCAAACAATTCGGCCACTAGAATATAGATAGGTACTTCCGCCTCGTAAAGAACTACTACTAATGGTCCATCCCCCGATCTCGCCATTATCACATTCAAGTCTATCGGCAGTAATATTACCACGAACTTCTGCGTTCTTACAAGAAAGTTTTCCGCCATTGGTAACATAGAAGTAAGTACCACTCTTACTAAAATCTGGAGTATCACCGGGATTACCAGTATCTGCGCCAGACCAGAATACATAGGAGCCAGAGCTAGCCATACCGATTTTATTGTTATTGCTAGATAGAGATCTACTCTTGAGAATCCATCCGCCAATATTGCCTTCCTTAGCGTAAAGAGAACCTTTTTTAGAAACTGCAAAATAGCTATCTCGTGCAGAAGTTGAACTTGTAGCACCAGCCCAAATAGCAAATTCTTCGTCTTTATCACTATTTAATTCTACTCTTGTTGCTCCACTTCCACTATATAACTTATTTTTCTCGATAGTCCAACCATCATTGCTATTTCTACTAGTACAACCAATCTTACCGGACTGAGCAAAAATCTAGCCTTCAATAGTTGCAGAGGTCGCTTTTAAAGTACCATCATATGTAACTTCAAAAACTCCTCCGCCTATCTTGATTGCGGTAGTATTATTACCAGGATTAAGATCGGCAAAATTGATAGTCATACCAGTGGAATTATTTCCTCCACCGCCGCCTTTAATGGAACCAGATTTACCGTTAATTTCAATGCGGCCACCTCCACTAGAAGCTCCGAAGAACGCGGTGCCATCTTCCATTAAACCGAAAGTATTAACACCCTCTTGATAGCCATATAAACCCACTTTGTTTTGGCCACTATCTTTACCCATGACTACACCAGTAAATCTATTTTGGCTATCTTTTGTTCCTGCACCAACCTATGGAGCAAATACATATTCTCCATCGCCAGTATCAAGAGCTGTTCCATCCCAACCGTTGATAGCTTCATTACCATAAGTATCAAGATACATGATAATTGGATGAATTAATCTATCATTACTATTTGGAATAGCAAGATTTAATACACCGATATTGCTCTAATCATTATCCTTAATATTCTCAAAGATAAAACTAGAAGCTGGTTCTAAATATTTTTTACCTTTGTCTGTCTTAATAGTAAGAACATTGGTATTTAGCGAAGTAATATTATCATTATAAGCTACATCATTATAATAAAAGTTAATATCGTTACTATAGAAAGATGGGGTTAAACCAGAAGAATTATATTTGATATAAGACGGAATAGTGTCAATATCAATAGCACTTGCCAAGGTAGAACCAACGATAACATCAAGAGGATAAGAAGCGTAGATATCAACCGAGCTATTATCATCTTTAATAGTAACTTGAACTCTCACATAGAAAGCTAATCGCGCACTTGGTGTATCCGCGGAAATCGCAGGTATACCGCGCACTAAAACTCGATCAACGGAATCAGTAACCACTTCTTTATTCTCTACTGTAACGTTTGTTCCCTACCACTTATAGGTAATAGAATACTTACTATTACCGTTAATCAATTCTCCATCTTTATAAACATAACAACGAACTCTAATATTATTAGTCCATCCATTATTATATCTCAAAGGCTGTAGTCCACTTAACTTTACGCCCTCTGAATTGCATGGACGAATCGCGGTAATATAAGTAGTACCATTGGTTCCCTAGTCTCCATCTTTTAAGCAAAGAATCTCTTTATTAAATAGATAAATAGATTCTGTAATCGTTCTTATTTTTACAATAACTATATTATTACTGAAATTAACTCTATACTTCTACTTAATATTGTAGTGTAAAATATTATATTTGTCAACCCAAATATTCTCAAGCATGGAGTTATCCGGACTATAAGCAAGCTCTTTAGAGGTGGGAATTTCGTACTCTTTATTATTCGCATCTTTCATTAACCAAGACACGAAGTAAGAAGTGCCGAATCCTTCCTTCCATGCTAAATTAACCTATAGAGTTCTTTCTTTCTCTGCATCTTCAATAGAAATATCGCCATTAGCATCATATCTAAAGGAATCTTCACCGATATAACTAATAGTTACATCATCTTCGCTTTCGCTATTCACAATAGTATGTTCTAAAGTTCCGATAAACTATCCTGCAGAATTATACACCATGCAATAGAAAGTTACAGAACTGTATTGCAAATAAGAACTTACGACAATCTCGGACTTCTTTTCTCCTTCCGGCACAGAGCTGTAACTATCATCTGGATAAGATAAATACCAATCTCCCACCAAAGACTCACTATCAGCATTATTTCTAATCTGTAGTTTAATATCAGCTCCGTCAGTAACTTGCTCAATAGAATAATCATAACTTGCATTACGATTCCATATAGCGATTTCCGCAGTTAGAGTAATACTATCATTATAAACGACTACTAACTTATACTTCTATTGATATAGAATATCAGTTGCATCAAGAGTAAGAGAACTAGATGTCTATCCGGCAATCTTTCTCCATCCGAAACCTGCGGACTTGCTATATTCATCGCTACCAACAACCACGCTTAAATCTCTCTCATACCATTGGCAAACACACTTCTTACTATCCATAATGTCTTCACCATTATAAATTAAGCGTCCAACTAAATTCAAGCTAGATACTTTATTCGTAAAAGCAATGCCTTTAGGAGCAGAGATCGTAAGATAATAAGTCGTATCACTTAAATCTTGCATATCAACATATTGAAGAGAAATATCTTTCACAAAAATATTAGCAACAGTTCTATTCTCTTCATCTGTAACTATGCCATTCTTAACAATTTTATCATAGACAAAGTCTTCTTCAAACAGTCTAATAGATTTAAGTCCCATTAAATAGTTCTTCTGCGCCTTAAGGATAATCTACTGTGGAGAGTAGACTGAGAATCCATAAGGATTGCCATTAAAGTTCTAGAGATCTAATCTATATTTTACACTACTATTATCCTTGGTATAAAACTCAACTTCAATACCATAATTACCTTGATTATGGACATTATGGAACTAAGTTAAGAAAGACGCTTGTAAGCGAATATATTCATAATTGTTAGAGTATTGTTGGAATAGACCATGATACCCATTCTGCTCATATTCTTCGCTATTTTGAAAAATATAAGTAGAACTTCCGATCTCTCCAGCTGGCGTTCCCGCAATTACTCCGTAACTTTGTGAAGCGTCATAAGCTCCATCATACAATGCATCAAAAGTAGGAGATACTTCAAATACAGAGTTAGTTAAATCGGATAACTAAGCGTTAGATAAAGACTTCGCAGTCACCAAAGAAGTAATCAACTTCTTATTAGAGAAATTACCTTCTGGCACTTTGACATAAACCGCGTCTTTAATAGAATAACTTTTACTAGTATCCTCGCTAAACGCGGAAAAGATGTTGCCATTATATCTAACTTTGTATTCTCCAGTATCTACATCTACAATAGAATAAACGGTGGCTTGGATAGTTTTGTCATATTTTAACTATCTTAGCCTTTCTTCCGTAATAATATCCATAGCTTGTAATAATTGCTCAGATATATTATTCATGTTTATCTCCTTTCACTCCTTTAATAAGGAGAGCTTTTTAGCTCTCCTTATTAAGTCTTTCTTCTAGCCCACTGTGCCGCATCATTAGTAAGACTAATAAATGCTTCCTCAATTTCAGTGCGGCTAGTCACGTTCGGGAACTCTACTTTATCAATATGAACAGTTTGCTCAATAGAATCTTGAATTGGTGTAGTAGCAATTGGATTGAGCTTCTGACCCATAAGAGCCATTGCCGCAATTGCATTACCGTCAAGAGATTTCTCAATAGACTTAAACAAATCTGTGCCGATAGTTCTTACAGCTTGAACTGCTGCAAGAATATTCTCGGTATCACTTTGATTTAACACCAATTCCTTTTGATGAAGGAAAGCAAGTTTCGCATCATCAAATATACCAGTATATCCACCAGTATTTAAGCCGTAATTCTTCTTGAGATTCTCAAGATGTTTACGCCACTTGTCCTCGGTGTCATACTAACCAACAGCCCAACCTTGTGCGGAATCACCCTTATGGTATC
>ERZ1034917.929-NODE-929-length-21900-cov-13.256947_pt1 | contig 21900 bp, 18 predicted proteins | sample MGYA00520605_ERZ1034917 | MGnify/ENA primary metagenome ERZ1034917 (study PRJEB33766, sample SAMN09781784) | gut metagenome | biome: gut microbiome | host: Homo sapiens | place: Madagascar | study: EMG produced TPA metagenomics assembly of the PRJNA485056 data... | reverse complement strand
CGGCAGGGGCAATCAAAACTTTATTTAAGTATGGGCGGAGTTTACTGTAAAGAATCTGCCCAGAGGAGAAAGCATGTTTTGTACTCGTGCATTTTGTCTCATGCTTTGTTTTTTTCTGTAAGAGCCTCCCCGTATCCTTTTCAATATCTTCTAAGTCAAGGACCCATGTATTTTCAGAGATTTTACTGGGTTCGACATTGACACATTCGCCGAAATTACAGAGATTACCAAGTCTCACCCACTCCCAAGAATCGGGGATTTCGAAGGGAATTTCGTCATCAATGCAACGCTCAATTCCGTTCAACTTCTCATAATGAGAACTCGATCAAGCAAAAAAAACGTTTTATGAGCACCTCCCATTGCATCAATATTCGGCGCTGTTCTTGCTTCGGTGGTAATGGAACAAGCAAATTACCAAGAATTCCGTGATTCAAATTATTCATTGTCGTTCCGACAGCCTTTCCCATGAGTGCCTCCCGAATATATGGTGACGCAAGCAAAAAGACAAGATAATCTGGCAGGAGAACTGCTTTTGTTGTGACAAAAAAACAACCCGTGCCACAAAGCCATCCAGCAGCCCTGCCTAGAACAACCGCGCTCCGTCCCAATTCCCCCCTTCGGCCAATAATTACATCTCCGGATAATAACTTATATGATTGCAACCGCTCGGCCGTTTTGATCGAAACTTTTTTTATGCCGATATCAGATATCTGAGTTCCCTCTATGTTGGCAGGATTTACCAAAGGGATACCGGATTCAACATAATCCGATTTATGCAACATGCTCCCAAAAGGTCCTGTTGATGCCTGCTCCAACAACTCCTTCAGCTTCACCCATGACCACGACAATGGAATCTCAAATGGCAATTTGTCATCCAGACTGACTTCTTTTCCATCTTGCACGGTGTAATGAGAATTATCCCGTCTGAAAATGCTGGACTCCGTCTTGTCTTTTTTGATCTTCCCCGCCTTGACCAGTTTCGCTTTTTCGGCCCGAATACGGTCGAGTAGGACACTCGCCGGTTCATCGTTCGGGTCCTGCGGCACGAGCTTTCCCTGGATCGCCCATTGCAGGATGGATTTTTTCAGCTGCTCCGGGAATTCCGCATTGAGTTTTTCGACTCGGGTCTCCGCCTGATCGTATTCTTCCAGATGCGGCAGTAGTTCCTCAATTTTTGCCACGATGCGTTTCTGTTCAGCAAGCGGTGGAATCATAATAAATCGAGGATACATGTGTTCCATTGAAATATGAATCATGGTCGACCCTGTCGTTGATCCCTTTAGACGTTCCTTGTCCCACAGGAGGAAATAGAACAGAAACTCTTTCAGAAAAAGCCGTTCATCAAATTTGACATTCCAAATGTGATAATGAAATATTGTTTTCCCTTGATCCCATATTCTTGGACCGAACGATGCTGACCAAGCATAAAGCAAATCACCTTCATGGCAATATTTGTCTGAAGGGAGTTCCAAATCAGAGTAATACCAAGAGGAATTTGTAAAAAAATTGCCGACTCGCAGGACGCGATACTTACCCTTGTCCAGTAATTCGCTTTGTTTATATGCCCGCCCGTTCACAAGCTCTATGCATGATCCAATTCTGCTCCATGTCCATGAATCCGGGATTTCGAAGGGGATTTCATCGGCGATACAGCGGGTTTCCTTGCCGGTTTTCTCATAAGGCAAATTATCGGAACCTCGAAAAATCACGGAAGGGTTCTTTTCCCTCTTGATTTTACCCGCTTTGATCAGTTTTTCTTTTTCCTTCCCGATCCGTTCCAGAAGGACACTTGCCGATTCATCATTGGGCTCTTGCGGAACGAGCTTTCCCTGAACCGCCATTTGAAGAATGGAGTTTTTCAGCTGCTGCGCAGTCATTTCGATTTACCTTCCGTATATTTTCCGAGAACCGCTTCCACTTGTGCGATCAGCTGTTCCTTGTTGGGAATGTAAAGGATATAACGAGAAGCGAAAATGTTATTGGAAAGACCTCCCAGAGCATATTCCGCCGTGATGCTGTCTTTTTCTGTACAGAGGATGATCCCAACCGGAGGGTTGTCATCGCTATCGTTCACTTCAATCGCATAGTAATTCAAATACATGTTCAGCTGTCCGGCGGCTTCCGGAGTCAATTTGGTGGTCTTCAGTTCAATGAGAACATACGCCCTAAGGAGCTTATTATAAAAGACCATGTCAACATAATAATGCGTGTTGTTGATCGTCACGCGCTGCTGCGTGCCAACAAACATGAATCCGCGCCCCAGTTCCAGCAGGAATTTCTCGATCTGAATAACCAGAGCCTTTTCCAATTCCCCCTCCATCAGGGGCTTGTCTTCCGGAATACCGAGAAATTCAAATACATATGGCTCCCGAATCATGTCGGCAGGTTTGGAAACTTCGTTGCCCTTGGTCGCCAATTCCAACACCCGTTCCTTATTGCTGTCGCCGGAAGAAAGCAAAAGGCGTTCAAATAAAGAACTATCCAGTTGCCGCTTCAGTTCCCGAACCGACCAGCAGGCGTTTTCCGCTTCTTTTTCATAGAAAAGCCGCTTTGACTCATCCGAAAGATTCAGGAGTTCGCAGTAGTGAGACCAGCTCAATTTTCCAGACACTGTCTGGATTTTTCGATGACAGAGGTAAAACTGCCTCATGTTGTAAAGGTTACTGCGGGAAAAGCCCTTGCCGAACTCTGCCGTCAGGGTCTTTGCCAGGATTTTCAAAGTCTCCGCTCCATAATTTGCCCGCGACTGATTTTCCATCTCATCTTCGACGATCACCCTGCCTATATTCCAGTAGGTATGTAGCAACGCAATATTGACTTGAGCGGCAATCTGTTGTCTGGAATTCAGGACGATACTTTTTATTTCATTTACGACTTTTCCCAAAGCCGTTGCGGAGATCGCCTTGCTCATTGTTCGCCTCTCGAGATTTCATCAGAGCTGATGCCGAGGATTTGGGAAATGTCGGTCAAAATCCGGTCGATCTCCGCATTCAGACTTGCCCGTTTCTCCTGGTATTGCTGAATCAGTTCCTTTGGCGGCAGGATTTCCTCCTCTTCGTGCGGGTATTTGCAGAGGTCAAGGTCGTAATTCCGCGCCTGAAGTTCGGCCACCGTGTATTTTTTCGCCTTGTCGAAACCTTCCTCGACGATTTCCTGCCGGTTGCGCCACCACTCCACTGCCGGGGCAAAATGCTCCAGTCTCATCGGTTTTGTCTTGGAAAAATGCTTGTATCCTTCCGGCATGTCGAGCCGATAAAACCACGTCTCGGCGGTGGGACCGGTATGATCGAAGAAGAGAATGTTGGTCGTGATGGATGTGTACGGCGAAAAAACACTGTGCGGCATACGAATGACCGTATGCAGATTGAATTCGGAAAGCAGCTTTCGTTTGATTGCGACCTTGGTCGGCTCAGTATTGAAAAGGAAACCGTCGGGCAAAATCACCGCGCATCGGCCGCCTTGTTTCAGTCGGTACATGATGACCGACATGAAGAGATCGGCAGTCTCGCTGCTGGCAAGTTCGGTCGGGAAATGATTTTTCACTTCGACCTTTTCATTGCCGCCGTAAGGGGGATTCATCAGGATTACATCGAAACAGTCTTCCTCCCGGTAATCGAGGACATCGTGCGTCAGGGAGTTGTCGTGATAAATCGCCGGGGTATCTATGCCATGCAGGAGCATATTGGTGATGCAGAGCATGTAGGGGAACTGCTTCTTTTCGATCCCGAAAATGGATTCATCATACAGTTGCCGTTTGGTCGTGTCGGTCGCCTTGGGTTCCAAGGTTTTCAGCCAGCTGGTCAGAAATCCGCCAGTTCCGCAGGCAAAGTCTGCGACTTTTTCCCCGATTTGCGGGTCGATCATCTGCGCCATAAAATCCGTAACCGCGCGGGGCGTATAAAATTCGCCAGCGGAACCAGCGCTCTGCAGCTCACGGAGGATAGACTCATAAATCTCGCCGAAGGCGTGACTTTCTTCATAATCGGTCAAATCCAGCTCGTCAATAATGTTGACCACCTGACGGAGCAAAACCCCGTCCTTCATATAGTTGTTCGCATCTTCAAAGGTCGTTTTGACAATGGATTTCCGAATGGGAGTGGCGACATTGGCGCCAAGTCCCTTCAGCGTCTTGAACAGGACGTTGTTGACAAAATCCAGCAGGGTGTCCCCTGTCATAGCCTTGCCGCTGCGGTCGTCGTGTGCCCAATTGCGCCAACGACAATTGGCGGGAATGATGGATTTATAGTCCTCGTCATCCATCTCCCAATCCAGTTCTTTCGAGTCGTAAACCTTCAAAAACAGCATCCATGCGATCTGTTCAATCCGCTGCGCGTCTCCGTTGATGCCGGAGTCGTTTCGCATGATGTCGCGAATGCGTTTGACAAAAGTTGAAATATTGCTCATCGGTTACCCCGCAACTTTGTAAAGTTCATTTTCAAGTTCCCGGAATGCGGCAAGATATGCCTCACGTCCGCCGAACAATTGGGCAATACGTGCCTTACTCCCGATCTTGTTGAAAGGATCAAGTTCCAAAACCTGTATCGGCTTCATATCGTAAATACCAGCATTGGTATAGTGTTCCAGCAGGGCATCCAATACCGACCTGGCCGCGCCGCTGTATTTGCTGAGGAAATCACGCTTTTTAACATTGTTGGCGCGCTCACGCCGGGTCAACGGCTTCTGATCAAAGGCGACATGGCAAATGAAGTCGAAATCATCGACGTTTTCCATGCCTTTTTCCTTCTTCATCTCATCCAAGTCGATACCACGCTCCAGCAGCAGGTCGCGGATTTTCTCCTTTTTCTCCTCTTGCGTCCACTGACTGATGAAATTGGCCAGAGATGCATATTCTCCGACAATATTGGAACGGGTGTAGTCGATAATATCTTCCTGCCGGAGCAATTTTCCGTCTGTGTCGTAAATGGATACGGTCTTATTGATGATCCTTACCCGACAGCCATTGGCATCTACAATCGGTTTTTCTGGCTCCGGGGGCGGGGGCGGCTCAGGCGGCGGTGGAGGATCAACAGGGCAGGGAGGCTGAGGCTTCGGTTGAGGCGGCCAATCCGGGTCTTGCTCAATGGGCCCATCCCATTCGGGATCAGCAAAAAGCCGGGTGACATTCCGAAAGTCCATCACCACGAAGTGGGTTTTATGATCTTTTTCACGGATACGGGTTCCGCGCCCGATGATCTGCTTGAACTTGGTCATGGACCCGATGGTCTGATCCAGCACGATGAGCTTGGTCATTTTGCAATCGGAACCGGTAGAGAGAAGTTCTGAGGTTGTCGCAATCACCGGGTATTTTGCCGCGACAGAAATGAATGGCTTCAATTTCTTTTTCCCGTAAACATCGCTGCCGGTGATCCGCACCACATAGTCGGCATTTATCTTGCACATATCCGCATTGCACTGGACCAGCGCCTGCCGCATCCGTTCCGCATGGTCTTCGTTGGCGCAGAATATAATCGTTTTTGCCATCCGGTCCGTGCTTTTCAAATATGCGGTAATTTCCTTGGCGACCTCGTCAATGCGATCCTGAATGATGATATTGTAATCGTAGTCGCTGTTGTTATAGATCCGGTCTTCGATCAGAATTCCATTGATATCCCGTTGTCCGTGAACCGGTCGCCAGCCGTCGCCGATATTAGTCTTGACATTGATGACACGGAACGGTGCGAGAAAGCCGTCCTCGATTCCCTTGCGCAAACTGTAAGAGTAGAGCGGGGCGCCGAAGTAATCAATATTCGAGATATATTTGTTTTCCTTCGGAGTCGCGGTCATGCCGATTTGGGTCGCGCCGGTGAAATACTCCAAAATCGTGCGCCATTGACTGTCCTCGGCGGCGGAACCGCGATGGCACTCGTCCACGATCACAAGATCGAAAAACTCTGGCCTGAAAAGCGTCTCGTAATGCTTTACGCCATTGTCCCCGATCAACTGCTGGTAGAGCGCAAAATACACTTCGTAACTTGTGACTGTGACGGGCGTGTCTTTGCTGACATCAACTTTGTGAATGGTCTTTTCCAGCGGCGAGAAATCCTGCTCGATGGACTGATCTACGAGATTATTGCGATCCGCCAGATAGAGAATTTTCCGTTTCATGCCGCTTTTCAGCAGACGATAGACGATCTGGAAGGCCGTGTATGTTTTACCGGTTCCCGTCGCCATGACCAGTAAAATCCGCTGTTGCTTGCGGGCTATGGCATCCAAAGTCCGGTTAATCGCAACCTGCTGGTAGTATCGTGGGGGATGTGTGTCTTGGCTGGAATAGTATGGCTGTGCAATGATCTGCTGTTCTTCCAAGGTTAATCCAGCGCCGGAATTGGCTTCGTGCTGGTATCGGGCAATTAGTCCTTCTCTAGACGGGAACGCGTCAAGTCCGAATTCCCGCTCCTGCCCGGTCAGAAAATCGTACTCGCAGAAAGCGTCACCATTGGAACTGTAAGCGAAGGGAACGTCCAGCATTTTTGCATACTCCTTGGCCTGCTGGATGCCATGCGAAACTGAATGATTATTATCCTTCGCCTCAACGACAGCGATTGGGTTATTGGCACATTGATACAAGACATAATCTGCTTTTTTGGGCGCTTCCCGGAAAGCGATATTGCCCTTGAGACTTATCCGGCCATCGGTTAACTGCACTTTCGTTTCCATCGTAATGCAGTCGAGGCCCCATTTCTGTTGAATGGCAGGCGTAATAAACCGAAGTTTGATATCTTCCTCAGTCATTTCCTTTTTGTTCAGCCAGTGCATCGTGCATCACCTCTCTGGTTCCCATAATAAAAATTTATCGGAAGTTCGTAGCTGTCTTTTTCGCCGGCAAGGTTCATGGATACCTCCGGGATTTTTCATGGGCAAACAAATCCATTGTAATATAATAGCTCTGCCCGTAAAATCAACCATACCTTTCCTGAAAACAGTATAAACAGTATAAACGACAAAAAACTCTTCTGCAGGATTTTGCATTCCGACAACAGACACAAGTTGGAAACAACGCAGAAACGGCAAGAGACCGGCAGTTTGCCAAGTGGAAAACATGAGCATTTTCAGGAGATTTCGGAAAAATTGAAAAAATGGCTGTTTTCTCCAGAGTTCAACCTCTAAAATGGTATCCATTTTCGCGATCTCTCGAACCGACCTTTACCCCGTAGGCTTTTTGATTAGTAGATTGATAATGAGGTTATTACGACACATTTTTCTACAGGTGGCGAATTCTGATTTTCAACTTTCCAAATCAAGAGGTCGGATTTTTTGTGTGTTTTCACGACCTTTGCTTCTCCAATCGAAAAGCCTACGACCTTTACTCCCCGGAGAATTTGCCGGGAGATGGTCTGAAACACACCTCCATAAGAGAAAAATGGAGATTCTCCGCTGTCAGGCAAAATGGGGATTTGAACTCAAATTTACCCCCAAAACAAAAAAGCCGACCCAAAGACTGGTCGGCGGAGAAGCAAAAAAATGGTCGGGGTGAGAGGATTTGAACCTCCGGCCTCTGCGTCCCGAACGCAGCGCTCTAGCCAGACTGAGCCACACCCCGACATTAAGTCGATATCCGTTTACCGTTCAAGCAACGCTCTTCCGGTGTCAACACTTCCTAATATACATGCGAACACCGGAAAAGCAAGCTCAAATTCACGCGTTTTTCAAAGAAATCACAACTTTTTTGAACGCACCCTCTCCTTCCGATTCCGTGACGATATCCGGATCGTTCTGCAAGGTCACGTGAATGATGCGACGATCATGGGCGTTCATTTCCGGAAGTTTCACCGCTTCTCCCCAACGCTTGACCTCCTTGGCCGCGTCCAGAGCCTGCTTTTCCAGCTGCTCCGCAGAACTGCGTTCACCTTCTCCGTCCCGGAAACGCCGGCGCTCACGGCGCTCACGCGGCTGGCGCTCGTGCCGTTCCTCGCTCTCCTCGCCCCTCTCCTCTTCTCCTTCGGCACGCGGAACGCGGGCTTCACGCTCGCCTTTCGCATAACCGTCGATGTCCAGCAGCACGTGCGGGAATTCTTCATTCTCCTTGAACATGATACGGTTCAGCAACAGTTGCAGGCTGTCCAGAGTCTGCCCTTTGCGTCCGATAATGCGCCCCGCATCCTCCGATGCGATTTTCACCGCAATCTTGGTCCCCTTCTCTTCTACCCGGAAGGTTCCGGTCAGGCCGAGGTAATCGAACATCGTCGCCAGAGTCTTGACGATCTTTTCCTGCTGTTCTTCGAATTTTCCGTTTTCCGACATTGTTTTTTCCTTTATCTTAAAAATAAAACCAAATCCGCGGTCCGTTGGGGCTCAATTGGCATTCTTGACCGGCACCGCTGCAACGGGATGAGCTTTTTGCTGCAATTTCAACTGAATGATACTGAAGAAGTTGCTGACAGTCCAGTACAGCGTCAGGCCCGAAGGCAGGTCGTACAGGAAAATCAACATCACCACCGGCATCATCAGCATCATCTTTTTCTGCATCGGATCCATCGCCATCGGCGTCATCCGCTGCTGAATCATCATCAGCGCGGTCATCATCAGCACCAGAGGATTGATCGGCAGATCATAAAAATAGAGCGGAATCTTCGCAACCGTATCAGCCGCCGCAAGGTCCTTCGCCCACAGGAACGACACCTGACGCAACTGCACCGCTCCATCCAGCGTCGCATACAGCGCGAAAAACACCGGAATCTGCAACAGGATCGGCAGGCAACCGCCGAACGGGTTGACCTTCTCCTCGCGGTAAAGCTCCATCATCTTGCTGTTCAGCAGTTGCGGATTGTCTTTGTATTTTTCGCGCAGCGCCGCAATCTTCGGCTGAACCGCCTGCATCTTGCGCATCGAGGCGTTGGCCTTGGCCGTCACGGGGTAGAACAGCAGCCGGACCATCAGCGTCAGAATAATGATGCTGACCCCGTAGGAACCGCAGAAACCGTGCAGTTGCACCAGCACCCACAGCAGCAGCCTCGCCAGATAATCCAGCGGCCCCCAGGCAAGGTGCATCATCCGGTTGGTCGAAGGCTCAAACGCCTCCAGCAGCTGCGTCATCTTCGGGCCGGAATAGTAACGGAAAGCCACGCTTTTGCTCTCTCCGGCATTGAGCATCATCGCCGGAAGGCGTGCGCCCACGGTCGGAATGTAGACCTTATCCTTACCCCTCATCTGCATCGTACGCCCCTGAAAGAGCTGAAACGGCTCCTTCGCGGTCAGGATCACGCCGAAGTATTTATTGCTGATGCCGGCCCAATCCACCATCGGCGCGGGATTCTGAAAATAATCGGCATCGTCCTTTTTGTCAGCCTTGATGTCATAGAAGCTGCCGTCGGCGGTTTCAAAATCCATCCGATGGGACGGTGTGCGCATCTTGTCGCCGGAAATCATCGCCCAGGCGGCAAGGTCGCCGCCATTCATGATCAACTGATTCAACACCAGCGGACGGCGGGCAAGGTTGGTGATCTGAAAGGAACAGTCAGTCTCATATCCCGTCGCGCCGATCTCCCAAACCTGACTCAGCAGAAAATCATCGCCGCCGATGGTCTGAATGCGCCGATCAAGCAGATAGCGGGATTGGCCGTCGGAACCCGGTTCCACCCGGTTCTTGACCACCTGGGTCACCACCCACGGAACTCCGGCCTGATAAAGCGATAACGCCCCCTGCGACGAGAAGGATTGATCCAGTACAATCCGTGCATCGCGGGCGGCGTTCTGATAATGCTCCAGCGTGATGGAGCGAATCGATCCGCGGACCGGATCGAAAGAGAGAAGCATATCCTTGTTTTTCAGCTCCACCGGCGGAAGAGGCGAAACCTGAACCAATGCCTCCTGCGTCTTTTTCTCCGGCACAGCAGGTTCGGCAGCCGGAACGGCGGAAACCGGGACTTCAGTATTCGGCTGAGGCGCGGCAGCCGGAGCAGCGGCGGCCGGCGGAACAGGAGCGGCGGACCAGCCCATATAACGCGAGAAAGGCTCCCAACCGAACAACACCACACAGCAGACCGCAATCGCGATCAGCGTCTCTTTATCGAATTTCACGTTTCAACCTTAATCCATAAATTTGAGGAAACCGTCGGACCCCTGTTCCGTCCTGCGCCTCCAGAGTGTTCGCCGCACGGCCGACCTGATGCAGCCCTGTTCCGCAATCAGCGGCGGGCATCCGGATGTTCGGCGGGGCGTTCGCATTTCTTCCGGGGTGGCGGAACCGGATCCAATCCCCCCCTGCAAAACGGCTGACAACGCAACAGACGCCAGATTGTCAGCCCGGCCCCCCGCCAGAAGCCGTGAACCCGCAACGCTTCAACCGCATAACAGGAACAGGTCGGCTCGAAACGGCAACAGTTCGGCAACAGCGGGGAAATGGTCCATTGATAGACCCTGATGATTGCAATCAGCACTCCGGCGGCGACTCCGCCGGCCCGGCCGGAATCAACCCCGCTTTGGCCAACAGACCGGCCATTTCGCGGGTGACATCCTGCCGCTTGTACTTCTCCATGCGGCGGCGCGGAATCAGAACCAGCCGGACAACCGGCAGATACTCCTTCAACAGCCGAAAGCTCTCCCAGCACAACCGGCGCGCCCGATTGCGTTTCACGGAGAGCAGACTGTATTTCTTGCCGCATATCACCCCGCACCGAAGGAGATCATCCGGGGCCGGCGCATACACCAGCAGCATACCTGGCCCCACCAGCTTGGTACCATCGAGTCGAACCTGATCGAATTCCGATTTGAACCGCAGTTTATCCGGTTTTCTCAGCTGTCTTTTCACGATCCGACCCAAATACAGACATCCGGCATCACCGCCGAACGAAATCAGACGAAAAATGAGAAAAAATTACGCGGTCAGCTTCGCGCGGCCCTTCTGGCGGCGGCGCTTGATGACCAGACGGCCGGCTTTGGTGGCCATGCGGGCAAAAAATCCGATACGACGCTTGCGGCGGCGGTTGGAGGGCTGAAAAGTTCTTTTCATTTTCTCTTTCCTTTTCTCTATTTATGTAGCACTAAGCAAAATTGTTCAAATTACGAAGTCTTTAAAATACATGCGTTTTCCGCATATTCAAGTCATTGTACGTGAAAAAGGACGCATTTATCACTTGGTAAGCTCAAGGGCCGTCACTTTCACTACCGGCGTTTTCCACGTGGGAACGGAATACGCGCGCCCCGTCACCTTCACGTTCCTTTCCACCGCGCTTTTCAGAAGCGCCGCATCACTGCTGCACACGAAGCAGCTTTTCACATACTGGCCCTTCGCGTCGAGCTTCATCACTGCGTACTTGACCGCCTCAACCGTAGTATTCGGAATCTCAACCATGTAACCGGCGGCGGTGATTTCAGTGGACTTTGACAGATCGACGCCGAGCTTCTTTAACTGTTCATCCAGTTGATCCGGCTCCGCCGCTTTTTCCGCCTCTTTGGGCGCCTCAACCGGGGCCCTGACCGCCTCCGGGGCCTTCTTCACTTCGACCGGAGCGGCCGGGGCCTTCTTTTCCCCTGCCGGCGCCGCCTTCACCTCCGCCGGAGCCTCCGGGGCCTTTTCGAGCGGGCGCACATCGACGGCGACGGCTTTCGCCGCTTCCGGCGCGGCAGGCTTTTCCGCCTCGGCCGGCTTGGCGGCTTCAGACTCCTTCACCGGTTCCGCCGCCTTCACGTAGTTTTTGGCCGTATAGACCTTCAACGAGGCCGGGGGTTCGATTTTCGCCCAGCCGAGCGGAGTCTCCAGCAACACTTTCACCTTCGTCCCCGCCGGAAGCAGGCCGTAGGCGGCAGCATGACGGTCCATCGCGGTGCGCATTTTGACCGGAGACAGCACCTTGCCGTCACGCAGATAGACCGCCGACACATAGACCGGCGTCCTGTCGGGCGCGGAAATCTCATAAAAATCGCCGACCGTACCGAGGATATCCACTTTCGTCCCGTGGGGAAGCTTGGCGACGACCACGGATTTCAGTTCCGGTTTGAGCCGGACATTGAGCAGGTCCGCGGTAACGGTACCTTCCGTTCCGGCGGTGGCGATCAGGCCGGTACCGCAGAAGGCGGCAAACAGCAGAGCTTTCAGTTCGCTTTTCATTTTCTGGCGCTATCCTTCTATTTAAAATTGAAATTTTCCGAATTCGTGGTAAATTCACTTGCGTGCATGTGTTAATATACAATTTTTATGGAGAGGTACAAATAAAAATGAAAACAAATCTGATTTTGTCGTTGTTCGCCGCGATGACCGCGCTCTGTCTGGCCGGTTGCGCAACGGCGGACACGGCTTCCCGTCCGGAGCAGCCGCTGCCGCTGACCGGAACGGTATGGATTCCGCAATTTCTCTCCAATCAGGACAAGGCCGGGCTTTCCGATGACGCGGTGGTGCGGCTGGTCATCGCTGCGGACGGACGGTGCAGCGGCGCGGCCGGCGACAACTATTTCTTCGGCCATGCCGATGTCACGGAGCCGGACGGCATCCGTTTCGACCGGATCGTGCTGACCCGGCGCTCCGGCCCGAACCAGCAATATGAGCAGAATTTTGTGGCGATGCTCAATCTGGCCCGTCACTATTCCATCCGGGGCGATACGCTGACGCTCTGCGGCGAAAATAAAACGCCGCTGGCGACCTTCCGCGGCACCGTCCCCCATAATTACTGATCAACAAGGAGTCAATTGTCATGAAGAAAGTAATGCTCACTCTTTCCGCGACAGTCGCAGCCGCATTTTTCTCCGGCTGTATCTGCACGGAAACCACCACCGTTCCCGAGGTGAAAATCGCCGGAGAGAAAGAGGCGGCCCCCGGGACAAAGAACGTCGAAAAGAAGCCTGCCGAGCCCAAACCGGCAGAGAAGAAACCGGCCGCCGAAGCCAGGCCTGCCGAAGTTAAGCCCGCGGAGAAAGAAACGGCCGTAACGAAGCCGGTCGAAAAGAAACCCGCTCCCGCCCCGAAACCGGCAGAGAAGAAACCCGCTCCCGCCCCGAAACCGGTCGAGAAGAAGCCCGCCGCTCCGGCGGAAACACCGCTGATTCTGACCGACACGGTCTGGACGCCGGTATCGCTGTACAATCAGGGAGATGTGAAGCTGACCAAGGGCACCACGGTCTGGTTCCGGATCCATCCCGGCAAGGATATCGTCGGCATGAGCGGCGTCAACCGTTTCTCCGCCCCCGCCGAAATCCCGGCGCCGGGCAAGCTCAAGTTCGGGCTGATGATCTCCACGCTGATGGCCGGACCGGAAGCGAACATGAAGTACGAGTCGCTGTTCCTGAACGCCCTGAACCGCACCAAGAGCTATGAAATCACCGGCCGCGAGCTGAAGTTGTTCGGCGCGGACGGCAAAGTGCTGATGAACTGCGTTCAGGCCGGGCCGGGCGTGGGAGAGGACGCTTCCAGCAAATGAGCGCCGCCCTGGATGGATTCCTGCAATATCTGCGGGTGGAACGAAACGCTTCCTCGCACACCGTCGAAGCATACCGCAGCGATATTCTGGAATTCCTCCGGCGGGTGATGGAAGCGGACGAATCGTTCAACGCCTGGAGTCAGGTGGAGCGCAACCAGGCGCGCCGGTTCGTCAGCTCCCTGTTTGAAGCGGGCGATTCCAAACGCTCGATCCAGCGCAAGCTTTCCGCCCTGCGCAGCTTCTTCCGCTACATGATGCGCATGGAGCTGCTCGGGGACAACCCCTTCCTGAAGCTGCCGCCGATCAAGGCGGATCAGCCGCTGCCGCTGGTAATGAGCATCAACCAGATCGACCTTCTGACCAAAGCGGTCGGGGAATACTGGGAGATGGCCGCCGCCAACGGCATCTCCAAATCGGACGAAGCCGCCGAATTCGCCGCGGCCCGGGATCTGGCGATGGTCGAAGTCATCTACTCCGGCGGACTCCGCATCAGCGAAACCACCGGGCTTGACATGGGGGACATCGACCTGATCGGCGGCATCGCCCGCGTCCGCGGCAAAGGGAAAAAGGAGCGGATCGCCGTTCTGGGGCGCCCCTCCCAAAAGGCACTGCGGAACTATTTCAAACTGCGGTCCACCGTCGGCGGCGGACGCGCCCCCGGTTCCCCGGTTTTCCTGAACAAATTCGGCAAGCGCCTGACCCCGCGTTCCTTTCAGCGCAATCTGAAAAATTACCTGATCGCCGCCAACCTCCCCCCCGACTTGACGCCGCACAAGCTGCGCCACTCCTTCGCGACCCACCTGCTGGATGCCGGAGCCGACCTGCGCAGCGTCCAGGAGATGCTCGGGCATGAAAACCTGAGCACCACCCAGATTTACACCCACGTCAGCGCCGAGCGCATGAAGGAAGTCTACAAAGAAGCCCATCCCCGCGCCAAATAACAAGACAGCGGGAATTTCGCCCTCCGGGTGAAGCATTCTGTTCGCTCCCAAGGGCGAAATCCTCAGTTTATTCTTCGTGGCGGATCACGGTATTTCCGTAGTTGAGAGAGTTGTCGAGATATTCGCGGACATAGGCGCATTGCCCTTCGGCGAGTTCCAGTAATTTCTGTGCGGCGACACAGCCGATCCGTTCGGTGGGCTGGGTGATGCAGGACCATTCGATCACGCCGGAATCCAGCGGATCATCCAGCCGCAGGCCGGCGACTGAAAGCCTGGCCGGCACCTCAATGCCGAGCTGGGGCAGCAGCGTGTAGGCCTTATCCAGCTCTTCACCGCCGATGAAAAGCGCGGTCGGGGATTCGAGTCGCGCAAACAGCCGGGTCAATGCGTTCTTGATCGTTGAAATCTCAGCGTCGGGCAGGTCGAGCACGTATTCCGGATAGGGATCGATGCCGTGTTTGTTGTGGATGTCGTAAAAGGCGCGAAGACGTTCGCGGTGACTGTCCACCGCCCGGTTCAGCACCCCCATGTAGGCGATCCGGCGGTGGCCGAGACAGAGCATATAATCGACCAGCTCGTAGACCGCTTCGTAGTTGCGGGTGGTCACGAAGTTGACCGAATCGTCCGTCGAACCGTTCGCAAGCAGGATAAAGGGGATTCCGGACTTCCGGAGCTTCGTGCAGAAGGGGTTCTCCGCGGCGACGTTGCAGATCAGCAGCCCCGCGAGTGAATTGCTGGCGTAGTGGCAGTAAAGCTCCTCCGGAGTAAGCCCGGCGAGCCGTTCCCCGTCGATCAACACCAGGTCTCGTCCGGCCAGGAACGCCTGCCGGCAGGCGCCGTTCAGCAGCCGGGCGGTAAAGGGGGCCATCAACGGCCCCTGCCGGAGCAGGAAGGTGACCACGCCGATCGCGCTGCCGGTCTGGCGGCGCTGCTGCGGCACGAAATTGTATTTCTTGATGATTTCGAGCACCCGGTCGGAGGTCTCCCGGGAAATGCTGCCGCTGTTGTTGATGATCTTCGACACGGTGGCCGTGGAGACTCCCGCCTCTTTGGCAACGGTGTAGATGGAGACGCGCTTACTCATGGAGTTCCTCCGCGCCGCCCAGGTTTTCGGGGGTGGCGGCGATATCGACGATCGTGCCGAGTTCGACCGAACCGGCGGGAACCCGGACGGCAAGGTAATTGTCGCTCCAGCCGCGCGCCAGCCCGTCCCGCCCGACGGTTTCAAAGATCACCGGCAGCACCTGCCCGAGCTGCGATTCGACGAATTTCCGGCGCGATGCTTCCGCGACCTCTTTCAGCTTCCGGTAGCGGAGCTTCGCAACCTCCGGCGGAATCCTGCCCGGAAGTGACGCGGCGGGCGTTCCCGAGCGCGGCGAATAGGTGAAAATATGCAGATTGGCGAACGCCATTTGCTCCACAAAGGCGAGCCCGTCCGCGAAATCCTCCTCCGTTTCGCCGGGGAAGCCGAGGATCAGGTCGCTGCCGAGGTGGATCCCCGGAATTTTTTCGCGGGCGATGCGGGCGAATTCCGCATAATCCTCGCGGCGGTAGTGGCGGTTCATCGCCTTCAGAATCCGGTTGCAGCCGTTCTGCAGCGCGAGATGCAGAAAACGGCAGACTTTCGGTTCGGAAGCCATCACCTCCAGCAGGCCGATGTTGTGCGGATGGGGTTCGGTCGAACTCAGCCGGACCCGGAAATTTCCGTCGATCCGGCACACCTCGCGCACCAGCGCGCCGAGGTCGCGCCCCGCATCGAAGTAAGCGCAGGTGTTCACCCCGGTCAGCACCAGCTCCGGGTAGCCCGCCGCCACCGCCTGACGGCAGTCGGCCAGCACTTCGTCGAAGCTGCGCGACCGTTCCGGGCCGCGCGCATAAGGTACGATGCAGTAGGAACAGAAGTTGTTGCATCCCTCCTGAATCTTCAGGAATGCCCGGCTGCGGAACGGAAAACGCGAAATCGCCTCCTCGTGAAACGCCTGGACCGGCTCATTCAGGCTGGCGGCTTTGCCGCCGAGCTCATGCCGGCCGGCCAGATAGTCGAGGATCAGTTCGCTGATGCCGCGCTTTTCCGGATTCGACAATACCACGCTTGCCGCGCCGTCTTTCAGATAGGCGTCCCGGTCCAGTTCGGCGCTGCACCCGGTCACCACGATCAGCGCCCCCGGGTAGGAGGCCCGGAATTTGCGGACCGCCTGGCGGCTCTTGCGTGCCGCCTCGGCGGTCACGGTACAACTGTTCACCACGACCAGATCGACCGAATCGGCGGACTGCACCACCGAGTAACCGGCCTTCTCCAGCCGGTCCACCAGCAACGCGCTGTCCGCGCTGTTCAGGCGGCAGCCGAGCGTATGTAGAATCGCATATTTCTTCAAGGTAAAGGTTTCCTTCGTTTGTTAACTATACCTCGAAACGCCCTTTTTTGCAACCGGACAGGCTGAATTTCTTGCACGATTCACACTCCGGGGATATATTAACAGCCAGAATCGTAAATTCCGTCAAAAGGGGAAATTATGCCGAGAAGCGATTATATCAGCGACAATCTGGTGAACATCCGGGACCGCCTCAAGCAGAACTACGCCAAGACCGCCGAAGCCGCGACCGAAAAACCGGAAGCCGTTTCCGACACTCCGCCCGTTCCGGCTCCCGCACCTCTGAGCACCCGTACTCCCGCTTTTCCCCACGCCGGCAGGAATGAGGAGCTTGAACGCGCCCGCCGCGATCTCGAAGGCCGGCTGCTGCGCGACATCGCCGCCACCACTGCCGAACTCGAACAGGAGCGCATCCGCCGCCAGGAACTGGAGAAATTCCTCGCCGTCCTGAACCGCAACCATACCGAATTCCAGCAGCTCGGCAACAGCGGCGATCCGGATTTCGCCCGCAAACTGGAACGGCTTCGCGGCGAATATTTTCAGGCGGCCGGGCGGGTCAGCGCTTTTGAACTGCGCCGCAATTCCGGCGGCGGCATCGGCCCGGCTGACGCCGACCCCAAACGCTTCGGCCGGCTGATGTTCGAAGCGCTTCCTCTGATGATCGCGCTGATCGCCGGGGCGCTGATCGTCGCCGCCGCACTGCTGATCATCTTCCTGTAGAACCGCTGCCGGCGCGGGCGAGTTCGGTGAAGCGGTCGCCGCGTTCTTTGTAGTCTTTGAACATATCCATGCTGGCGCAGGCGGGGGAGAGCAACATGATGTCGCCCGGTACGGCGTTTTTCAGCGCGGTGTCGAAGGCGAGCCTGAAATCGTTGCCGCAGTCGGCGGCCGGGAATGCGTCGCCGATGGCGGCGGCGATCCGGGCGCGGCACTCGCCGAAAAGCGCGGCGAACTTGATCCGGTGCGCCTGGGAGGCGAGCGAAGAAAAATCCATTCCTTTGTCCAAACCGCCGAGCAGTATTACGATGTTGGGGCTTCCCGGATCGGGCAGGCTGTTCAGCGCGGCGATCACCGAGGCCGGATTGGTCGCCTTGGAGTCGTTGATGAAGGTGATGCCGTGCCGGACCGCCACGGTTTCCAGCCGGTGGCGGCCGGGCGCGAAGGTTTCGACGGCCCGGGTGAATTCCGGGGTGAACAGTTGACCGGCCGGCACAACGCGCAGCACCAGTTCCACCGCCGCCGCCAGATTTTCGCGGTTGTGGGGGGCATCCAGCCGGGTTTCGGTCAGGTCGACCAGCGGCTTGCCGTCCACGAGCAGCTCGTGGCCCTCCACAGTCACCCGGCGGCCGACCGGCAGCGTCATCGAGAGGCCGAAAAGCTGGTTTTCAGCCGGAACCGACTGGAAGATGCGGAACTTGACCAGTTTGTATTCGGCCAAGCCGCCCGCGTAGCGGTCGATATGGTCGGACTCCAGATTGAGCAGCACCGCCGCAACCGGCGCGAAATCGCGAATCCGTTCCAGCTGGAACGAGCTGACTTCGACCACCGGCAGCGTTTCCGGTCCGAGCCTGCCTTCGAGCATATCGCACGCGATATCCGAGAGCGGCAAGCCGATGTTGCCCGCCGGAACCGCCTTGACGCCGAGTGCCTGCAGCAGATGACAGGTCAACTCGGTCGTGGTGGTTTTGCCGTTGGTGCCGGTCACCGCCAGCAGGCGGCGCGGAGCCGGAAGCGCACGGTAGCCGAACTCCAGTTCGCTGATCAGCTCCGCTTCTCCCGCCTCGACCCGGCGCATTGCGGCCCGGTAGAGCGGCGAGCTCAGCGGTTTCACGCCGGGGCTGGCGACGATCAGGGGATAACCGGCGACGGCCTGCCCGGCATCAACCTCCGGTCCATCCGAAATCATCACCGGCTCCAGCCCGATCCGGCGGGCCAGCCGGACCGCCGCGCGGCCGGAAAGACCGCCGCCCAAAACCAGACACTGTTCCATTGTTGCGCCTCCTGTAACCGGTGTCGGAACGCAATGCGCCGCACCGTAAAAATCCCGTTGCTTTTCCTTATAATATACTTGATATTTGGGCCGTCGCAAGTTATATTTCATATTCATTGCACATGGCGAAAACAGGACCGGTGCGACACCCTTTGACAGATGGATTCATCCTTTTTACAGATAGAGAGACGTTCATGAACACCTACCCGAAATACCGCTATCCCGAACCGGTGAAAATCGAAAACCGGCAGTGGCCGGACCGGATTCTGACCCAGCCGCCGGTATGGGCCTCCGTCGACCTGCGCGACGGCAATCAGGCGCTGCCCGAACCGATGGGCCCGGAGCACAAGCTCGAATATTTCAACATGCTGGTCGGCATCGGCTTCAAGGAGATCGAAGTGGCGTTCCCATCCGCTTCGGCGGATGATTTCAACTTCGTCCGGATGCTGATCGAGCGAAATCTGATCCCTGACGATGTCCGCATTTCAGTGCTCACCCAGGCCCGCAGGCACCTGATCGACAGGACGATCGAATCGCTGCGCGGCGTGAAGCACGCGATCGCGCACTGTTATGTGCCCACCTCCGACCTGCACGGCCGTTTCGTGTTCAACCACAACCGTGAGGAGGTCAAGCAAATGGCCGTCGACGGTACGCGGATGGTCAAGGAGGCGATCGAGCGTGAAGGGCTGTGGGGCAAGGTCGCCTATGAATTTTCGCCGGAGGAGTTTACCGACAGCGACCTCGATTTCGTGGTGGAGGTCTGCTGTGCGGTCAAGGAAGTCTGGGGGCCCTCCACGCCGGACATGCTGATTCTCAATCTGCCGGCCACCGTCGAGCGCCGTCCGCCCAACCAGTATGCGGACATGATCGAGCTTTTCTGCCGGAAATTCCCGTACCTCAATGAAGTCGGCCTGAGTCTGCACGCCCACAACGACCAGGGCTGCGCGGTGGCGGCGACCGAGCTGGCGCTGCTGGCGGGGGCGACGCGGGTGGAGGGAACGGTTTTCGGCCACGGCGAACGGACCGGCAATCTCGATGTTTCGGTGCTGGCGCTGAACATGGAGTCGCGCGGCGTCAGGACCGGGTTGAACTTCTCGAATATGCCGGAAATCGTGCGGATCGTCGAGCGGAATTCCGGCATCGAGGTGCATCCGCGCCATCCCTATGCGGGGGATCTGGTGTTCACCGCGTTCTCCGGTTCGCATCAGGATGCGATCCGCAAAGGCTTTGAGCACCGTGCCGAAATCAGCGAGTTCTTCCGGCAGGGCTGGAAGATTCCGTATCTGCACCTCGATCCGGCCGATCTCGGCCGTCAGTATGAGAAACTGATCCGGATCAACAGCCAGTCCGGCAAGGGCGGCGTGGTCTATGTGCTGGAGAAGGAGTTCGGCGTCTATCCGCCCAAGACCATGCACCCGGAGATCGGCGCGGTCGTGCAGAAAGTGGTCGACGCGGAGGGCGGCGAAATCAATTCCGCCGACCTGAAGCGGATCTTCTACGACAATTTTGTGAATGCCGAAGGACCGTACCGGATGGAGAACTACCAGCGCGCTTCGGTCGGCGACCGTTCCGGCTCCAATTTCAGTTGGTTCATCAACGGCGAGAAGCACGAACTCTCCGGGCAGGGCAACGGGCCGCTGTCGGCGGTTGTGCATGCGCTGAAGAGTTCCGGGCTGATGCCGTTCTTCAAACTGGAGGACTTCTCGGAGCGCACGCTCGGCAAGGATGCCGACGCCAAAGCCCTCGCATTCGTCGGATTGCGCTGCGGCGAGGATTCGGAACACACCAGCCTGGTCTACGGCGCCGGCGAGCACTCCAACATCGACCGGGCCGCGATCGCCGCGCTGGTCAGCGCGATGAACCGGGCCGTCGCCTGCGGCGCGCTGAAGCGCCCGTGACGGCCACCCCTCAAAGAAAAGGAAGCTGCGAAAATGAATGAAGTGACGCGGGCGCGCCTGAAGCTGTTCGGCGCCATCCTGCTGGTTATTCTGCTGGCCCATGTGCTGATCATCACTTTGATCATGAAACATCATCCCGCTCCGGCGGAGGAGACTCCGGTCGGGACGGAACAGGCTGCAACCGCGGCGGCGGTTCAGACGGCGGTTCCGGCCTCTTCCGCCACCGCCCCCGTTCCGGTCAAGGAGGAAAAGAAGCCCGGCTTCTGGTCGCGGCTCTTCGGCGGCGGCCAAAAGAAGCAGGCTGCCGTCGCGCCTGCGCCTCCTCCCCCGCCGCCGGTCTACCGCTATAAGAAACCGACCGGCAATCCGAATTTCGAAAAACCGTTCAATTTTGCGACGGCGGTTCACGGCAACCTGCCGGCCAGTCAGGTCGTCGGCAGCGCCGGAGCCACTTCCGGCATCATGGTCGATCTTACCACCCGCAATGTGTTGTGGGAGAAAAATTCGACAGCCAAGGTTCCGATCGCTTCGATGGTCAAGATGATGACGCTGCTGGTCACATTTGAAGAGCTGGAAAAGAATCCGGCGATTTCGCTCGAATCCCCGGTGCAGATCACCAAAACCGCGCTGGCGGTGCCGCGCACCGGGGTGGTCTGGCTCGATCCGCGCGAAACCTTTCCGCTCTCCGACCTGTTGAAAGCGGTCACCATCAAGAGCGCCAATGACGCAGCGGTGCAGGTGGCCGAATTCATCGGCGGCGACGTGGACTCTTTTGTGAACAGGATGAACCTGCGGGCCCAGACACTCGGCATGACCAATTCACATTTCGTAAGCCCCTGCGGATTGCCGGATAAGAAAAAAGGCAACTCCCTGAGCTGCGCCCGCGATATGGTGGTTCTGGCGGAACAGCTGCTGGAATACCCCGATGTGATGCGCTGGAGCACCACCAAGCAGGATTTCATCCGCGAAGGCGAAAAGAAAACCATGCTGACCACCACCAACAAGCTGGTGAACCCGCGCTGGCCCGGCGTTGACGGGCTGAAAACCGGCTTCATCAACGCTTCCGGTTACTGTCTGACCTTTTCGGTCCTGCGCGACGGACGGCGCATCGTCGGCTGTGTAACGGGCTTCAAAAGCGCCCGCGACCGCGACAGATTCAGCCGCAAGCTGATCGATTGGGGATACGCCCGCGCCGCCGCCCTTAAATAAACCTCCCCGCCGCAAGCAGCGGGGTATTCGGGATTTCGCTCCTTTCGGAGCGACCAAGGCGCTTCGCCCTTGGAACCCGACCGGCAAGGTGCCGGCGCCGGGTACGAGAGCCGGGAAAGGCGTACCGCCTTTCCCTCCGGG
>ERZ1034917.925-NODE-925-length-21949-cov-50.443135_pt1 | contig 21949 bp, 32 predicted proteins | sample MGYA00520605_ERZ1034917 | MGnify/ENA primary metagenome ERZ1034917 (study PRJEB33766, sample SAMN09781784) | gut metagenome | biome: gut microbiome | host: Homo sapiens | place: Madagascar | study: EMG produced TPA metagenomics assembly of the PRJNA485056 data... | reverse complement strand
AAACGTATTTTTATTAAAGATACATTTTTAATAGGAGACAAAAATGTCTATCAACTTCAAAATTACTCCTGCCTTAGCTAATAAAGACTTTGATAAGAACGTTCTTGAACAGATTGTTTCAAAGATCATCGCATCAAATGAACGTACTTTTTCAGATAACGAAGATGAGGACTCTGAGGTAAAAAGAGTGCTTTGTTATGTATGGAAAAATGCAACTAAAACTTTATTTCCACTGGCTGTAGAAACAACTTTAAGAGAATTTAAAAAAGACTTGGTTAAAGAGAACTTTGTTGAATTAAGAAACATGATCTTCTTTAACATGTCAAAGTTTGCAATTGGTTCTATTGCTGAAAGGTTCAGAAATTCTACCGGACTGAATCTACAAAATATCATCAAAACTAATCTGGAAGTAAGCTGCTTTGTACTAGCTTTGAATGTTTATCAAATCATTGTTGATGACGGTAAAGAGAACGTTAATACAGCTGATTTCGATGATATGCCAGCAAGAGTTTCACCAGAAGAAGTTTTCAGACTCTTTGATAAAGCCATTTATCAGTATAACCGTGAGTTTATGCTGCTCATGGATACTGTCTACAGTGATCCTGAATTACGTAAAGCAATTAAGGAATCGGTAACAGGACCTATGTCCGTTGAAGAAGCTCAAGAGAAGATTTTTTAAATTTTAATATTGGAGATTAAAAATGGGTATAACAATCGCCCTTACTAACCAGAAAGGTGGAGTAGGCAAGACCACAATTTCATGGGGTATGGCTGTGTCATTAGCAGAACGCTACGGTAAAAAAGTTCTCGTAGTTGACTTGGATACACAGGGTAATATTTCTCATACCTTAATTAAGGAAACCAAAGACGGAGTTACCTACGATGTCCTAAATTATAACGGCTTACAGGCTAAAGAACTTTTTGATCCTGCTGTAGATCTTAAAGTGCTAAAGCCTATGCACGCTACACATAAAGTTGATCTTGTATATACAGAGCCTAACGATCAGACTTTAGTAAGATGTGTAACCCAGCCTCTTGATGGCTCGAGCAGATATACAGCAGAAGAGGCTATGAATGCGTTTACTCATAACATGGAATCACTAGCATCAGAGTATGACTTTGTAATTATCGACTGCCCACCTCAGTTAGGAGATCATGTCTTAGGTGCACTTGTTGCAAGCAACTATGTTATTACACCTGTACAGCCTACAGCGTTCGTTATTGATGGTACCAAAGGTTTCTTTGAAAACTTGACAGTAATTGGAAGGGAACAGGCTTTTTTAGGTCTTGCTCTAAATAATATCGACAAAAATCAGAGCAGACACCGTGCTATGGCGCAGGAATTAAAAGAAGCCCTACAGGGTAAGATTTTTAATTCAATTCTTTACCACCGTGGACCTTTTGACGCAGCAATTTACCAGAACACTCCTTTGTACACCCAGTTAGCATGGAGAGTAGCTGCTGTTGAATTTGACAACTTCTTAAGAGAAGTTATTGCAAAAATCAGTCAGAAAGAAAACATCACCATCGAACTTAACGATCAATTAACTGCTGCTCTGGAGGAGAAGTAATATGACCGGCATTTTTTCCGACTTCATCAAGAATGAAGTGACTACTGAAGATAAGAAAACTTCACTGTTTGACAGACAGAAAGAGGGCTTTAAAAAAGATAACTCTATTATGTCTTTGTCCAATGCTTTGTTCGGAAAAGAGCAGAACAAAAATCAACTAATCGATATTCCTTTAGACTCCATTGTTGTTGGTAAGCAGGTTAGAACCGACTTTGACAGTGAAGAGATCCAAGAACTGGCAGAGTCTATTAAAGAGCATGGTCTGTTACAACCTGTAACAGTTCATAAGCTAGACGGTAACAAGTATTATCTGATTTGTGGTGAGAAGCGTTTCCGTGCATGTAAAGCACTGGGCGCAGCTACAATTAAATCTGTAGTAATCAGCCAGCCAAAGAACCAAGATGAAATGCTGGCTCTACAAATCATCGAAAACATGCACCGTTCCACTCCTCCTGTTTTCGATATTGCAGTAGCACTGTCTAAACTTAAGGAAAGTCACTCTGTTGATGAAATCTGCAAGACTTTATCCTGCAAGAAATCTTATGTGTACAACAACGTTAACATCGTCAAGTATACAGATGAAAATGAACGTGAACTCTTTAAGAGCTTAAATCTAGCATTTCTTTTAAAGTATGTAGACTTTAAATCTAAAGTAAAAGCTGAAGCCAGAAAAGTATATGAAGCAATTCAAAATTCCTTTAATAATCTTCCTGAAGAGAATAATAATAAAGAGGGCCGACAGCAGATTGCCAATAAAATTCTGAAGAAAGCAATCAATCTTTATATTCAAGAGGAGAAGGAAAAGGCACTAAAAGAAAAACTTAAGAGTGCCGGTCAGAATTATGAAAATTTACAGATTGGAAAAAATATAACTTTTTCATGGAAAAAAATTGATAAAATACAGCCACAGACTTCAGCCATGTTGGAAGCCTATATTACCAAACACCCTCTAAGCAAGCCTGTTGAGGTCATTGCTGAGGCTTTGGCAGAGTATTTATCGAAAGAAAGCAGTGAAAATGAAACAAGACGATCTGGAGATCATTCTTCCTCAGGAGACCTTGCCTCACTCGGAGATGAAGAAGAGTAATTATGAAAAGCTGGGCGAGAAAAGAAAAGTAAAGCAGGAATTTAGCTGTGCCAACAAAGATTGGTTAAAACGCAGTGATATCGTAGAAGTAACAACTGGCGAGACTAAACCTGTTTATTTCAGCGCTGCGATGGCAAAGAAATATGCCGTCATTTACATGTTCGCTCTATACTTCGGCAAAGGTCGAGTATGGAGCGATCGTGTTTTAGAGCTATTAGGTTGGGATCATAAACGAACGAAACAGCAGTACACCATGATCTTGTATCGACTGATCCGAACGTTACGCCAAGACTTCAATATAGTCATCACAGTAGATTCCATCAGCAGAAACTCCAATGAATTTGAAGGATATGGAACGAGGTTTTACAAGATAGAAGATTATGGCTTATTCAGTAAACCCAAGCTGTTTGCGATGTTAAAAGCGAATTCAAAATTATTTATAAATATTATAGAAAATGGATTAGGCACCAACTCCTTTATTTATACCAATACAGCGCTGTCAGAACGAAACAAATATAAATACAAGAAAAAATAAAGATAGCAAAAATAAGCAGAAATATTGAATTAAGTAGCCTTTCTGAAACAAATTCAAAATTCTAAAAATATTACATTTTGTGATATAATTACACATGCTTTAAAACAAATGCTAAAGTAGGTGCGGCTATGTATTGCCTTATAAAATACCTTTGTTCAGCTCTATTTGCTGTACTTCTTTCAGGTTGTTCGGCAAGTGCTTACAACTCGTTTTTAAAAGCCTGTGATAATGCAACATTAACTCTAAATTCAGGTGATGAGGTATACGAACTCTTAAAACAGCAGTACACACCTAAACTTACTGGCGTCCCTTTTCAAAAGATTAACGAGACTTTAGGTTTAAAACTTGAACACAGCCATCGTTCTGATGAGTCTTCACTTACCAATATGGGTATTACCAATGTCTTTATCTATAACGACGAGGACTGTGCCGTTACTCTGTACTTCGATGATAAGAACAACTTCCTTTTCTTCAAGCAGGTACAGCCTGAAATCTGTAACGGTCTGTTAAAAGCAAACGGTAAAGTCTATGCCGATGTAACTTATGCCTCAAGAGAGCAGAAAACAGAGCTTACAAAGCCATTACCTGTAGGTCGTTGCAGAATACTAAGGCAGAAGCTTAATAACCTCTTATAGAGCGAATTTGAATTATTCTTGTAAAGCCTGTCATATCCATAGCTTTAAAATCTTGATCTTAAAACCAGTACTTTTTAATATCACAACACCTCGTTTAACATAAGGAGATTATTCATGGCTATTATTACATTTATAATGGGACTGATTGTTGGCTGGAAAGGCTGGAAGTTTTTTAACAAACTTATTTGCTGGACTTTTATAATTCTTTTTATTGCCAATCTGATTGCGATTGCTAAAAGCGGTAATGTTGGCGAAAGTATAGCTTTTGTTTTAATCCAGTTTACTGTAGCTGCTGTAGCTTACTGTATTACCTACGGTATTACTTACACTATTCATGGGAAGAAAGTAAAGGAAGAAAAACTCTAACTTACCCCCTTTAAAACAATAGAGCGAGTGTTAAAGAATACTATAATAATACGTATATTGTTTTCTTTTTTTGAGAGAAAGACAGTCTGAGAATTATTACTTCGGGCTGTCTTTTTTTTACTCAAAAATTACCCCACAATAAACTTTCATAATTTACTAGAGTACGTTATGATGCGATCGTATTCATATCATGAATCCTCCTTATATATTGAAATGAAATAAAAAAGTATGAACAAAGCCTAATAGTTCTTCGGAATTGTTAGGCTTTTTTTTGTTCAAAATAACCCCATGACAAGATCTTTTCAAATATGAGAACAGATATGATGATTACACTCAATCTATTATTCATAGTGAGTGTTTCCATTATTAAAAATAAGTGTCAAAAAGCTGTAAAGCCCAGTAGTTCGCAAGAATTATTGGGCTTTTTATTTAGGACGAACTTTACACCAAAGAAAGGTTTACGGTTTTAGATAAGAAGTCCAGACATGAGTAATTGTTACTGGATTTTTTTTATTTACAGTTCAAAGTAACCCCATGAGTAAATCTTAATTTAACGAAGAGTGATATTATGAATACTGTCAGTTATGACATAACTGATCCTTATGTTATTAGAGCATCTACCTCCGGTATCTACCTAAAGTAGTTATCGGAGGCTTTCCGTCCAAAGTAACCCCATCTAAGCTCATAAAATCTATCAAAAGTCAGTAAATTACTGTCTGTTCAGAATGGTTCTGAACTTTATTTTTTAATTCTATCTCATTAGCTTTTATAGAGTTTTATTAGCTCAGTTTTACTCAGGTATTACTGAGCTTTTTTTTATGAGTTAGCAAATAACCCCAAATTCTCATGCAAAATGACTTTCAATGCAGTATCATTAAAAATGAAAATAGACAATATGTGTTGTCATTTTTAACCTCCTAGGGCTTTCTCCAGCGTTTTCTACAACTACGCTGGAGAACTCTAAAAGTCCTACAAAGCCCCAAATTAAACAAGATTGTAAATCATGATCTTCTAGAATTTTCCTCATCTTAACCGAGGAAAATATGTCATATTCAACTACATTAAATAAAAATCTAAAGCTCGTTTCTTACTTGGCTGTAGCTCTGCTGATGATATTCGCATTGCCATATACAGCAGGAGTAATGAAGTTTGATGCAGAGAACTCCTGGCAGCTAACGATGAATGCTGCTATACCTCATAACCTCATTTACGGCAGAGATTTATTTTTTCCGTATGGACCTTTAAACTTCTTAATCACGCCGTTCAATATCAGTAATCAGCTTATTGTATCCATCTTGGTTTACACAGTTGTTTATGTTTTATATGGCTATCTTCTGCTGTCAATTGTTAAAGAAAAAGCAACTTCATACTGGAATACAGGGCTACTTTTAATTGCATGTTTGCTGCTGTCAGGTTTTAGCTTCAGTTTTGAAGTGTTTATGATCCAGACTCTGCTACTGTTAATTTTTAAAGTCTTAAAACATGACTCTAAAATATTGGCTTTAATCTATGCAGTAATGACAGGGCTCTTACTTGAGATTAAATACCTTGAGTGGTTTATGGCTATAGCGATGATGATGGCTTACGTGCCCGTTGCAATTTACCTCAAAAAGAGCAGTAGAACCATCTTAATCATGCTGTCATCACTTGCAACTACAGCAGTTATTTACTTTATTTACAATCCCTCTGTAAACGACTTTGTAGAACTTATAAAGAGTATTTTCTACATTAGTAAAGGACAGGTTATTGATCATGCTCTAACTATTGAATCTCCCTATGAAGATGTGTCTTTACTGGCACTGCCTTTCTTCCTTATTGCTTTAGTAGTTGCAGGTGTTGGTATTTTCAGAAGAAACAACCTCTTCTTTGGATATTATGTAATTGCTGCTACTATCTTGTATTTCTGTTACAGACAGGGATTTGTGCGTCACGGAGGCAGTTTCTGCTTTGCTGGTATGGCTATTTTTTTAAGCAGCCTGTGTATCTGTGTCAATATAAAACACTTCACTTGCAGTAAGGTTACTAAAATTGCTCTTGTGGTGATGGCTTTAATCCCGACAGGGTATACCTATCTTACTCAGGGCTATACTGTACGTTGGGATCTGGAAAAATCTTCAGAAATTGACGTTATGCACTTACAGTCTGCTAAAGCTCAGGCTGAAGAATTACTGAATATTGCCAAAGAGAGCCAGAATCAAATTGCTACAACTCAGATTGAATGGCTGTTAAGAAATACAACCTCAGCCTTAAACAATCTTGAAGGGAAAAGATATTTACCTGAAACACGTTTAGAAAAAATCATCGGTTTGTATTCTAAATACAGTAAAGCCTTTTCAGACACAGGAAAAGATGCAGGTAAATTAGAAGGTCAGTTATTAGATCTTATAGGTAATGATACTTTTACTGCATATCCAAACGAGTATTCTTACATCGTCAATCATAATAATTTTGTACCATTACCTGCAATCCATACTAATAACAGCTATAACACTTGGCTTGATAATAAGAACTATGCCTTACTTACAGGTAAAAAGGCTCCGCAATACATAGTAGCATCACAAATGACAGCTGATAACCGTAATGTTTATCTTGAAGCACCGGCTACAGCCACTGCTATAATTCTCAATTATCAGTTCGTCACCAAAACCAAAGCTAAAGACGCTTTTGGATATTATGACGATGTCTATGTATTCAAGAAAAAAGAAATAGCTTCAGGAAGAGTTGCATCTAATTATGCATTTTCTTCAGTAAAGGCAAGTCCATATCAAAAAATCAGAATACCAAAGAAAGCCGAGTTCATGAACATTGAATACGAACTGAACTTAAAAGGCAAACTTGCGACTCTGTTTTGGAAGATCCCAGAAATTGAGCTTAAGGTTTTAAATTCACGATTAGAGCAGGATGAGTTTTATGCTCCTTACTTAAGCCGTGCTGTTGCCCTTGATAATCTTGGCACAATTTTTAGCGTCACCATGCTTGTACAAGGTACTCCAGATGCAATTTTAGGCAATTTAAAAGATAGGCTGTTTTATAAAGACATTGCCGGTTTCGAGCTTGTTGGGAAGGGCACAGCCTATTTAAAATCAATCAAAGTAAATTTCTATCATGGCTTAGATTGGTCTAAGTAAAAATCCTTTATAGCCTGTATCAAAAAAATATAGGCTATTCTTCAACTTGACCCCACTTAACACCTTTTTATTTCCTTATTAAATCTAAACTTTCAAGCCGTACCTGTTAATTTAGGTATCAAAAAAAATATTACAAAATGTAATAAAATATTTGAAATAATATTACAATATGTGATATAATAGTATCATAGAATGAAGCAGAGGAAAGCAACATTCTATAAAGAACCCACATCGTATTTATCGTTTAGCGAGGATTTATAAAAATGTCACGTGGCGTTAATAAAGTTATTCTTTTAGGCAACTTAGGTGATGAGCCTTCATTCCGTCAGACAAACAACGGCACATCAGTTGCTAATATCTCATTATGCACTTCTGATTATTACACCGACCAAACAGGAAAAAAGATTGAGCAGTCAGAGTGGCATCGCCTAGTTTTTTGGGGCAAGTTAGCCGAGATTGCACATCAGTTCTTACACAAGGGCGCAAAGATTTATGTTGAGGGTAAAATTCAGACAAGAGAATACACTGACAAACAGAATGTAAAACGCTCAATTACTGAGATTGTCATTTCTGAAATGCAGATGTTAGACAGCAAGAATGCTAACGGTAACAATGCTAATAACGGTGCATATAACAATTGCGGTTACAATAACGCTAACAGCTATAACGGCGGTAATAACTACAATAACAACAGTGCACGCCCACAGCAGGCATCACAGCCACAACAGGGCTATAACAACGGTTATGCACAGAATAACAACGGCAATGTTTATAACAATGCCCACGCACAGCAAGCTCCACAGGGCTACTATCAGAATGCACAACCACAACCACAGCCACAGGGCTATAACGCACCACAGGCTCAACAACCACAGGACGATCTTCCTTTCTAACTGATTAAAGCCCCCTTAATTGGGGCTTAATTTAATCTTCTGTTTGGATTTAATTACAGGTGTTCGATGTCGAGGTTTATCAATTCACATCATTACATTGAGACTAAAACAGTTAGAAAAGAATAGTAAAAGTACCGTTGTAAAAAATGAAGCTTTTAATAAAAGCGCCATTCTGACAGACGAAGAACCATTCTAAATGAGGACTGTAAGTCTTATGTACCACTGCATAAGATAAGGAGTTTTACAATGACAGGGCTAGACTATTACAGACAGACAGCAGAAAAAAGAGAACAGAGTGCAATTCAGGATTTTGGCACTTATGATCTTGCCGACTTTCTAAAGAAACTGTGTAAAAACCCTAGTTCTCAGGAACAGTTCATAAAAGACACCTATAACTTAAGAGCAGGATATGAAAGTCCTTGTGATGTAGTTCGTGTTACAGACAAACTATCTATAGCTTACTGTCCCTACAATAAAGATTTCGTTGAAACAGTAAAAAAGCTTCAGGGAGCATTCTTTAAAGATGATCGTGAGTTCTTTGCCTCTGGGTGGATCATAAGCTCTGCCAATGCTGATTTTGTCAAGGATTACATCAGGCAGAATATGAAGTTAAAACTTGACTCAGATATAGAAAAAGAGGAAGAGGTTAAAAACATGAATAGTGCCAATAACAATAATACATCAGTCAATGTTCCACTTGTCACAGCTTCAAGTATCAGTGAGGCAGATAAAATTTTTAACGAGCACAAATTAAAGGTTGTTGATTTCTTTCACGACAAAACTACCAACATTCTTTATATCAGAGTGCCGTTTACAAATCTGTCATTTATGACAACAGCACTTGGTTGCGATGGTATTTATATTGCCAAAATTGGAGCATGGGCTTTTAATTATTCATACCGTGAGGAAGTAGGAAAAGCCTATAAGACAGCTTTAAAAGAATATGGTGTTTAGCTTTAAAAATTTTTTTTAGAGCTGATTTAACCCCAGAGTTAATAAAAAAGCTCTGCTCTTAGCCATATACTTTTAAACAAGGTTGCATAACGAAATCCATGATCTTTGCTTTGTGTTTGTAATATCTTGCTAAGTTAATACAACATCGTTATGTGACCTTGCTATTGCAGAATGTTATGATAAATGACATATATAGAAATCCTAAAAAGAAACTGAAAACTGTAGTCTCGGACTATGGTGGGAGTTGTACAGGTATACTCCTTTGTGCTTGTACAACTCTTGATCAATTTTTTTATAAACCTATCCTAAATAAAAATATCTTTTAATAAAAAATATTACAATTTGTGATATAATAATATCATCAATTCAGATTGTTATACGGTGATATATATGAGTTTAATGAAAGTATCTGAAGTTATCAGAAATTTTGGTATGCAAAATATCCATGTTCAGCTTTATTACAAAGGTAAATACACCTCTGTAAAAAAAGGTTTTGACTATGCTGAAAATGTAACTTTCAAAGATTTAGAAGTCATTTCTATAGAAGCACTTGGTGGTTGTGTAGTTTTAAACGTATACACTGAAAAGAGTTTATGTAAGTACCAAATTGAAAACGAAGATGGTACTTTTGTAAGAGATTGTGAGACCAAAGAGATCCTGCTTGAAGAATTAGACAATCTTCTGTTTAACAATAAAATCAGAAAAGAAGTAGCTTCAGGAAGAGTGGCATCTAAAAACGCTCATTGCACATATCTTGTAAAAGACTTAGAGCGAAAACGAATTATCTGGATTGAAGATATTTTAGATGCAAATCAGGAATAAGAGTATTACAGCATAAGGAATAAACAATGGATATTCAAGGCTTAGTTCGCAATGGTATCAACACCGAAATCAGAGAACTTAACGAAAACATTCAGGTTCAAAACTTCAAGTTAAAATATGATGGTTACGGTGATCGTAAAGAGGCGGAATCTACTATTCATCAGTTAAAATTTACTATCAGAACACTGACACATGTAAAAGAAGAAATCGCTCGCAGGATTGGTTTTTCAATCTTTGATGTCTTTGGCAACTTCTATACTGCAAGTCTTGATCGTGATGATCTTGTAAAAGAGCTCAAACGCATCATTACAGAAGATAAGGAAAGTAAAGAAAAGAGTCCCGATGAGGAGGTTAGACAGTTACCTCCACAAACCTTTGAAATCAGATTTAAAGGAAAAACTATTGCTGCCATTACAACACTTGAAGAAGCCGACAAGGTCAATCTTGACAGATATTTAGTGGACTTTGAGTTTGATAACTGATAAAACGTATCTTAAATAAAAATGTGTTTTACTTTTATTTTTGATAGTGTCTATGTATATTTACAAGTGGATTAGGTATATGTTCACGTATACAAAATTCTCACTTTAGATCCCCAGTTTAAAGTGTTATTTTCTTTCGATAAACAAAGAAACGCATGGATTGTCTTGTTGGCGCAAACAGTCTGTGCGTTTTTTTTGTGTGTAAACTTAAAATAGTTTTAATAATCATATCTACAATAAAAATATATATTGCTTTATAAATATTACAAAAAGTGATATAATCATATCATCTTAATCTTATAAAGAGTGATTATGGAAAAGAAAGCTTACATAATGTGTGATTATTCACTTCTATTTCGTCTGACTGATGAGAAGCATGGAAGCAAAATCATCGAAAAAGCAGGCGCTATGATTGATACCTTTCATTGCAGACAGAAAAACAATGCTGTAATTCATATCTCCTGTATTCAGCGTCTTAAACGTTGGCGTAAGGTTACAGAGTTTTTACGCAAAGAACTTAAAATAAGTCAGTGGCTGTCTATGGATTATGTAGGTTACAAGCACCGTTGGGACTTACCTTTGATGTTTGATAAAGATGATAAAGGTGATCCTGAAATTAACCAGATCCTAATTCCAAGAGTATGGGCATGTACCGGTGATGTCTGTGTCACTCCATTAAGTGAAGAACTTATCAGGGCACTTACAGTGTCAAAGTTACACCATGTAGAGCAGTTTGCTGTATTTACTGCGTCTAAACTGATCTCAATTAACTACAACCATCATGATCCTTTCTTTACCGTTGTAGAAATTGAAGATGAGTTAACCGGAGCAAAAATGCACACTGCTTATGAACATGAGCTTTTTCTGTATAACGACGAGTCTGACAAGAAGAAGGAAAACCAAGAAAAAGTGCATCTCTGGCTTCAGACTTATCAGAGCAGGAATAACAAATGATCGTAAATATTGCTGTATTTCTAATCTTACTGTCAGCTTCAATGTTTGCTGTATTTATCTATCAGGATCATTCTTTTAAAGAATATGCTGTATTGTGTGTTGTGACAGTTTTATTACTGTCACCGCTACTTTACTACAGAACACAGATTGAGTCTGTAACAGACTTTCTTGCAGATGAGCCAGTAACTCCGTTAGAGCAGGGGCGATAAATGGGCAATAATCTCAAGCTTTATGATCTGTGGAAACGCCAGTCCCGTGAAGTTCTGAATGATTTGTATCATGAAGTCTATGGTGCGTTGCAACCACTGCCAATAAAAAGAAGAGAAATCATCTTAAAACTTGACAGCTTATTACTGGGGCATGGAGAGACTTTATACAACGAGCATACTGAAGTTGCCATAAATAAAAAAGAACTTCAAAAGCGAGCAGTCAGCGTTTTAAACCATAAAAACTTTATTTTAAAGTTAAAGCTTCAAGGTGTTGTTCTTACCTGTATTGAATACTACAAAATTCAGAGCATTCGCAACCTGATAAACAGCAGTGAGCAATTCTTTGTTGAGATTAAAGGTAATGAAGTTTTCTTTAAAAAAGAAATCTCTCTAGGTGATGAGAACTTTAATCAGGAGCCTTACATCTTAACCATAACTCATTTTTCCGTCAAAGATTTACAGCAGAAATTTGCTGAAAGCAGATATACAAGAGAGCAGTTAGAACTGATTATTTAATTAAGCATAGGAGAACAAAATGTTAGTTTAATTTGATAAATTCAATAAAGACGATTTCTTTAACGTAATAATTATTGGCGTTAACTCTGATGATCTTGATAAGCCTGACTTTAAAGAAAGAGTACAATCAGACAATCATCACAATAGTGCTGTAGAACACGCTTTAGAATACTTACGCTCTTTAGAGTCCCCACAAAGAAAGCTAGGCGTTTTAGTGATAAATCAGCCAAAATGCTATGCTCCAACTCCTGATGAAAGTGGAGCTTTAGTTGACAGATTTGTGCCAAATCCTTTTGTCATCAATAATATTTACAGCCACATCTTAAATGATAAAAGTAACTGGGTGCCAGTGTCAGATGCTTTAACTTATTTAAAAGAGCTTAAAAACAAAATCTGATTTTTAAATAAAATTGCAGAGGACTTACTAATGATTGTTGTTGGTCTTTTTTTATCGTTATCTTTTATTTTTGGATTATTTTACTTGTGTATTACAACAAAGGATCCTGTGTTTATTTTTACACTGTTTTTTATACTTTCGCTCAGCCTCGCTTGTTATTTGGGGTATATCCCAGTTCCGAACATAATTTCTTTATAAGAGATATCTCTTGAGACAGAATTTTTAGGACAGTGAAATGATTTCCATTATCGTCTTAATACTAATATGTATAGCAATTGAAGTTTTAGATAAAACTTTGGGTGATGAACTTAATCCATTTTTTTATTGTTTAATTCTTATTATAGCAGTGGTTTTGGTAATAGTTTGTATGAGATATGAGAATCAAAACAAGTCTACCAATTTTGATAGCCAAGAAACACCAACAGTCAATACTCAGGAAAGTTCTCAAGTTAAGGTAAAAGAGAATACCATGAACCTGAATTGCACCGCTCTAGAAAACGGTGAATACCTGTGTAAAAAGCCAAAATAATGTAAGTCTGAAGGTGCATTTATGAAGAAAAAACTTAATCTCACATACAGAGAAGTTTTCGATAGGGCTGGATTGTCTTTTAATGAAAATATAGCCTTATTTGTATTTGTTGATCACAAGTATATACTCGATGATCTAATAGAAGAGCAGTTTCTTGATGATTTTATGCTGTATGATGATTTTGATAGCTTTATTCATGAATGTTATGAGGCTGATATTCTATTAAAAATACTTTCTCTTAAAGACTTTAATCACAAACTAGACAGTGAGCCTGCTTTTAAAGAGAGAATTGCTTCAAAAATAGCCACAGATTTTTGCCATAGTATTGATGACGAAGACGTGATCATATATTCGGTAGGGAAACTGGTATTCCTCGTATTACTTTGAAAAAATTAGGAATGGTACGTTAATGAAAAATCCAAATAACCATGTAGAGAATATCAAAGATCTTATTGCTAAAGATAAAGAGAGTATCAATAAAATCTTCTGCGACAACTGCGGAGAAAATCTGATATTCACCTTTAAAAAAGATGAGACTCTGTTCCATATCCCATTATCACAAATTCTTGAATGTTTACTAATTGCTGAAACGGAAGGAGAAGTGCCACATATAGATGAAAGCTGGTGGGATAGTTTGGAATCTATATATCCAAACATCGAAAATTTAAGAATTGAATTGAAAAGTTCAAGGTAATACGGATGCGCATTTTACTGTCGATTAAACCTGAATATGTTGAACAGATAGAACGGCATACTAAGCTCTTTGAATTTAGAAAAAGGAACTTTAAAAACTTACCTTCTGAGGTATGGATTTATGCTTCAGCGCCTGTAAAAAAGATTGTTGGAATAATTCAAGTCGGAGAAATAATTGAAGATACACCAATAGCTCTCTGGTCACGTTGCAAACAGTATGCAGGTATTAAAGAAAAGGCTTTTTTAGAATATTTTAAAGGTAAAAATCAAGGCATTGCTATAGTAATAAAAGACTATATCAAGTTTGAAACTCCAATTGATCCTTACAAGGTAAATTCTGATTTTACTCCTCCGCAGTCCTATGCTTATTTAGACAATATTTTTTCTGATGGTATAGAGCAGTATCTACCTAAAAACGATTAAAAACATACTTGCTAAACACTAAAAAGGCTCTATGAATAACCTCACAGAGCCTTTTTTATTACTTACATTTCTCGGTTACAAAGTGATTTAAGTTACCTTGAACCTTGCCTATAAGTTCATTTCTCAGACATTCATTCTTGTCAGGCTTGTACATCTTATTCCAACGGTTAAAGAGATTTTTATGCTCTTCATCTAAAGGTACGCTGTATGTTTCTGACATATACAGATAGGCACGTGCAATCAGACCACGTGAACGCTCAGGAGGAGTAACTCTCTGACGTTTTCTGTCAATTTTCATATCACACAAACCATAGCTTGGAGCATTCCTTACCGCATCAGAAAAAGCATAATTACTTCTGTCACCATTAACTTCACCAACAGCAGGATAGAGATTATGAAGATCTGATTCCATCATGTTGAATCTGTCAGAGGTGCTCTCACAGTTTTGTCTGCCGTGATGTTTGGTCCAGCAACTTTGATCTTTACCAAATTCCCAGGCAGGCATGATGTGTTCTGCTTCAATTCTATGAGCTCTATTAAGGTTGCGAGGAGAGTGATTTTGATAACCGCAGCTTTCTAAATCAGGATAGTAGTAATGCTTCGAGAACTTAATATCACAGCCACAATAAATAGTCTTAGGTGACTTTAAATGCGTAAAGATGACATGCATGTCTCTTTTGGCAGTTTTGAAGTTGCGTTGCTTTTCTTGAATCAGCTCTTCTACATTAAATGACTTTCTGAAAAATGAAAAATTTGCATGAGCACTGCCTGTAACAGTAAGCAAACAGCTAGCTACAGCAAGTAATAAATATTTAGATGATAACAATGGCATAAATAGCCCCTAATCCACTACACTTTTAACAATTTAATCATAAACTATTTTCAATAAAAATATAAATTATTTAAAATTATTACAATTTGTGATATAATAATATCATTGATGATACAAAATAAAGTTTTCAGGAAGTAAGCTATGAATACTCCTTTAAAGGCAAATCTATTACCACAGCAAGTTTTAAACTGTCTTGAAGATGAACTTAAAGTAAAGGTAATGCCTGACTGTATTAGCTATAAAGCAGAAATCTACGAAAAGCCTTGCCGTGATAATGATTTTTATCCTTATTCACGGACTTATAAGGTGGCTGAGTGTGCTGAAGCTCAATTTCTAGTTCTGTACAAGGACTTTTATGTGCGCAGATACAAGATTGAAGTTACAAGCTGTATTGATGTTTCACCTGATCTTGAAGAACACAGTATCACAGAGTTTAAAGCTACTGTAATCGCAGTGCTTGAAAAGGCTTAATCAGAATTTATAAGAAATAAGATTGTAGAGAGTTGTATGTTTGACTTTATCAGAAGTTTTGTTGATGGTGTTGGCACTCTTAATGAAGAGCAGAGTAGAGCACTTGACCTTATGAACTCAGGCAGAAATGTCTTTGTAACAGGTGGTGCTGGTACTGGCAAAAGCTTTTTAATCAGAGCTTTCTGTAAGCAGAATAAGGGTAAGAACATTATTATTACTGCTCCTACAGGTGTAGCTGCTCAGAACGTCAAAGGTGCAACACTACACAGAACCTTTAGAATTCCTACAAAGTTACTTTCACCTAATGAGCCTACTTTAAACAACAAGGCAGTAACAGAAGTACTTCACAAGACCAATGTCGTCATTATTGATGAGATCTCAATGTGTCGTGAAGACGTTTTTACCTATGTAGCTCGTTATATTGCTGAAGAGAACTTAAGACGCAAGCGCATGAAGTCAACACCTGAGCCTATTCAGTTAATTCTTGTGGGAGATTTTATGCAGTTACCTCCAGTGATTACCTCCTCTGAAAAGAATTTATTTACTCAGTTATGGGGCAATTCTCAGGGCTTTGCTTTTATGTCTAAGGCATGGGACTACTTTAACATTCATACTATCAAGCTAACTGAAGTAATGCGTCAGAAAGAGGATAGTTTTTCCAGTGCGTTAAATAAGATCCGTAAGAATGACAGTGCCGCATTAGATTATCTCAATTCTCACAAGTCTACAGAACGTATTGATAAAGCTATCAATCTATGTGCTACCAATGCTACAGCTGAGAAGATCAATCGTGAAAAGTTAGATGCTATCAAGAATCCAAAAGTTGCACTGGATATGACCTTTAAAGGCGATGTTACCAAGATTAAAAACTCTGATCTTGTTTGTGAAAAAGAGTTGGTATTAAAAGTTGGTGCAAGAGTAATGATCTTAGTTAATGATCCTGCACTTTTGTATTCAAACGGCTCAATGGGCACAGTAACAGGCTTTGAAAATCCTGACGATTTAGATAATCGTGGTGTTTGGGTAGAACTAGACAGTGGACAGAGAGTGTTAATTGAAAATAACAAATGGTCTATTGTCGAGTATGAGGTAACAGGCGAGGGTAAAGAGTGCAAGACTGAAGCTAAGGAAGTAGCAAGTTATACGCAAATTCCATTAAAACTTGCTTATGCCATTACTATTCACAAATCTCAGGGGCAAACCTATGACAGCGTAAATATTGATGTATCTGGTATCTTTGCAGCAGGTCAGCTGTATGTAGCTCTATCACGCTGTAAGACAATTGAGAATACATGGTTTAACGCACCTATTACTGAAAAACAAATGAAAATTTCGTATGCAGTCAAAGACTACGCATAAAAGGAAGTGTTATGAACAGACGATATTATCTGATTGTTGAGTCTGAATACATCACGTCTTTTAAAGACAAAGAAACACTATTAAATGCACTTTGGCTCATGACAGGATAGGAAGAGTTAAGAAACAGTGATGAGATCTTCGAGCCTTTACTGCTATTAAGAAAAAACAGAGGTTTTACGGACGTTACTCTTTCATTACAAGAATGTCTGTCATGGATCGACTTCTTTGCTGACAATTATCAGTTAAAAGCCGAGATGTTAGAAGAATTACTGTTATCCATTACTTCAGAGGAATAAAACACAAATGGAAAAAAGACGTTATCGTTTCTGGGATCCAAAGGCTAATGTAAATATTGTCGAGATTAACAATGAGCTGTATGTGATCTTCTTAGATCATTTTAATCCAAAGTTCAAAGTCTATACCTGCTGCTACAAAGTAACTGGTTTAGAAGAGAACGTAGTAGTCGATCATGCCTATGAAAGAACCTTAATTAAAGAGAATATCTCAAAAGACGGTGATGTAAGTTACAGCATTGCCAAGAATTTAAAACTCAAGTAAATAAGAGGCAAATGAATGATCTTAGAAAATGACAGTCGCAGTCTTGAACGAAATATAGAAATGAGACAGATTTCTCAGAATATAACCTTGTTAAGACAGTTAAGAAAAGTATCACTTGAAGCTCTGTCTTTAGCTCTTGATGTTCCACTTAAAGAGCTTAAGAAGATTGAGTCTGCTACAAAACCTGAAATTTCTTTGACTTTGTTACTTGATATTGCAAATTATTTTAAAGTTACACCTGCTTTGTTTTTTGATGGATTTTAAACAATGACTAATTCGCATATATTTATAAAGATTTTGGGCTATATCTTTCTTTCAATTGCCATGCTTTTTTCGATACATATTTTTAACTTAATGTTATCTGATAATTACGCAATGGCAGAGCCTTTTAGAATACCAACACTTATACTTACCGTAATAGCTTTTATTCTAATTGTGATAGGTATGATCTTAGATCCTCATCACAGATATTAAATTATGAGAACCGCAACTCATACCTTCACGCTGGATACGTTCTTCTGCAAGAAGTTCTTGCAGGAGGCGGTTTACAGTCTATCTAAGTCCATACTTGATATCGAAAGATTTAAGAAGATAGCACCCGCAGGATATGTACCAAGCAGCAATCTTGCTGCTATCCAGTATGTTTACTCTCTGTTAAAAAAGTCCCACCGGAATGAGTTCTTTTTTAAGAACACGATTTTTAATCACTTTGTAACAGACGACAAGATTAAGAACGGCACTTATCCAAGCATACAGAATGAAATGCCTGTAGCAGCTTCCATCACAGATTTGATTGTGACGGAAAAGGGTAAATCAAGTGAGGTCTTAGAGATTAAGTCTGAATGTGACTCTTTTGACCGTTTAGCTTCACAGTTACCTGATTATTACAAAGTGTTCAGAAAGGTTTCTTTAGTTACTGGAGAAAAACTCTTTAAGAAGGCAAAAGAACGTTTTGGTAATACAGGCTTAGGTCTTTATGTTATTGACAGCAATGGTGAGTTCTATAAAGAACGTGAACCTGAAGAGCGTCATGACATAATCAGTAAAAGAGAAATCTTCAGGTGTTTAAGAAAGCCTGAGTATCTTAAGATTTTGCACGAGCACTATGACAGGGTGCCTACATTCAAAGAAAGTCCTATGACGAACTATAACGACCTCTGTGAGCTGTTTTGCAGGTTAGATAAACAAACTATCAACAAACACCTTGATGAGGTCATGGCGCAAAGATTTTACCGGGTAAAAGACTTGATTAAAGTTCCTTATGAACTGCGGTCTATTTATTACTTTGGAACATTAACCAGAATTGAAAGGGTAAGACTATTAAATTTTTTAGAAAAATAACTTAAACCATAAGATTACACCATATTAAGGCAACTTCAGGTAAAGAAAAACATAAAGTAAAGATACCACTTCAGACAGTAATGCCTGACGTTCCTGGGCTACGACAACGCTCAATTTCCCTGAGGGAGTTATGAAGGAGCCCTCAGAGGATCTTTCATTACTCCTTGGTATCAAAAATTGTTTTTATTTACTAGGAGCTTAAAAATGAAAATCAATGAAAACATGCTACAGAACAGACTTGTAGACTTAAACGAACAGCGAGAGTCTGTAGAAAAGAACAAGTACTATCTGTTCCTGGGCTTTTTTGCAATAGTTATTTTGTTATTGAACTGTGGTTATATAGGCGGTGCAGTAGCAGCTTTGCTGGTACCAGTCTATGTGACTGTTCATTTACGCCTTGACAATAAGTTACAACCAATTCTCTGGAAGATGATGTATGTATCCAATCACGGATTCAAAATCAATCCAAGAAAATTTTGCAGTGCTGATGAGCTTAAATTAGTCTTTTGTCTGCCTAAGAAATACCGTGATCAGCAGAGTATCCTGACAAATTTAAGAAGGTAAGAGCAAGCTAAGGGATGTTGCTACAGTCGAAGTTATTGGCTGTAGCAGCTTAATTTATGTTAAGGAGATTAATACGTTTTGTTATCAAAGAGCCTCTTTAACAAAATAGAGTCGTTACTGTAAATTCAGTGACGACTCTTATGTACTCTTTCTCAAAATCTCAATTCTCACAACATCACATTATAAATTCAGCCAACATAACCCCCTCGAAGATACTAATTTGTGCCTATTTATAAGTAAAATTAGCTTATTGTTTAATTTAGTTAAGGAAACACTATGGATAATAAAAAAATGCAAAGATTTGATAACAAAGACTGGCAAAGAATTAAACCGTTTATACGCAAAGATTTAAGGCTGAAAAGTATTTCGTTTAGTTTAGTTGCATTTACTATTTGTGTTTCTGTTATAGGTTTTTTAGATGGAATTGGAGTAATTGAACTGCCACAAATTATAAAAAATTATCTTCCTACACTATCGATAATTTTAGTTCTAGCTTTGTTCTTCCTTGTAATTCTGAAATTTAAACTAGCAGATCAAGCAAAGAAACTTGAAAAAGAAATTGATGAAGAACGCAAATCATTGTTTAAGTAAAATCAATTTTGTTAAGGAATAACTATGAACGAACAATTATCCAGAGAAGAAGTTAAAAAAAATATTGTGCGCTAAACAATGTAGCAATATTTCTATATTTTGTAGGATTTATTCTGTTTATTCTGAGTCTTAAGTATTTTCCATCAGTACTCAATAGTGCCGCATTTGTAGTTGTCTATATAGGACTATTTCTTATAAAGAAAAGTGAAACCATAAGAAAGGAATTTGAGAAAAACCAACGTCAAAAGATTGAAATTTTAAAATAGGGGGTGATTATGAAAGTTAAAAATTACGCACATATCAGTAACAAATATTACAGAAGATTTAAACCTCTAATTCGCAAAGATATGGATCTGATAGTAATACACAACTACCTTTTTGCATTTGCTTTATCAGGCAGTGCGTTTGGTCTTTTTTGTGGAGATATTGGACTACCAAAAATTTTTTTTAATTGCCTTAATGTAGCAACAATACTTTCCATTTTGGGTTTGTTCTACACTATATATTTGGAATTAAAACTTAAAAAGCAAATTAAGAAAAATGTAGAAGAAATTAAAGAGGAACAAAAATCACAGACGAATTAAAAAAGGAAAGAAGATGAAAATTAGTGAACTTATTAAACAACTTGAAGAAGTAAAAGAGTTTGTTGGCGATAAACAAGTATATTTAGAACGTAGATATAATGAACCATTTATGGTTTATAGTCGCTTAAAAATTGAAGCACATACACTAAAAGTTGTTCCTGTAAGTGATACCTATCTTATTTTAAGAACTAATAAAGATTGTTGCATGGATCTTTCCTCATGGGATGTTGATGACAATTTAGAGAAAAGAAAATCTAAAAGTTGTTTCTGAAAAACGTTCTTATATTGTTATAAAAAAAATAAGGTAAAGTTTGGTGATAAAGGATTTAGGAGAACAAGATATGACAGAACAGGGATTAAAACTGACAGCAATCTGTTTAGCTGCTATAGGATGTTTTATTATTTTAGATTATTTAACCCAAGCCTTTCCTAATTTTCTTCTGCCTACAGAAAATAATGCTGTTTTAGCATTTTTAGCTTTCATTTCTTTGTTGTTTGAATCATATTTTTTCCCATTACGAAAGATTTATAGAATATTAAAGAAAAAGAGAGAAATGATTAAAAAAGCTGAAAATAAATAAGCTCCAGTTACAATTATCAATATTCTGTAAAATTATGTCACCAGTCATACACAGATTCCTAAAGCTTACAGGTTACACTGCAATAATTGTCGGTGCTCTATGTGGTACACGTTATCTTCAGGATAGTGGATTATTGCAGAAATACACCGGTATCAATTTAGACAATTATCCTGTGACAAGATTTATTCTAGGCAACAGTTTTGAACGAAAACTGTTAAACGATGAAGATGGCGTAACTTATTCATTTTATAAGAAAATGCCTGATGGTCTTTATATGTGCTGGTGTGAGTTTTCTCGTTGTACATGCGGTGTTCATGATACACCGTAATATTATCATGTAATGATATTAAATCTCCTTTTAATGTTACCATGTAAAACTCTAAGATTTTTGCAACAAACCTTATTCTAAAGCCTTTTATATATTACATAATCATAAAAAATATTAAAAAATTTGTTGTAATAAAATATCATATTATGATATAATATTATCATACAAAGATACAACGAGGTTATGATTATGCTAAATCTTAAAAATACTCCAATGCCTTTACTCATTAAGAACTATGCTGACGCATTCGGTATTAAGGTTCTTATGCAAGGCACAACTGCATACACTAACGGTAAGACTATCACTATTCCAAGAATGGATATTACCGATCCTTTAAAAGGTCGTTTAGCTTATGGCTATTTAGCACATGAAAGTGCACATGTAAAATACACAGACTTTTTTTATCTTAAAAATTTTTTAAATGGTAGTGAGGAAATTTTCTTAAAGAAAGAGCTGTTAAACATCTTAGAAGATCATCGTATTGAAACTTTAATCTCACATGATTTTATCGGTGTGTATGAGAACTTACAGCTATTATTAGAAAGT
>ERZ1034917.923-NODE-923-length-22031-cov-6.397525_pt1 | contig 22031 bp, 25 predicted proteins | sample MGYA00520605_ERZ1034917 | MGnify/ENA primary metagenome ERZ1034917 (study PRJEB33766, sample SAMN09781784) | gut metagenome | biome: gut microbiome | host: Homo sapiens | place: Madagascar | study: EMG produced TPA metagenomics assembly of the PRJNA485056 data set... | reverse complement strand
ACATCGAGGGCGGCCTGTATCAGAGCGAGATCTTCTCCTATACCTATAAGAAAAAAGTGACCCTGCTGGTGGCCCAGGAGTGGCTCAAGCCCGAGGATAAGGTCCTCATCATCGACGACTTTATGGCCAAGGGCTACGCCGTACACGGGCTTATCGACATCGTGGAAAAGGCCGGGGCTCAGCTCATGGGCATCGGCATCGCCGTGGAAAAGGGCTTTCAGCACGGCGGCGACGACCTGCGGGAAAAGGGCTACAACATCCATTCTCTGGCTATCATCGACAAGGCAGAGCCGGGCTGCATCGAGTTCAGGGAGGAAACGGTATGAAAAAAGTTCTGATCCTCGACTTCGGCGGGCAGTATAACCTGCTGGTGGCGCGGCGGGTGCGGGAGTGCGGCGTGTACTGCGAGCTGCGCTCCTACCGCATCTCCATGGACGAGGTGCGCGCCTTCCGACCGGACGCTCTGATCTTCACCGGCGGCCCCGCCACGGTGTTTGAAGAAGGCGCCCCCACGGTGGATCCGGCGCTGCTTTCCCTGGGCATTCCGGTGCTGGGCATCTGCTACGGCATGCAGCTGATGATGCATCTTCTGGGCGGCCGCTGCCGCAAGGCCGTCACCCGCGAATACGGCAAAACGGAGCTGACGGTTTCCGCCTTCTCCCCCCTGTTTGCCGGCGTGCCGGAAAAGGCCGTGTACTGGATGAGCCACGGCGTGGAGGTGGAGACCGCCGCCGCGGGCTTTGCGGCCACGGCGCAGAGCGAAGGCTGCCGCCACGCGGCGGTGGAGTGTCCGGAGAAAAAGCTCTACGGCGTGCAGTTCCACCCCGAGGTGGCGCACACGGAGTACGGCACGAAAATTCTGGAGAATTTCCTCTACGGCATCTGCGGCTTCACCAGAGAGTGGAGCATGGCCTCCTATGTGGACACCGCCCTGCAGGAGTGTCGGGAAAAGATCGGCGACAAGCGCGTGCTGCTGGCGCTCTCCGGCGGCGTGGACAGCGCCGTGGCCGCCGCCCTGCTGCAAAAAGCCGTGGGCGACCGGCTCACCTGCATCTTCGTGGATCACGGCCTGCTGCGGCTGCACGAGGGCGATGAGGTGGAGCGGGTGATGAAGGGCGAGTTCCACGTGGACGTCCGCCGCGTCAACGCAAAAGACCTGTTTCTGAGCAAGCTGGCCGGCGTCACGGAACCGGAGCGCAAGCGCAAGATCATCGGCGAGGAGTTCATCCGCGTCTTCGAGGCCGAAGCCAAAAAGCTTGGCAAGGTGGATTTTCTGGCGCAGGGCACCATCTACCCCGACGTGGTGGAGAGCGGCCTCGGCGGCGAGAGCGCCGTTGTAAAGAGCCACCACAACGTGGGCGGCCTGCCGGACTGCGTGGACTTTGAGGAGATCATCGAGCCGCTGCGTCGGCTCTTTAAGGACGAGGTGCGCCAGCTGGGTCTGGCCTTGGGTCTGCCGGAGAGTCTGGTGTGGCGCCAGCCCTTCCCCGGCCCCGGCCTTGCCATCCGCATCATCGGCGAAATTACCGAGGAAAAGCTGGACATCCTGCGCAGAGCCGACGCCATTTTCCGCGAGGAAATGGCCGCCGCCGGACTGGATCGGACGGCCAACCAGTATTTCGCCGCCCTCACCAACATGCGCTCCGTGGGCATCATGGGCGACGAGCGCACCTACGACTACGCCGTTGCCCTGCGCTCGGTGCAGACCCAGGACTTCATGACGGCCACCTGGTCGCGCCTGCCCTACGAGCTGCTGGACAAGGTCAGCGGCCGCATCGTGGGCGAAGTGCCCCACATCAACCGCGTGCTGTACGACGTAACCTCCAAGCCCCCCGCCACGGTGGAATTCGAGTGACCTCCCCCCAAAAGCAACACCCCCTATGCAGGCGCTCCTGCACAGGGGGTGCTTTTTTCTGCTCAAGGTGCCGGCGGGGTCAAAGCTCTATTCCACCACCATGTTTTCCACCACCCGCACCAGCGTCTTCAGTTCTACGTTCTGGCCGATGGCATAGAACAGCCAGTCCCCCTTGCCCTCTGCCGCCCATAAGATTTGGCAAACGGAATCGGGCGTTTCGACCACCATGGCCTCCGTGCCGCGCAACTGCCTATAGCTTACCTTGGCGTCTTCCGTATTTACATTTGCGCTCCCGTCCAGCAGATTCCGCGCAGCAATTACGATCCTGGCTTCCGTGTTGGGTCTTCTGTATTGTATCCAAACATTGGAGTCGCTTTTCTCCTCTTTCTCCGGCTCAAAGCCTTTCGGCAGCCAGTCCACGGAGAATCGGGGCGCCGGACTCCTCTGCCCGCTGCCAAGCGCCGCCGACGACGCAGGCAGGCTGATGACCGTCGTGTGTTTATGAAATTTCATCGCATAACCGAAAGTCGGCTTTTTCGCCTGAAAGCTCTCCTGCGCGGCGAACGCCGTGGTGAAGACCATTATCGCCACCAGAGCGATCGTCGCCGCCATGCCCGCCGCCCTGACAAAGCCGCGGCCAAACTGCCGGACGTTTCTCCCCGCGGCTTTGCGGCCGATCAGCCGCAGGCACCGGCGGTGCGTTTCCGCAGGCATGATCTCCTCGCCGCTCTCGTTCAGCCGCCGGCTTTCCGCCAGCGCCTTTTCGCCCTCCGCCTCGGCCACGCTCTCCATCAGCAGCGCAAACAGTGCCTCCTCATATTGCTCCGGCAGCATTTCGTGCCTTGTCATAGCCGCGCCTCCTTCCGTCTGCACGCCCGCGCCGGTCTGCGCGGGCATTTCCCCTTGATCCCAGTATAATGGGAATATTCTGCTCTTGTCATAGATAACACCGCGCAGCCAAATATGCAACATGTTTTTTTGGAAAAATTTTCGGAAATTTTTTGGCAGTTTTTGCTGAAAATTGTTTCTTTGTGTTTTCATGTGCGATATTTCCTGCTATACTATGTAACATAAAAAAGAAAAAGGACTCTGATTATGCTTCCGATATGTATCATGACCATAGAGGATGAGAGCGACCGCGAGTTTATGGCGCGGCTCTACACCCGCTACCGGCGCCTGATGTACGACACCATCCGGCAGGTAGTGGGCGATCACTGGTCGGCCGAGGACGCGGTGCAGGCCACCCTGCTCAAGCTCATCGACAAGGTGCCGAAGCTCCAAACGCTGGACGACCGCCGCACGGCGGGCTACATCGCCGCCGCCTGCCGCCACACTGCCTACAACGAGCTGCGCCGCCGCTCCCGCCAGCCCCTGTTCGTTCCGGAGGAGGAGCGGACGGCCGACAGCGCTGCAAGCTCCCCGCGCAGCATGGAGCTTCACATGATCCGCAAGGAAGACCTGCGGCGCATGGCCGAAATCTGGGGCAAGCTGGACGAGCGCAGCCGCTTCGCGCTGGAGGCGCGCTACATACTGGAGCAGACGGACGCCGAGATCGCCCAAAGTCTTTCCATCAGCCCCGAAAGCGTCCGCATGGTGCTCACCAGAGCGCGCCGGAAGGCGTTCGCCCTCATGGACGCCGCCGCCAAGCAATGACCGCAATGCAGCATAAGGCAGCCGCCTCGTGCGGCTGTCTTTTTTTGCTCCGCCCGCTCCACCGTGTTTCGCTCAGAAAAATTTTTTGTTGCATTTTGTCGGAAACGGTGTTTCATATATATAGCGGTTTCTCAAAAAATACAGGTAGGAGAGATGATATGAAACGAAAACTTCTGAAATGCACAGGCACGCTGACCCTTGCGCTGGCGCTGGCGGCTCTGTCCGCCGTCCCCGCATTCGCCGCCGAGACCGGCACAGACGCGGTGATGGGGCTTCTGTCGGACATTCTCGTGGCTCTCATAGGCGCCGGAAGCGTTATCGCCGCCGCCTGCATCGGTATTAGGGGCGCGCGCGCGATCGTGAAAGAACAATATGCGTATTTTACCAGCTTTTCCTCTAAAGGTCATGATCTTGGGCGCCTCCTCAGACAGGCAAAAAAGGAGATCACCATCGTGGCCAATTATGGCGGAAATATGCTGAAAAAATATAAAACCTTGCTTGAAGATTGTGCAAGTCGTGGTATTCAGATCAACTATCTGATGCTTGATAAAAATGAGGTAGTCACTATGTCTCATGACTTTTTTGGTGACAAAGAATATCAGACGAGACGCAACGTGGATGAAGTCCTTAAAGCCTTGAAAGAATTTAATGGCGGCAAAAATGTGACCCTCAGAACATGGTCGCTTCCGCTATCTGCGTCTTACATCGCCATTGACTGCGGTATCGGTTTTTTTCAAAAGCTGGAGGATACAGCTAAAATTCAGGTAATGTTATATCAGTACCGAGTCCCCACAGGAAAAGCCCCCATTACATACATGACAAAAGACGGTGACGCATCCGCATTCAAGCACACCGTCGCTTCCATTAAATATATGTGGCAACATGCAACTTTCCTCACCCCCGATAACTATTTTTCAGGCTCCGACAAAAAAGCTCCGGCAGCGCGGCCGTACAAAGCCGTGCTGCAGCCCCGAAAAAAATAAAACATTTTTTCAAAAAATCCCGTTGCACATTCGGCTTTGCGGTGTTTTCTATTATGAAAGCACAAAACCATGCCGGCAGAGCAGGGTCGGAAGACCCTGCACCGGCGCCGAAAGCGAGGTGGTTCCTATGCGGGTGAGCTGCTGACACGCCGCCCCCCAAAAAATCCACATACAGGAGGACGTAAAAATGAAAAAACTCAAGACAGCTCTCGCAGCCCTGGTCGTGGCCGTTATGCTTGCCGTAACGTTTGTCCCCGTTTTTGCCGAGGGCTATACGACCATCTATCTCGCCTCGAACCAATACTGGTCAAAGGGCTACGGTGCCACCCACGACACGAATTATCTCTTGTGCGGCGCTAAGTGCCATTCCGTCGCGCCCTATTCCGGTGTGGATCTCTTTCGCAGGATCCAATGCAAGGTAGCTAATACTTATGGTGAAACGATCGGAGATGAAGACGTATACACGCTTACCGAGGGAGCAACCGACTTTACAGAAATTAAGATCAAGAACGGAAAGCTTAACACGTCTGCCATTTTCTTCCATTTCCGTGGCAATTCCCCAGAACAAGCTGTAGCCGTGGTTTCCTACACCGGAACGATCATGAAGGATCCGGATTAAAGAACTTCCCCGCCATGCAGGGGGCAGCGGTTTGCCGCTGCCCCCTGCGGAAAATCTGAACGGAGGGATCTCAGATGTTTGTTCGCACGACATGGAACCATGTCAAATTCCTGCTCGGCAAGACCAGCAGCAAGATCACTTTTTTTTCGCTGTTTCTCGTCATGCTGCTGAACTTTGTTTCGAATGTGCTGTACTTTCGGGGCTATGACGTCATTGCGATGTTTCACCCCATGAATATATTGAGCCTGAGCTACGACCGCACGTCGCACAACGCCGACACGGCTCTGCTGCTCGTCCAGCTCCTGCCCCTTCTGGTGGGCTGGCCTGCGGGTCTGGCGCTGGCGGCGGATCGGGGGCTCGGCGCCGACACCATGCTCGTCGCCCGCCTGGGGCGGAAGCTGTATGTCACCTCCAAGCTCACCGCCGTTTTCATCGCCACGGCCATCGTCTTTTCCGTCCCCTTCCTGCTGGAGATCGTCTTGAACTGCCTCTCCTTCCCCCTGACGGCCACCGGCAATTTGGTGCGCATCGACGCTTTCGACTCCGACTACGCGGAAATGCTCGGCAACTACCTCTGCCCCTGGCTCTACCGCTTTTCCCCCTATCTCGCTGCCGTTTTCGGCACCATCGGCTTCGGGCTTTTTGCGGGGCTGCTGGCCTGCGTCACGGCCTCCCTCTCCCTGTTCGTCCGGATCCGCTTCCGCGTGTTCCTGCTGCTTCCGGTGTTCATTCTGCTGTATGCCATCACTTCACTCGAATCCATAGAGTTAGCGTGGTATAACTATATTTTCTTTTTCAGTGATGCGCCGAAAATTCCCCTCTACTGGTTTTCTCTCTGCGCCGCCCTTGTCTGCTTCTGCGTGCTTGCGGCCTGGTACGGCTGCCGAAAGGACTGCCTGAAATGAAACAGAACGTCTATCTTCTGGCGGCGGCGGTGGTTCTGGGGCTTTGGCTCTCCGTCACATTTATCCACCCCGACCCCGCCGGTTACACCATCACCCAGTCCATACTGCAGCTAAGCGGCTCCCGCGGCATATTCTCCCTTGAAGTAACGCTCACCGTGCTGCTGCAGTTCGCGCAGCGGCTGGTGCCGTGCCTGGTCTTTCAGGCCTTTGTGGGGATCCGGTTCTACCGGCACTACTGCGTGGCCAGCGTGTATGTCTTCTCCCGCATCCCCAACCGGACGGCGTGGTATCTGCGGCAGGTCGGCTCCATCGTCCTCTGGGCGGCGGTCTACCAGCTTCTGGTTCTGGGATCCGCTCTGGCCGTCGCGGCGGTGCGCTTCACGCTGATACCGGACAAATTCTGGGTCAGAGTATTCGCCTTTCACTTCCTTGTCTATTTCCTCTGGCTCGTCTTCACCACGCTGGCGGTGAATCTTCTGGCCATCTGCAAGGGGAGCGGCGGCGCCTTCATCTGGGTGGCCGGCCTTCAGGCGGCGTTCATCACCGTATTCTCCGCGCTTGGGCATCTTTCCGAGCTGCCCAAGCTCCAGTCCCTGCTCATCCGCCTCGATCCCGTTTCCTGCCTTGTGGTGAGCTGGCACACCGCAAAGGACGCGGAGCTTTCGGCCATCCTCAGCTCCCCCTATTCGGGGATCTATCCCGCGCATTCCATCATCTACGTATCCGTCTTATGCCTGCTCGTGGCCATTGTGGGCGGCGTCGTCGTCGCGCGCCACGACTTGCTCGTATCCAACACAGAAACGGGGGGAAATTAAATTGCTGTTAGAAGCCAAAAACATTTGTAAGACCATCCGCAAAAAAGTCATATTGAGCGACATATCCCTGAGTCTGGAATCGGGCGCCATCTACGGCTTCGTAGGGCGCAACGGCTCGGGAAAGACCATGCTGTTCCGCGCCCTCTCCGGCCTGATGACCCTGACCTCCGGCTCGGTGTTCTGGGACGGCAAAGAGCTGCACAAGGACTTCTCCGTCCTGCCCAGCATGGGCATCGTGCTGGAAAACGTGGGGCTGTATCCGGAGCTGACCGGCATGCAGAACCTGCAGTATTTTGCCCGCCTCAGCGGAAAAGCCGGCCCCGAGGACATGCGAACTGCCCTTGTCCGCGTGGGGCTTGACCCCGACGACAAGCGCACCTACCGCAAGTATTCCCTGGGCATGAAGCAGCGCCTCGCCATCGCGCAGGCCATCATGGAAAAGCCCGATGTCATCCTGCTGGACGAACCCACCAACAGCCTCGACGAGGACGGTGTGGCGCTGATCCGCAGCCTGATCCTGGAGGAGAAGCAGCGGGGCGCGCTGATCCTCCTCGCCAGCCACAACAAGGAGGACATCGGCCTGCTGGCCGACCGCCTGTTCCGCATAGAAATGGGCGTGGTCTTTGAACAGGAGTGGAACAATGAAGAATAAAGTGTTTCTCATCATCGTGGCCTCGCTGCTGGGGGCGGCGGCGATCTTCGGCCTGATCTTCCGCTTCAGCTACACCAACATCACCGCAGAGGAAAACTATCTGGATAAGCTGCAGGTGGGCGAGATCCCTGAAGGCATTTGCCTGGTGGACTGCGAGCTGCTGCACCAGAGCCTGCCGGAGGCGCCGCTGATCCTGCGGGTCACGCCGGTGGCCGAGCTGGAGGAGCATTTCGGAAGGAGCATCCACAAAGTTGTTGTCCGGCAGACCTTTGTGAGCGAGGATGTGTCCGTGGGCGACGAAATATACATCACCGCCAACGGCTGGCGCGCCATCATCCGCAAGGACGGATGGTCTACCGAGCGGAACTTTGTCAACGTGATGCGGGAAGGCTCGGACTATCTGGTGTTCCTGCGGGACTACGATAAGATCCGCTGGGACGGCTGCACGGTTTACTATCTGGACGAAAATCGGGTCATAGCCCCCGTCTTCTGCTACGACGACATTCCGAATATTGTTATCCCCAAATCGGGCAGCGACACCTATGTCCCCTATTCCGAGGTGCGCGACAACGAATTTTTCGCGGCATCTCAGGCGGGGCTTGACGCCTGGCTCAGCCTGAAGCAGGAGATGCTGGCGGCCTATCCCCGGCAGTAAGCCTCCCCCGAGCGGTGAGGGCGGCCGTTCGGGCGGCAATGCGTATCTGTTTTTTCATATTTTGTGCTCCTCTTTTCGGGTCGACGGCGGAACGCGGCAAAAGCGTTCCGCCGCCGGCCTGTATGGCAAAAAACGCCCGCAAAAGGGCAAATTCCCTATTGAAAGTCCGCTTTTCCTGTGCTATTATGTTGCCGGACAGGCCGCCGCGGTTCTTTTTGCGGGAGCGCTGTGCCCCGTTGCCGACCCCGCGGCGCTTTCCCTTCTCATGTAAAGCTGCCGCAGAGCGGCTTTTCAAATACGGTTCGGTTAGTTTCATCTAACCATTTTCGGAGGTGAACGGATATGACTGAAAAGATCACCCTCTCCGGCGTGCCGGAAACCATGCTGCAGACCCTCTACGCCCGCGCCAAGGAGAGCAAAGGCCGCGGCGCCATCCGCGACCGGAAGGCCGAGGAGCTTATCGGCCGCTTGGACTACGACTTTTCCCTTGCGGATAAGGACGTGGCCATGCACAGCGGCGTCATCGCCCGCACCATCGTGCTGGATCGGCTGGCCGGCGCGTGGCTGGCGGCCAACGCCGGCGCCACGGTGGTGAACATCGCCTGCGGCCTCGACACCCGCTGCTACCGCCTGCAGGGGTACGCCCACTGGTATAACCTCGACCTGCCGGAGACCATGGCCGTGCGGGAGCGTCTGCTGCCGGAGAGCGGCGCCATTTCCCAGATCGCCTGCTCCGCCATGGAGGACTGGGGCGGCGAGATCGCGGCACACGGCGCGCCGGCGCTGGTCATCATCGAGGGGCTGACCATGTATCTCAGCGAGGCGGACGTGCAGCGCATATTCGCCGTGATCGCTCGGCGGTTTGAAAAGGTCACTGTGCTGGTGGAGATCATGAACCCCGCCGTGGCCAAACGTTTTCGGGAAAAGTCCATCGAGGGCAGCAGCGCCAAATTCACCTGGGGCGTGCAGAGCGGCCGCGCGCTGGCAGCGCTCCTCCCCGATTTCCGCTTTGCCGCCGAGCACAGTCTCACGGAGGGCATGGCCGCCTTCGTCCCCGTTTACAAGCTGCTGGAAAAGCTCCCCCTCGTCCGCAATATTTCCAACAAGATCGTTGTATTGGAAAAATAACAGATCATTTTTCACGATAGAAAAGAGGAATTTTGTTATGAAAATTCTGGTGTTCGGCGCCGGCGTGCTGGGCTGCAATCTCGCCAACAATCTGTCTGCCGCCGGAAAAGACGTCGCCCTTCTCGCCCGCGGAAGCTGGGCGGAGGAAATTCAAAAAAACGGCCTGCGCATCAAGAATAAGCTGCCGCCCCGCACCACGGTGCGCCGCCTTCCGGTGGTGTCCGCGCTGGAGCCGGAGGCGGACTACGATGTGATCTTCGCCGCCGTGCGGTATACCCAGCTGGAGGCCATTATGGACGCCCTGCGCATGAGCCGCGCGAAGACCGTCGTCTTTGTGGGCAACAACGTCCGCGCGGCGGAAACGGCGGCGCTCCTGCCGGAGAAAAACGTCCTCTTTGCCTTCACCAATGCCGCAGGCCATCGGGAGCGCGACCGCGTGGTCTCCGCCGACCTGCGCAAGATCACCATCGGCCCCCTCGCCGGCGCCCCCTCGCAGGAGGCTCTCGTGAGCCGGATCTTCTCCGGCACAAAATACAAGGTCACCTATGAGCCGAACATGGGGGACTATCTCCTGTGCCACGCCGCCTTCGTGCTCCCTGCGGTTTTCGCCTGCTACAAAACAGACGGCGACCTGAAGAAGCTCAAGGGGAACACCGCCTATCTCGGCCGCCTCATCGACGCCAACATCGAGGGCTACCGCGCCATACAAAGCGCCGGCCACGAGATCCTGCCCAAAGAGGACGCGGGCTTTGAGGGTGCCGCCTACCGCAAGACCTGCCTCCGCTTTTTTAAGCTCCTGTGCGCCACCGCCCTGGGCAAGATCTGCGTTTCCGACCACGCCATGAACGCCGCGGACGAAATGAGCGCCCTGAATCGGGACATCAAGCGCTTTTTTGACCAGCGCGGCGCGGCCTATCCCGTGTGGCAGTCGCTGGAAAAGGAATGCGGTGAATATCTGCAGGAAAAGAATTGATTTTTTATCCGCCGGATCCGAGGTGATCGTATGATTTTCAAAACGCTGGGAGACCCGCAGGCGCCCGCCGTGCTGTTTTTCCACGCCATGGGCGTAACGGGCGGGAGCAGCGAGCCGGTGGCGCAGCATTTGCAGGACAAATACTTCTGCATCCTCCCCACCTCCACCGTCTACTGCGCCGGCCAAAAATACAAAAGCAAAGCCGACGAAGTGCGGCAGGTGGAGGACTTTCTCCGCCGCCAGGGGGTAAAGAGCCTGGCGCTGGTGGTGGCCTCCTCCATAGGCGCGGATCTCGCCATGGCTTTTTTGACCCAGACAAAGCTGCCCGTCGGTCATGTCTTTTTCGACGGCGGCCAGTTTGCCCGCATCGGCCAGTCCACCCGCCGACTTATGACGCCGTTTCTCTACCTCGCCATAAAGAGTCTGTACTGGTCAAAAGGGAGGACGCTCAAAAAACTCCTGTGGTGCGATGACGCCTCCATAAAGCCCTACTTCATCGCCGCCGGACGGGCGCTGACCTACGGCAGCCTGCGCCGCCAGCTTGCAGACAGTCTGGAGGATAAGCCCTTCCCCCCGCTGCCGGAGGCGCTGCAAAAGCGCACCTATTTTTCCTTCGGCAGCGCAGAGGATCATTTCAAATATCGGGATGCCGTCCTGCAAGCCTACCCCCACGGCCGCTATCCGGTGTTCGAGGGCTATGACCACATGCAGTACCAGATCCGCGACCCCCGCGGCTTTGCGCAGATGCTCCGCGGGATCATAGAGGAAGACCGCCTGCCGGCGCTGCCTTTTCTGCGGGAATACGACGGGGAGGATCACGAATGTTTTGGGACAAAGTAGCCTGCGTATATGACATTTTTGCAGACATCATCAACCGCGGAGCCAACAAAAAGCTGTGCGCCGCCGTGGAGCAGCTCATCGCCCCCTCGGACGAGGTGCTGGAGTGCGCCTGCGGCACGGGGCTGCTCACCGCTGTCATAGCGCCCCGCTGCAAAGAGCTTACGGCCACGGACTTTTCCGCCAACATGCTCCGCCGCGCCCAGAAAAAATGCCGGAAATACCGCAACGTCCGCTTTGCACAGGCGGATCTCCTGCGCCTTCCCTATCCGGACGGGTGCTTTGATGTCGTGGTGGCCGCCAACGTGCTGCACCTGCTGGATGAGCCGTATCAGGCGCTGCGGGAGCTGGAGCGGGTCTGCAAGTCCGGCGGCCGCCTCATCCTCCCCACCTACATGAATCGCACGGAGCAGGGCGGCACCAACAGCATCACCGGCGCCATCGGCAAGGCCGGCGCGGACTTCAAGCGGGCGTTCACGCCGGACTCCTACCGCCGCTTTTTGGAAGCCGCCGGCTATACGGACGCGCGCTACACCCTCTGCTCTGGCAGAGTCCCCTGCGCCGTGGCGGTGCTCCGAAAGAGCGGATGCCCGTCTGACAAAAAATATCCGGAGGTGCAAGGCTCCGGCCAGAAAGGAATGGATGCAAAATGAAATATGCCGGTATGCCGGCAGCCATGTGGGCGATGTTTGCCGGTTCGTTCCGCAGGCAGCTCACCGCCGTTTTGGACTATGACGCCGCTGCGGCCAAAGCCATCACCAAGTCCGCCAAGCCCAGATACCGCCAGATCATCCGCGAGCTGCCGGAATTTGAAAAGGCCGACCGCTTCAAGACGAACATCGTCAACTGCGCCATGCTGGGCGCCTTCCTTCTCTCCATGCCGCAGAAGCCGGAGCCGGAGCCGCTGACGCAGTTTTACGCCGCCGCCATGATGACCGGCTTCGTCCGCCGCCTCTGCCGAAAAAGCGGCAAGAGCAAATTCACCGAAAAAGACCTTGCCCGCATGCGCGCCACCGCCGCCCTCAGAGCCGCCGACCGCAACCCCTACTCCTGGAACATGGAGCTATACGAATACCCCGATGGCAGCGGGTACGAGGCTCGCTTCACCCGGTGCGGCATCTGCGCGCTGATGAAAAAGCTGGGGCTGTACGACCTCACCCCCGCCCTGTGCCGCCTGGACTACAACATGACCGAAGCCGGCGAAGCCGCGGATTTCGTGCGGGAATACACCCTCGCCTCCGGCGGCCCCTACTGTGACTGCGGGTATAAGAAAAAAGGCTTCGTCCCGCAAAACTAAATCCGAAAATGCCGCCCTCAGCACCCCGTGCCATACGCAGGCACGGGGCGTTTTTCCCCCCACCGCCGCCGCAAAAAGATTTACCTCGATTTAACGTTTCTTTGCTTTCGGATTTTACAAGGCGGGATTATTCTGACATCGTAGCCAAGAGATATGCAAGAAAAATTAACAGGAGGTAAATCAGATGAAAAAGAGAATTGGATGTTTTGCAGCAGCCATGCTGCTGGTATGTGCGCTGGTGGGCTGCGGCGGCAGCAAGACGACGGTATCCACCGACGGCTCCACCTCCATGAGCAAGGTCATCACCGCTCTGAGCGAAACCTTTGAGGCCGACACCGGCATCACCGTCACCTATAACGCCACCGGCTCCGGCTCCGGCATTCAGGCCGTGGAGGAAGGCCGCTGCGACATCGGTCTGGCCAGCCGCAGCCTGAAGGACGAGGAAAAGGCCAAGGGCCTGACGGAGACCGTTCTGGCCTACGACGGCATCGCCATCATCGTCAACCCCGAAAACCCCGTGCAGGAGCTGGATCTGGACACCATCGCCAAGATCTACACCGGCGAGATCACCAACTGGAAGGACGTGGGCGGCAATGACGCCGAGATCGTGCTCATCGGCCGCGAGGCCGGCAGCGGCACCCGCGACGGCTTCGAGTCCATCACCGGCACTGCCGAGAAGTGCCAGTACCGTCAGGAGCTGACCTCCACCGGCGACGTCATCACCACCGTGTCCAGCAACCCCAACGCCATCGGCTATGCCTCCCTCGCCTCCGTGAAGGACACCGTGAAGGCTCTGACCGTGAACGGCGTGGTTCCCAGCGAGGCCAGCGTCAAGGACGGCAGCTATGTGGTGCAGCGCCCCTTCGTCCTCGTGACCAAGGACGGCACCAAGCTCTCCGACAGCGCCCAGAAGTTCTTCGACTACATCACGTCCGAAGCGGTCAGCAAGGTCATCAGCAATGCGGGTGCAGTCCCCGTCAAGTGAGAAACGTGAGCGGCGGTACGCAGGTGCCGCCGCTTGCCTTCCCTGAGGTGTAATATGAAGAAAAACAAAGTGTTTGAAACCGCCGTTCACGGCGTGTTCCTGCTGCTGGGTCTTATCACCGTGGGGTGCGTGCTGCTCATCACGGTGTATCTCATCGTTTCCGGCCTTCCGGCCATACGGGAGATCGGGCTGAAGGACTTCCTCTTCGGTCAGGAGTGGGCCTCCACCGCCAAGGAGCCGAAGTTCGGCATCCTCCCCTTCATTCTCACCAGCGTGTACGGCACGGCCGGCGCCATCGTCATCGGCGTGCCGGTGGGCTTTTTCACGGCGGTTTATCTGTCCAAGCTGGCCGGCAAGCGTGTCCGCGCCGTCATGGAGAGCGCCGTGAGCCTGCTTGCGGGCATCCCGTCGGTGGTGTACGGCCTAGTGGGCATGCTGATACTGGTGCCGGCGGTGCGGAAAATTTTCCATGTGCCGGACGGGGCCAGCCTGCTGGCGGCCATCATCGTGCTGGCCATTATGATCCTTCCCAGCATCATCAAAGTCTCCGTCACGGCTCTGGACGCCGTGCCGCCGGAGTATGAGGACGCCTCGCTGGCGCTGGGCGCGTCGCCGGTGGAGACCTATTTCCGCGTGTCCGTCCCCGCCGCCAAAAGCGGCATTGCCGCCGCGGTGGTGCTGGGCGTAGGCCGCGCCATCGGCGAGGCCATGGCGGTGATGATGGTGGCGGGCAATGTGGCCAATATGCCCTCCCTGTTCCAGAGCGTCCGCTTCCTCACCACGGCGGTGGCCAGCGAGATGTCCTACTCAAGCCCCGGCAGCCTGCAGCGCAACGCCCTGTTTTCCATTGCGCTGGTGCTGTTTTTGTTCATCATGCTGCTCAACGCCGCCCTCAATTTCTTTTTGAAGCGGGATAAGGAGAAGTGAAATGAGCCGAAAAAGAAAGAGTTATATCGCCCTCATGCGCGGCGCCATGTATGTCTGCTGCGCTCTCACGGCGGCGCTGCTCCTGTTTTTGCTGGGCTATGTGCTCTATAAAGGCATTCCCAACATAACCTGGGAGCTGCTGTCCACCAAGCCCAGCTATCTGGCCGATCGCATCGGCATCCTGCCGGACATTCTCAACACCGTCTATATCGTTCTGGCCACCCTCGTCATCGTGCTGCCTCTGGGCGTAGGCGCCGCCATTTACCTCACGGAATACGCCCAAAATAAGCGGGTGGTGGCCGCCATCGAGTACGCCGCCGAGACCCTCTCCGGCATCCCCTCCATCATCTACGGCCTTGTGGGTATGCTGCTGTTTTCCAACAATTTCGGCACCTGCCTGCTGGCCGGCGCGCTGACGCTGGTGATCATGAACCTGCCCACCGTCATGCGCACCACCCAGGAGAGCCTGAAGACCGTGCCCCAGAGCTATCGGGAGGGCGCCTTCGGGCTGGGCGCCGGCAAGTGGCGGGTCATCCGCACTGTGGTGCTCCCCGGCTGCGTGGACGGCGTCGTCACCGGCTGCATCCTCTCCGTGGGGCGCATCTTGGGCGAGTCGGCGGCGCTTTTGTTCACGGCAGGCTTTGCCCACGCCCTCAATGACCTCTTCACCGGCCTCGTCAGCCCCGGCGCCACCCTCACCGTGGCTCTGTATGTCTATGCCAAGGAGGACGGCGAATTCGGCGTCGCCTTCGCCATTGCGGCGATTCTGATGCTCCTGACCCTGCTTATCAACCTGTCCGCCTCGCTGGTGGGCAAATACTTTGCCAAAAGGAGAAGCGTATGAGTGCTATCATCACGGCGGAGGATCTGCACCTCTGGTACGGGGAGACCCACGCCTTGAAGGGGATCAACATGGCCATCCCCGAAAAAAATATAACGGCTCTCATCGGGCCGTCCGGCTGCGGAAAATCCACATTTCTCAAAACCCTCAACCGCATGAACGACCTCATCCCCTCCGTGCGTATTGACGGCGACGTTCTGTATAACGGCCAAAGCATCTTCGCCCGTGAGGTGGACGTGAACAGCCTGCGCCGTGACATCGGCATGGTGTTCCAGAAGCCCAACCCCTTCCCCATGAGCATCTATGACAACATCGCCTACGGCCCCCGCACCCACGGCGTGACGAACAAGAAGGAGCTGGACGACATCGTGGAGCAGGCGCTGCAGGACGCCGCCATCTGGGATGAGGTGAAAGACCGCCTGAAAAAGAGCGCTCTCGGCCTCTCCGGCGGCCAGCAGCAGCGGCTTTGCATTGCCCGCGCCCTGGCCGTGCGGCCGCAGGTGCTGCTCATGGACGAGCCTACCTCTGCGCTGGATCCCATTTCCACCTCCCGCATCGAGGAGCTGGCGCTGCAGCTGAAGGAGCGCTACACCATCGTCATAGTGACCCACAACATGCAGCAGGCCGTGCGTATTTCGGACAACACCGCCTTTTTCCTGCTGGGCGAGCTTATCGAGTTCGACGAAACGGAAAAGCTATTCTCCCAGCCCAAGGAAAAGCGCACCGAGGACTATATTACAGGAAGGTTTGGGTGATGATATGCGAAGCAGATTTGACCAGCAGCTCAGCCTGCTGAACCGGAAAATGACGGAAATGGGCGGCGAGTGCGAGAGCATTATCGCCTCCGCCGTGAAGGCGCTGCTGGCCGGCAGCGCCGAGGATGCCCGCCGTGCGCGGGAGCAGGGACACCGCATCGACCAGCTGGAGCGAGAGATCGAGTCCATCTGCCTCAAGCTCCTGCTGCAGCAGCAGCCCGTGGCGCGGGATCTGCGGGTGATCTCCGCGGCGCTTAAAATGATAACGGATATGGAGCGCATCGGCGACCAGGCGGAGGACATTGCCGAGATCATCACCACCCTCGGCGGCCGAACCGGCGCCGAATGTGCGGACATTCGGGTCATGGCGGAGGCCACCATCAAAATGGTCACCGACAGCGTGGATGCCTATGTGCGGCAGGATCTGCCCCTGGCGCAGTCCGTGGATGAGTATGACGACGTGGTGGATGACGCCTTCTGCCGCGTGAAAAACACACTCATCGCCATGATCGCCCAGAACACCGCCGAGGGCGAATACGCGCTGGATCTGCTGATGATCGCCAAGTATTTTGAGCGCATCGGCGACCACGCCGTGAACATCGCCGAGTGGGTGCAGTTTTCCGTCACCGGCGAGCACAAAAGCGGGAAACTCCTGCCCCAAAAATGAGGAACGGGGAACGAGGCGGCTTAAACCTCGTTCCCCTTTATGGAAAGATGCGGCTGCTGCGCCGCTCGGCTTGATAAATAAAAATATAAAATATAAAAACGCCCGACCGCCATCCGGCAGTCGGGCGCAATGCTCCCATGCGTGCTGCTTCGACCCCGGTGATGGCAGTGGTCTGGGAGCAGCGCCCTGCGTATCTGACTTATCCTGCCGCAGCAGGCTTCACAGTGACCGTCTCGCGGGGCTTTGCACCCCATTCCGCCGCCGAAGAAAACTCCGGCTCACGCTGTCCCCTATTCGATTACCTGTATCTTATCACATCCCACCGCAAAAAGCAAGCCTGTTTTTGCGGCGTTTTTTTTGCGGTTTTTTCGCTTATTTCAGCCGCAGGGGCAGGCCGCAGAACATCCGCGTCACAGAGTCCGCCTCCCGCGCCAGGGCGCACATGGCTCTGCCCGTTTCCTCCCGCCACAGGCGCTGCTTTTTGTCCACCGGCACCACGCCGCAGGACACGTCCGTGCAGAGCACCACGGCGTCCGGCCGCAGCTTCGGCAGCACAAACGGCTCTCCGGCCTCCACCGCCGCCCACACCGCCTGCTCCAGATAGCAAATGCAGCGGCGGGAGGTGTCAAAGCCATGGTCATAATACGCCAGCTCCTCCGGCGCGAGATGAAACCGCTCCATAGCGTAGCGGAGCTTTCCCTGATAGGCTCCGCCGATGATGAGATCCATTCTCTTTTCCTCCTTACAGCAGCAAAGCGGCGCAGCCGCACGCCTCGCCCAGCGTAATGGCGGCGCCGGAAATGTCGCCGCACATACCCCCCAAGTTTCGCCGCAGCAAAAGCACCGTCAGTCCGGCCGAAGCTACGGCCACCGGCACGCAGAGAAAGCCCCGCTCCGGCAGCAGAAACCCCAGCCCCACGCACACCGCCGCCATGATCCAAGCGGCGGCGGCAGCGCCGCGGCTGTGCTCCATCGTCCGGTAGCCGCTGCTCTCCAGCGGCGCAAGACCCAGCACCGCGCTGGCGCTGACGCACCGCACGGCGGCGCAGATAAGCGGCAGCGCCCAGAGCTTCTCCGCCGCTATGCCGCTGCGCCACACGCTGTACTGGAAAAGCGCCAGCAGCGTAAGGCAGATCACCGCAAAGGATCCCACGTGGGAGTCCTTGAGGATCTCCCGCCGCCGCTCCAGATCCCGTCGGGACAAAACGGCGTCGCTGCAATCCATGAAGCCGTCCAGATGGATGAAGCCCGTAACACACCACATAAATGCGGCCATACACAGGGCAAAAATAGGCTGCGGAATAGGAAAACATCCTAATAATTTTCCAAAAAGTGCCCACAGCGCGCCCATAAAAACGCCTATAAACGGCAGGCACAAAAGCATCTGCCGATAGCACCCCTGCTCCCAGCGGCGGACGGGGTTGGGGATGGCGCAGAACATCCCCCAGCACATGGAAAATCCGGTGAACCATTTTTTCATACGGGAATTTCTCCTTTATATATAAGGCGCCCGCCGAAGCTCACCTCCGCCACGGTGTCGCACGCGGCGGCAAGGCACCGGTCGATGTAGGCAAGCCCCCGCCGGTACTCCTCCGTAAGATCGCCATAAATCAGGGCATCGGAATAGATGTAGTCGCTGACAAAAACGATGTGTTTCAGGCGGCGGCAGAGGGTCGTCAGCTCTCCGGCCACCCGCTCGGGCGCGGACAGATCCACCGAGCCGTCCGGCCGGAACATCTCGTTGGATAAAAGCGCCGTGACGCTGTCCAGCAGGTAGCTGCCCGCGGGGTCCGCCTTTTCCAGCGCTTTTGCAAGCCCCAAGCCGCACTCCACGGTCTGAAAGCCCAGCCCCGCCCGACTCTGCACATGGCGGGCGATGCGCAGGCGATCCTCCTCGTCGTGGGGGATCATGGTGGCCAGATAGTACAGATGCTCCGGCCGGCTCAGATGCACGGCGATCTGCTCGGCCAGAGTGGATTTTCCGTTTTTGCAGCCGCCGGATAAAAACACGGTCATTTTCTTAAAAACAGTCCTTCCCTCTTATCTCGCTTAAATAGCTGTCGTCGATGGCGGCGCCCTGAAAGGTGGCCATGCCCTCGGCGGCGGCGCAGGCGGCCTCCAGCACCCGAAAGGCGATGGGGCAGCCGCTGCCCTCCCCCAAACGCATGCCCAGATGCAGCCACGGCGCAAGACCCAGCTCTTTTATCGCCGCCTGATACCCTATCTCTTTTGACAGGTGGGAGGCAAACAGATAGTCCCGCACCGCAGGGCACAGGCGTGCGGCGCACAGGGCGGCCACAGCGGAGATAAACCCGTCCACCACCGCCGGCAGGCGATACAGGGCGGCACCCAGAAACACGCCGCACATGGCGGCAATGTCCAGCCCGCCCACCTTACGAAGCGTATCCAGCACGTCGCCGCCGTCGGGTCTATGCAGCGCCAGCGCAGAGGCGATGACCCGCTTTTTCAGAGCGAAGCCCTCGTCGGTCATGCCGCCGCCCCGACCGGTGACGCGCTCCACGCTCAGTCCCGTCAGCGCCGCCAGCACCGCCGAGGAGGTGGTGGTGTTGCCGATGCCCATTTCCCCCACGCCCAGAACGGCCACGCCGTCCCGCTTGGCCTGCGCCGCAAGCTCCATGCCCACGCACACGGCATGGGCGGCCTCCTCGCGGGTCATGGCAGGCTCTTTGGCAAAATTTCTCGTGCCGGACAGGATCTTGCGGTTTACGATGGCCGGACATTGATAGGGGTCGGCAATGCCTACGTCCACCACCTGCACCTCATCGCCGAAGTGGTGCGCCATGGCGCTCATGCCGGTGAGATACCTGGTCATATTCACCGCCTGCGCCGCCGTGACGCTGCGTGGCGTGACGGACACTCCCTCCTCCGTGACGCCGTTATCGGCGCAGAGAACGACGACGCGGCAGGGGGCATACCGCGGGTGCAGCGTGCCGGCAATGCCGCACAGGCGGATATAAATATTTTCCAGCTCCCCCAGACTGCCGGGGGGCTTGGCCAGCGTGCCCTGATAGACGGCGGCGCGAGCCATGGCATCGGCATCCGCCGGAGCGATATGGGTAAGCTCCCGCAGGAGCGCATCCTCGTAGTTCATGGTTTCAAAAATCCTTCTTCCGTCAGCCAGCGGACGTTTTCCTCCGCCTGCAGGGTTTCCAGCGTGTAGGTCAGGTGCGGCTCGTTTTCCAGCGCGTGCAGCAGCTCTCCCATGGGCACCGTTCCCTTGGCCAGAGGATCATGGAAATCCCAGCCGCCGGCGTTATTATGCAGATGCAGGTGCCGCAGGTAGGGGCGGCACGCCTCCACCCAGTCCATGACCGGCGTGCGGGAAAGCTCCGCATTGGCGTGGCCAACGTCAAGGCACAGCCGCAGGCGCGGATCGTCCACCCCGCGCACGATGTCCACGGGGATCTGGGGCGACGGCTCCATGACGTTTTCCAGACACAGCGTCATGTTCTCCGGCACCTCGGAGAGGAACTCCGTCCAGAAGGCCACGGACTTTTCCACGAACCACTCCGGAAAATACACCGTGGGGATAAAGCCCGTGTGGAGCACCACAAGGGAGCAGCCCCAGTCTTTGGCGGCGGCCAGCGCCTGCCGGTAGCGCTTTCGGGTCAGCTCCACGGCCAAAGGGTCGATGGCGGCGGGGCACAGCTCATTAAAGGGGGCGTGGAACACGAAGCGCTCCGCTGCGCGGCGGTGCCTGGCCGCGGCGGCGGCTACCTCCAGGGTGGGGCTGTCCAGATTGGCGGCGGTGCAATACTCGGCGATCTCCAGCCCGAGGCCGTGGCGGCGCGCCGATTCGTCGCAGCCGGCGGCCACGGTGGAAATATACAGCTGGGTGCGTTCCATGGGCAAGCCCCCCTTTTCTTCAAATTCTTCAAACAGCAAAACAAAGTATACCACGGCGGCGGGGGCTTGTAAAGGCGGCGGAGGGCAAGGAGCATCAAACACATAACGGAGGAGGCACACATGTGTGCCTCCTCCGTTATGTGTTTTAAAATGGTATTCTTTAGTTGGGGAGTTTTACAATGTAATGGCCGCCTTCGGTCAGTTCTGTCATTGCATCGTCGGCGTTGCCGTCCCAGGTGTTGCTCTCAAAGTCAATCACATAATTCTTGTCATTGGCCTTCAGCACCTCGCCGGCTTCATCGGCGCCATTGGCAACGGTGTTATTCTTAATGGTCACTTTCACTTCTTCACCGGCTGCCGCCTGAGTGAAGCGCAGGGCACGGCTGGAAGTGCCATCAATGTTATTATTCTCAACAGAAACATTTCCGTGCATTTTAGCGATTTGGATGGCATTATAGCCAACGTTGGTAAAAGCGCAGCCGGTGATGCTCACTCCGTTGTTCTCTCCAATATAGACAGTGGGCATTCCCTTGTCCGTTGTGTCCTTAAAGGTGCAGTCCTTAATGGTCAAATTCGATGCATAGGCACCGTCGCCGGTACTCTCCATCAGGCCGCCTGTAAACGTGCAATTCTCAACCGTGACATCGTTGTTCACGCAATTGATGACCAAACCCATTCCCGTAAAATTAATATTCCGGAATGTCCAGCCATTAACAGGCTTGCAGTCCTTGCCAAACCACAGGCCGATGGATGCGCCATCAGCGCCGACCAGAGTGATGTTCTTGACGCCGGAGTTCTTGAAGGCGTGGATCATCTCGATGGTGCCGTAGTCGCCGGCAGCCAGATAGATGGTGTCACCATCCACCGCGCTATTCAGCGCCGTGAGGAACTCTGCCTGATTGGTGACCTGTGGGTTCTGCGCATCAGCGTCATACCCGTTGCCCGTGCTGTCGGACTCGTATGTATTCTGCGTAGCAAACACCGTGATGGTCACATTCGGGAGCACCAGCCCTTGATATTCGTTGCCGGCTGTGGTCTTCATCTTGCCCTGCAGCCTATAAACACCGCTCACAGCGTTCGCGGTGTTCAATACGCCCGTGAAGCTCTCCAAAGGAATCTCGTTGCCCTGTTCATCCACAATGGAAAAGTCGATCACATCCAGCAGTTCGTGGCCGTGTATCTCTTTCTCAGCTGTCCAGCTCTTGTTGATCTGTACCTTCCACTTCAGAGCCAGATTACCCTTGTTCTGAATGCGGAAGCCCTCGGTTTGGTAAGTGCAGCCCGGCTCCCAAAGGATCTTTTCCTGCGCTGCGCCCTGTGCCTTCACAAAGTTCAGCACGCGGCCTTCTTCCGTCAAGCTGGCATATGTTCCGTCTGCTTCCGGATGTTCTGCCACAATATCCACCTTCAGCTTGCCGGCCTGGATCTTGTTGACCGCAGTGGAGGCGCTGTCGGTAAACCACGCGAAGGTGGTGCCGACGAGCATGGTCACGCACATGATAAGCGCCAAAAGGCTTGCCAGCAGAGACCGCTTGGTCGTGTTCTTTTTCATAAACACATTCCTCTTTTCATTTTTAATTTTTAGATGCGGACAAGGAAATCGGATATTCTCTTGCT
>ERZ1034917.922-NODE-922-length-22047-cov-6.666106_pt1 | contig 22047 bp, 23 predicted proteins | sample MGYA00520605_ERZ1034917 | MGnify/ENA primary metagenome ERZ1034917 (study PRJEB33766, sample SAMN09781784) | gut metagenome | biome: gut microbiome | host: Homo sapiens | place: Madagascar | study: EMG produced TPA metagenomics assembly of the PRJNA485056 data set... | reverse complement strand
CATTTTTTTCATTTCCGGCGGGTCCGGGCGAAAAAATGGAGGGGGGTCAAAAAATATGGAACGCGCACGCGGGCGGGGGCGCGCGAGGGAAAAGGAACGCGGGCGGGCGTGAGATCGGGACGGGTATCATTTTCGCGGCGTCACGAAAATGGTGGAAGGGGCTGGCGCGGCGGAAGCTGCTGGGGCGCACGGATGGACCGCACGCGGGCGGGGGCGTTACGCCGGGGTGGTGATCTGGTACGCGGCGGGGCGTTTTGTTCCGGCGGGTTGGGCTTTTGGTACGCCTTGGAAAAATATTTTTCGGAGTTAGCAACTTTCGCAGGTTTTCCGTGTTACATTGATATTGTGCAGTAATGGCTCATGGAGAAATCCATGGGCCTTTTTCATTGGCGGGGGCCGCTGTGGTCGTGGAAAACCAGGCGGGTTTCGCATCCTTTACCGCTGAAAGGGTCAGGGTTCAAGTCCCCTCTGGCCGCAGGCGGCACCGAATGGAAAACGTCCTGCTGCCGCCGAAGGTCTGCGCTCATGCGCGGAAGTATCCGCTGCGCGGCGGAGGTAGGCGGAGCGGGACACGCTGCATACCGGGACGGGAGGAGCTGCGAGGCAGCCCGCCCCGGTCCCGGAACTATTACAGGGACGCGGAGGCGAAAGGATACCGGATAGACAGGGGTGAGAGCAAATGCCGAAGCGGAGTGAGAAACGGGACGCCGCAAAGGCTGAATACCTCGCCCGGAAAGGCCGGGGCGAACTGGTAGACCTCCGGGAGCTTGCGGAGGGCCTGGGCGTCAACTATCAGACCTTGCGCAACTGGAAGTCGGCGGATGAATGGGAAAAGGCGGAGCCGAAGAAGAAACGCGGCGGCCAGCCTGGGAACCGGAACAGCGCCGGACATAAAAACGCCGCCGGGAGCCACAAGGGCGCACCGGCGGGCAATCACAACGCAGAGAAAGATGGGGCTTACAGCACCATCTTTTTTGATACGCTGAGCGAAGCCGAGCGGGAGCTGGTGATGAATACGCCGGTGGGGAGCCGGGCGGCGCTGGAACACGAGATGCAGATACTCAAGTTCCGAGAGCACCGGATACTCACCAAGATCATCGAATATGAGCAGGCCCCGGAGGACGAGCTGTATTTGAACAGCGTGCTGGATATGCGCCAGCCTGCGGGCCGGGGCGACAAGAAGATAGACGGTGCCAGACAGCAGATGGGAATGTACAGCAAGGACAGCGCCTTTGCACGGGTGCTGAAATTGCAGGATGCCCTCTACAAGGTGCAGGGCCGCATCGCAAAGATTGCGGACAGCCTGCGGGCTTTGGAGGAGAACGAGAAGCGCCTGGAACTGGAAAAGAAGCGGCTGGAAATCCTGCGTATGCGGGCGACGGGCGTGGTGGAGACACCGGACCCGGAGACCGGCGAGGACGCGGCGGAGCTTTGGCCGGAGGGAACGGAGGATGCAGATGGACCCGAAACGGTTTGAAAACACATACACCTATCACGCGCCGAAGGGCAACCAGACGGCGCGCTATGAAAAGCTGAGGGCCAAGGCGCGGGAACTGGCGGAGCTGATCGAGGCGTGCTGCCCGGACAGCCGGGAAAAGAGCCTGGCGCACACGAAGGTGGAGGAAGCGACTATGTGGGCCAACGCCGCCATCGCAAGAAACGAGTGACGCCATGCGCCTGTACACGAGCAAGGTGATCGCCGACTGGCTGGACCTGACGGAGCGGCGGGTGCGCCAGCTCCGGGACGAGGGCATCATCGAGGAGCAGGCACCGGGCCTCTATGACCTGCGCGCCACTACGCGGCGGTACATCTTCTACCTGCGGAGCGGGAGCCTTGCCGACGAGCGGGCGGGCCTGACCCGCGCCAAGCGGGAGGCGGCGGAGATGGAAAATGCGCTGCGGCGCGGCGAGCTGCACCGGACGGAGGAGATCGAGAGCGGCATCAAGACGATGCTTTTGAATATTCGCGGGCGGTTCCTCTCCCTGCCTGCGAAGCTGTCCCCGGCTCTGGCGGCCATGGGCGGAGACCAGGCCAGCATCTTCGATGAGCTGAAACACGCCATCGACGAGACGCTTGAGGAACTGCGGGACTTCAACGTGGCCTTTGCACAAGAGGAGGACGGGGATGGAGAAAAAGAAGAATAAGGACCCATGCGCGGGCTGCGTGTGGAAGCTGTGGACAGGCACGAGCGAGAAGGTGCTGTGCTCCCTCCCTGTATGCAAGCGCGCCGAGTATGAGCGGATGATGCGGGGCGAGAAGGAGCCGGACCATGAAGAAAAAGCGCCGGACGATTGAGCTTGCCCCGCAGACGGCGGAGATGTTCGCCCGCTGTGTGGCGGTGCTGAAACCGCCGCCGGAGCTGACGCTATCCCAGTGGGCGGACACCTACCGGATGCTGAGTGCGGAGAACAGCGCCACGCCGGGCCGGTGGCATACGGACAACGCGCCGTACCAGCGGGAGATCATGGACGCCATCGGCGACCAGCACGTGCGCAAGGTCGTGGTCATGTCCGCCGCACAGATCGGCAAGACGGCCATGCTGATGAATATGCTCGGATACTATATGCACTACTACCCCGCGCCTGTGCTGGTAATGCAGCCGACCCTCGAAATGGGCCAGACGTTCAGCAAGGACTTCCTGGCACCCATGATACGGGACACGCCGGTGCTGCGGGTGCTGGTAGACACCAAGAGCCGCTATTCCGGCAACACGATCTTGAAGAAGAACTTTCCGGGCGGACACGTGACGATCATCGGCGCGAACAGCCCGGCGAGCCTTGCCAGCCGACCGATCAAGGTGCTGCTGTGCGACGAGGTGGACCGCTACCCGGCCAGCGCCGGAACAGAGGGCGACCCGCTGCTCCTGGCGCAGAAGCGCCAAACGACCTTTTGGGACAAGAAGACCGTTATCGTATCGACACCGACCATCAAGGGAAGCAGCCGCATCGAGACGGAGTTCCAGGAGACGACGCGGGAGGAATGGAACGTACCGTGCCCGAAGTGCGGGCATTATCAGCCCCTTCGTTGGGCCAACATCGTATTCGACCGGCACGACCTGAAAAAGGGCGTGCGCCACAGGTGCGAGCGCTGCGGGCGCGAAAGCAGTGAATACGCCTGGAAGGCCCAGGAGATCAAGGGGCATTTCGTGGCGGCAAATCCGGGCGCGGCGGCGCGGGGCTTCCACCTGAACACACTGGCCTCCACCTTCTGCGGGTGGCAGGAGGTCGTGGAAAAGTTCCTGCTTGCCAAGGAGATGCTGGACCAGGGCGACCCGGAGAAGATGAAAACGTGGGTGAACACAGAGCTGGGCGAGACCTGGGAGGAGCCGGGCGAACGGCTGGAAGACACCGAACTGGTGAACCGCCGCGAGGTCTACGACGCCCAGGTGCCGGAGGATGTGCTGGTGCTGACGGCTGGCGTGGACGTTCAGGACGACCGCTTCGAGGTGGAAGTCGTGGGCTGGGGCGTCGGCAAGGAGAGCTGGGGCATCCGCTACCAGAAGATATACGGCGATATGCTCAAGGAACAGGTGTGGCGCGATCTGGATGCCTTCCTGACGGCGACGTTCAGCAAGAAGGACGGGACGCAGCTCCCCATCCTGTGCACCTGCATCGACAGCGGCGGCCACCACACCGATCAGGTCTACCGCTTCACCAAGGAGCGCTACGAGCGGCGCATCTTCGCCATCAAGGGCAAGGGCGGCCAGGAGGTGCCGTACATCCGCAACCCGTCCACGAACAACCGCGTGAAGACGCCGCTGTTCGTTTTGGGCGTAGACGCAGGCAAGGCGCTGGTGTATCAGCGCCTCAAGCACGAGCCGCCGGAGCGGAAGGGACCGAACTACTGCCACTTCCCGCTGAACGAGGAGGCCGGATACGACGAGCAATACTTCCGGGGCCTGACCAGCGAGAAGGCCGTGGTGCGGTTCCGCAAGGGGCGGAGCGTGACGGTGTGGGAGATCAAGGACGCGAGCTACAAGCGAAACGAGCCGCTTGACCTGCGCAACTACGCCACCGCTGCCTTAGAGATCGCAAACCCGGTGCTGAAAGGACCGGAGGAGCCGGAGATAGAGCGGCGGCAGAGGGCAACCGGAAGACGCCGCCTGAGTGGAGGTATTTAACATGGCAGTTTTCAGCAAGGAGCTGTGCTCCAAGAAACTGAATACATGGCTGGCGGCGGAGGAAGCCGTGGCGACCGGCCAGAGCTATCAGATCGGGACCCGTATGCTGACGAGAGCCGACCTGAAACAAATCCGGGCGCAAATGGAATACTGGGCGGCGAAGCTGGCAGAGGCCGAAGCCGCTGAGACGACCGGCGGCAGAAACCGCCTGTACCATTTCGTCCCCCGTGATGTGTGAGGAGGGCGGCCATGGCAAGGAACTTTATTGACCGCTGCTTCGAGGCCGTGGCTCCGGTCCATGCGGTGCGCAGGAGCGCCGCGCGGACGGCGCTGCAATTTCTGAACAGCGGCTACGGCAACTACGGCGCGAACCTGACGAAAAAGAGTATGCGCGGGTGGGAATACCACGGCGGCAGCTCCAAGGAGGACATCGAGGACAACATCGACGTGCTGCGCCAGAGGAGCCGCGACGCCTACATGGGCGTGCCGGTGGCGGCCTCGGCCCTGAAAACGCTGCGCACGAACGTGGTGGCGGGCGGCCTGATGCCTGCGCCGCAGATCGACGGCGCATTTTTGGGTCTGTCGGCGGAGCAGACGGAGGAACTGCAGGAGAAGATCATCCGGGAGTTCTCCCTGTGGGCGGACACGCCGGAGTGCGATATGGATGGGCTGGGCAACTTCTACAAGCTGCAACAGCTTGCCTACCTGGGATACCTGATGAATGGCGACGCCTTCGCGGCGCTGCCTATGTGCGAGCAGGTCGGCCAGCCCTACGGCCTGCGGGTGCGCGTGATGGAGGCGGACCGGATATGCAGCCCGGACGGATACGACCGGCTGGCCCCGTGCACGGTGCGGGGTTACGAGGTCTACAACATCGTACAGGGCGTGGAGACCAATGCGGAGGGCCGCGTGGTGGCCTACTGGGTGTGCAACCGGCATCCCCTTTCCGACACATCCATGCTGGGCAGCGGCCTGGAATGGACGCGCGTGGAGGCGCGCGGTGAGCTGACCGGACGGCGGAACATCGTCCATGTGATCACACGGGAGCGAGCGGGCCAGCTACGCGGCGTGCCTGTTCTGGCCCCGGTGCTGGAAGCGCTCAAGCAGTTGGGACGGTACACGGAGGCGGAGATCAACGCGGCGGTCATTTCCGCCATGTTCACGGTGTTCGTGCAGCCCGCCACGGCGACGGATGATCGCCCGTTCGGCGAGATGCTGCCGGAGAATATGCTGATCGACGCAGAGGACCAGAGCAGTGTGGAGCTGGGCAACGGCGCTATCGTGGGATTGAACCCCGGCGAAACCGTATCCTTCGCGGACCCGAAGCACCCAAACGCCGGATACGACAAGTTCACGGAGGCCATGATCAAGCAGATCGGCGCGGCGCTGGAAATCCCGCCGGAGGTCATTTCCAAGCAGTTCTCCACCAGCTACAGCGCGGCGCGCGGTGCCCTGAATGAGTTCTGGCGCTCCTGCGATGTGCAGCGCGACGACTTTGTGGACAGTTTTTGTCAGCCAATCTATGAGGAGTGGCTGGCGGAGGCTGTGGCGCGGAACCGCATCAAGGCTCCGGGCTTCTTCCAGGACCCGGCCATCCGCAAGGCTTACAGCGGGTGCGCGTGGCCCGGCCCGGCCAGAACGAGCCTGAACCCTGTGCAGGAGATCAGCGCGGCGACGAAGCGCGTGGAGGCCGGTTTCTCCACCGCGCAGGAGGAGACCGCGCAAATGACCGGCGGCAATTATAACCGCAACATCCGCCAGAGAGTGGCGGAGGCCAAGAGAAAGCGGGAGGTGGACGAGATCATGGACCCGTCCAGCGCCGCGAGCGAAGGAGGAAATGGAAATGCCTAAACCGTTTTGGAAGTTTCAGAATGTGGCCGGAGGCAGAGCGGAGCTGCTGCTGTACGGCGACATTTCAGACAGTACGTGGTGGGGCGACGAGGTAACGCCCAAGCAGTTCGCGGAGGACCTGGACAAGCTGGGAGCCGTGAGCGAGATCACGGTGCGCATCAACAGCGGCGGCGGAGACGTTTTTGCCGCGCAGACCATCGGCAATCTGCTCGAACAGCACCCTGCGAACGTGGTGGCCCGCATCGACGGGCTGTGCGCCAGTTCCGCGACCATCGTGGCCTGCCACTGTGACCGCGTTGTGGCGGCCAACGACAGCACCTACATGGTCCACCCGGTCCGGCTGGGCCTGCTGGGCTACTACGACGCCACGACCATGCAGCAGTATTTGAACGCGCTGGACACAATCAAGGAGAACATCATCAGCCTGTACGCGAAGAAGACGGGCCGGGACAAGGAAGAAGTGACCGGCTGGATGGACGCGACGAGCTGGTGGACCGGCCAGGAGGCCAAGGACAACGGCTTTGTGGACGAGCTTGTGGAGGATGTGGAAACGCCGGTGGTGGAAAACCGCGACGGCGTTTTGTTCGTGAACAGCGTGAATATGCACCTGCCTTTCGACAAGGCACCCACCTTCATGCAGAACAGTTTGGCAGCACCCACCGCCGCCGGACGTTTTGTAAATAAACCCGGAGCCATGAAACCGGGAGTACAACACGAGGAGGTACAGAACATGGAAATCAAGACTGCGGACGACCTGCGCCAGGCTTATCCTGCGCTGGTTGACCAAATCGAGCAGGCGGCGGCTGATCGTGCGACCAACGAGGAGCGCGAGCGCATCCGCGACATCGAGGAGATGGCTCTGCCGGGCAGCGAGGAGATCACCGCCGAGGCGAAGTTCACCAAGCCCGTCAGCGCCAGCGACTACGCCAAGGCCGCCATGAAGCGCGCCAAGGAGCAGGGCAACGAGTATCTGAACAACGCGAAGACCGACGCCAAGAACAGCGGCGCGGGCACTGTGGAGAACACGCCCCCTGCCGGTAAGACGGACGAGTTCCTGGACGCCATCAAGAGCGTGGGCCAGAACGCGCAGAAGAAGTAAGGGAGGGCAAAAGCATGAGCATGGATTTGGCAAGAAAGACTTTTTCCTGCGAGCCTGAGTATTTCATCGCAGGCACCAACATCCGCATCGCCACGGCGGTGAAGGAAGCGGGCGCTGACCTGAGCGCCCATACCCCCGTCCTTCTGGCAGAGGGCAAGGTCACGCCCGTGGCCGAGGCCGCGAAGCTGACCGGCCTGTACGGCGTGACCGCCGAAGCCGCCAAGAGCGGCGAGGACGCCATCATCTACCTTTCCGGCGAGTTCTTCGCTGATGCGCTGGTCCTGCCTGCGGGCATGACTGCCGCTGATGTGGAGGTCCCGCTGCGCAACCTCGGCATCTACTTGAAGTAAGGAGGAAACAGAGATATGCCTAACGAAGTGAATATCTATACCCCCCGCTATCTGGCGGAGGTCGTGAGACAGGCACCGCCTATCCACACTTATTTCCGCGACACCTTTTTCACCAACATCAAGACCTTCTCCACCGAGCGCGTGGACATTGACCTGGTGAAGGGCGACCGCCGCATGGCCGCCTTCGTACATCCCCGCGTCGGCGGGCAGGTGCTCAAGGCCAACGGCTTTAGCACCGAGAGCTACAAGCCGCCCCTGATCAACCCCTACGACGTGACCACGGCAGACCAGCACATGACCCGCCTGCCCGGCGAGGACCTGTACAGCGGCATGACCCCGGCCCAGCGCGCGGCCCGCAAGCTGATGGACGAGTACAACCGCCTGAACGACGCAACCACGCGCCGCGAGGAGTGGATGTGCGTGCAGGCCATCGTCACCGGCCAAATCCCCATCGTCGGCCCCGGCGTGAACGAGGTGATCGACTTCGGCTTCACCAACAAGATCAAGCTGGACGGCACGAAGCAGTGGGGCAAGACTGCTGCCAAGCCCATCGAGGACCTGGAAGACTGGACCGAGAAGGTGCTGACCGGCGGCTTCACCAACGTGGACCGCGTGATCATGGGCAAGGCTGCTCTGCGCGCCTTCATCAACGACGAGAAGGTGCAGAAGCTCCTTGACAACCGCCGCATCAACATCGGCGGCTACGACCCCCGCGACCTGCCTAACGGCGTGAAGTATTACGGCCATCTGACCAGCCCGAACATCGACCTGTATACCTACGGCGAGGTGTATCTGGACGACTGGACCGACCCTGAGACCCCGGCTGTGAAGCCTCTGGTCCCGGAGAACGTGGTCATTCTGATCTCCGGCCAGTCGAACTTCATGCTGGCCTACGGCGCGTGCACCTACATCGAGGACAGCACGCAGCAGTGGGTGACGGCGGAGACCAGCCGCCTGCTGCGCAGCTATGTGGAGCATCACCCCGACCGCCGCATGGTGGAACTGCAGGCCCATCCGCTGCCTATCCCCGACAAGGTGGATAGCTGGCTGGTGGCCGAAGTGTGCTGAGATGGCACTGTTCGAGCTGAAACAGGACTATGGGAATGAGGTGGAGGGGCTGCCCCCTCCGCCTACGTTCAAGGACTGCGCGGCGGCGGACATCGACACCGTGTTCTTCAACGGCAACGAGCACGCCGACCGGCACATCATCGACGGCAAGGACGTTCTTGTGGTGATCGTGGAAGGCGGCACGCGGGAGCATAATTCACACTGGGAGGCGGGAGCCAAGCAGAACTTCGACACCGGACTGTACAAGGCGCACACCATCCTGTACATCCGCACGGAGGACTACGGGCCGAAGCCGAAGGTGGGAAAGCCGCTGGTGATGGACGCCGGGACGGACCATAAGCGCACCTTCGACATTATGAAGTGCGAGGAGGAGTGCGGAGTCTTCCGCATGACGTTACAGAGGACGAGACAATGAGCAACGTGCGATATAACGCGGGGACCATGACCATCGAGATCGATGGTCTGGACGATGTGAGCGCGGTGCTGGGCGACCTGCGGAAGAAGACCCCGGCGGTGGCGAAGGTTGCCATCAACGCCACGGCCCGGCAGGCCCGCAAGCTGATGATCGCGGAGGCGAAGGCCCGGTACGCGGTGAACAGCGCGGGCAAGCGGCACCTGAGCGACTTGGTGCAGCGCAAGAAGGCCAGCAACAGCAGCCTGAGCGCGGAGCTGCGCATCGCAAGCTACCGCAACGACCTGGGCTATTTCCAGACCAGGCCGAACCGCCCCTTCATGGGGCATGACGTGGCGCAGGCCCCGGAGTATTTCACGGCCCGCGTGCTGAAAACCTCCCCCATGAAGGCGCTGACCGGCAAGGGCCGGTTAAGCAAGGGCTTCCTGGTGGAGTTCAAGAGCGGGCACGTGGGCATGGTGCAGCGCATCGTGGGCACGGGGCACTTCCACTACACCGTGCGCAGCGGCGCACCGAGCACCAGCGACAAGATGCAGACCATGGGCAGCCCCAGCGCGGCGGCGATGCACTCGACCATCTGGCCGGAAGTGGAGCCGGAGGTGGAGCTGTTCCTGGCGGCAAAGCTGACCGAGCGGGCCGAGCAGGTCTTAGCACGGGCAAAGAGAAAGGCGTGAGGACATGAAAGAAACGATGAAAGTGGGCATCGGCCAAACGCCGCAGCTCTGCCAGGATGCATTGATCGAGATGCTGCGCGAGCTGTTCGCCGGAAAGAAGTACAACGGCCAGGAGGGGCGGAAGCCGCTTGAAATCTTCAAGCAGGACCTTCCAATCCCGGAGGAGAACGATGTGGACGCCGACACCGACGTGGCGCACGCGCCCTACATCGTGGTACGCATGACCGGCGGAGAGATCGCGGACGATAAAAGCCCGCAGACGGTGGAGTTCAGCCTGATCATCTGCGCCTATGACACCGGCATCGAGCGGGCGGGCTTTCAGGATGTCGCCAACATCAAGGAGGACATCGTGCAGAGAGCGTGCACCGCGCCGTACTTCGGCGGGGCTTTCACCATCCTAAAGCCTATCGCCTGGGCCTTGCAGCAGGACGACACAGCCCCGTATTACTACGGAGCTGTGACCATGAACTGTACAGCTCCGGCCATGACCCAAGACACCGAATTGGAGGGACTGCTATGAGCAAGAAAACAGAACCCCGCGCGGCGGATATGGCCGCGCCTATGAGCGAAGCCGCTGCGGCGGCGGAGGTCAAGACTGCCGTTCCTATGGAGCGGGAAGCAAAGACCGGCCCCGTCGTCTACTGCGGCCCCAGCGTGCGCGGCGTTGCCAGACAGTACACCGTGTACGCGGGAACCATTCCTGCCGCACTGGCAGACTTCATTCAGGCCCACCCGGCGGCCAAGGGGCTGCTGGTGAGCGTGGGCCGTTTCGCTCAGGTGAGAAGCAACCTGGGCCGGAGCGGGACGGCGGAGGCTATCCTGTTCCAGAAAATCAAATCCGAATTGTAAGAAGGAGGAAAGAACGTATGTATCGACATGGCATTTACGTCAGCGAGCAGGAAACCAGCATGATCGCTCCGCTGAACGGAACAGCCGGTTTGCAGGTCGTGATCGGGACTGCCCCGGTGCACCTGCTGGCGGACCCGGCTGCGGCCATCAATAAGCCTCTGCTGGTATACAGCAAGGCGGAAGCCATCGCTGCCGTTGGGTACAGCGACGACTTTGCGAGTTTCACCCTCTGCGAAGCGATCTCCGCTTCGTTCGCGGTGGTGAACGTGGCCCCCCTGGTGCTGATCAATGTGCTGGACCCGGCCAAGCACTCCGCCGAGATGGAGGAGAAGACCGTACAGATCAACAGCGGCATGGCCGTTGTGGAGGAGACGGGCGTGCTCCTGAGCACTCTGGTGGTGAAAAATGGCGAGCAGACGCTGACCGCCGAGGAGGATTACACCGCCGTTTATAACGCCGACGGCACCGTGAGCATCGTCCTGATCGAGGGCGGAAAGGCCGACGGCGCGACCAACCTGACCGTTTCCGGCAAGAAGGTGGACGCCAGCAAAGTGACCGCTGCCGACATCGTGGGCGGCGTGGACGCGGCCACTGGCGCGGAGAGCGGCCTGGAAGTCGTGCGCCAGGTCTACCCCAAGCTGGGCATGACCCCCGGCATCCTGACGGCTCCCCGTTTCAGCACCAACGCCACCGTGAGCGCGGCCCTGCAGGCGAAGACGAAGGAGATCAACGGCGTATTCAAGTGCGTGTGCATCGCGGACGTGGACAGCGGCGCGGACGGCGCGCGCAAGTACACGGACGTGAAGGAGCAGAAGGAGCGCCAGGCTTTGACCGACCCGAACGCTTACGGCGTGTGGGGCTACGGCAAGGTGGGAGACGTGATGTACAGCGGCTCCGCCCTGGCCTCTGCCCTGACCGCCTACACCGACGCGGCCAGCGACGACATCCCCAGCAACCCCAGCAACAAGACCATCGCCATCAGCGCCATGTGCCTTGCCGACGGCACCGAGGTCCTGCTGGACCAGGACCAGGCCAACGTAGTCAACAGCTACGGCGTGGCGACCTGGCTGAACATGAACGGCTTCCGCCTGTGGGGCAACCGCACCTGCGCCTACCCCGGCAACACGGACCCGAAGGACAGCTTTTTCCCCTGCCGCCGCTACATGAGCTGGCGTGCCAACAGCTTTATTCTGACGTATTTCCAGAAGGTGGACAGCCCTCTGAACAAGCGCCTGATCGAAGCCATCGTAGACAGCGAGAACGTGCGCGGCAACGGGTATGTCGCCATGGGCGTCGCCGCAAGGGACGAGATCGTGTACAACGAGGACGAGAACCCCGTCACCGACCTGATGAACGGCAAGATCACCTTCCACCAGTACATGACCCCGTACACCCCAGCGGAGGACATCGAGGACATCATCGAGTTCGACCCCGACGCGCTGGTAAGCGCACTGAGCTGATAAGGGAGGTACGAAAACATGAGCATCAGCAACAACTACATCCCTGAGAAGATCAACGACTTCAACACCTATCTGGACGGTAACAAGATGATCGGCGTAGCTGCGTCTGTTACGCTGCCGGAGGTGAAGATGAAGACCAGCACCGTGTCCGGCGCTGGCATCAACGGCGAGATCGACAGCCCCACCATCGGCCAGTTTGAGAGCATGGAGCAGGAGATCGACTTCAATGTGCTGTACAGCAGCGCCATGGATATGCTTTCTCCCCTGTCCGTGGTGAACCTGACGCTGCGCGCCGCCCAGCAGGTATACGATAAGACCGGCGGCTACGCCTTCAAGGGCCTGCGCGTGGTGGAGATGGGCCGCGTGAAGACCTTCAACCCCGGCAAGGTGGAGAAGGGCGAAGGCATGGAGGCCAAGGTGACGCTTGAGCTGACCTATCTGCTGGTGGAGAACGACGGTTCCCCGCTGCTGGAAGTGGACAAGCTGAACGGCGTCTACAAGGTCAACGGTGTGGATATGCTGGCGGGCATCTCCGAGCTGACCTGATAAGGCCGGAAAGTCAAAAGCGAAACGAGCAGGCTCTACTCTCTGCACCGGCGGAGGGTAGGGCCTGCGCCATATTCAAAAATCGAAAGGAGCAGCACTATGAGCGAAGAAAAGAACATGATGGCGGAGGCCAATGAGGAAACCGCGCAGATCACGCAGAACGAGCGCGTGATCGACCTGGGCAAGCCCTACAAGTTCGAGGGCACGGAATACACTTCCATCGACCTGAGCGGACTGGATAAGCTGACGGTGAAGGACGCCATCGACGCCCAGCGCCAGCTTTTCAACGAGCGGGAGGTGGCCGCCGCTATGCTGTGCGAGACCACGACCGCGTTTGCAAGGGCCATCGCCGCGAAGGCGGCGGAGCTGCCCATCGAGTTTTTCAAGCTGATGCCGCGCGGGGCCAGCCGCAAGGTGGCCGGTGTCGTGCGCAACTACATGAACGTGGATGCCGCGACGGAGAACCACGTGATGCAGCTTGAGGAGCCGTATCACTTCAAGGGCCAGACCTACACGGAGGTGGACTTGAACGGCATCGCGGACCTGAACAGCATGAACGAGAGCGAGGCAGAGAACCGGCTGGCACGCGCTGGCTTTATGGTGACGGAGACCTCCTTCAACTACTTGTTCGCCTGCATCCTTGCGAGCATGGCGACGGGACTGCCGGAGGAGTTCTTCACGGGACTGCCGCTGTGCGAGGTGCTGAAACTGAAAAACGCGGTGAACGACAGCGGTTTTTTCGAGTAAAGGGCGGGGCGAAAGCCTTACGCCAAGCGGCCATCCGCCTGTCAGCGGTCACGAGAACGGGCGTGGACTTCTACCTGAAACTGCCCGTCGAGGAGTTTATCGCGCTGAATAACGAGGTGGCGGAGGAATGGCACAGAACAAAACATTAGAGTTAAGCATCAAGATCGCCGGTAAGGTAGACAAAAGCCTGACGACGGCGATCAACCAGACCAATACCCTGATGGGGAGCCTGACCACCACCATGAGCAAGGTGGGCACGGCGGGGCTTGCGGCCATGGGGGCGCTGGCAACGGCGACCGCAGTCGGACTTGCCAAGTGCACCTCCGAGGCCGCGAAGCTGGAAAACAATATGTCTGCGATGGTGCGCTACGTGGACGGACTGACGGAAAGCGCGACCACCAGCACCGAGCAGGCGCAAAGCAACCTGAAAGCCATGAGGACCTATATTCAGGACCTCAGCACGCAGATACCCCGGACCACCGAACAAATCTCCAAGATGTCGGCGGCCCTGGGCCAGTCCGGCATCGGTGCGGACCGGCAAATGAGCACGGGCATCCTGCGTGATACCGCCGTCGCCGCGACCGCTATGGACCTTGAAGACGACACGGCGGGCAACTACATGGCGAAGTGGGAGGCCGCCTTCAACTTCAACCATGACCAAGTAATGACGCTGATGGACCAGATCAACTACCTGGGCGCGAACAACGCCACGACGGCGGCGGAGATCGCGCAGAGCGTGAACCAGGCAGCATCCATGGGCCAGATCGCGGGCGTGGACCCGTCGGCTACGGCGGCCATCGCCACGGCCATGCAGGCGACCGGCGTTGCGACGGACCGCGTGGGAACCAGCATTTCGCGTATCTACACGAACATCAGCAAGGGGTCCAACGCCACAAAGGCACAGAAAGCCATGTGGGAGGAGCTGGGCTTCACCGCTGAGGGCATCGCAAGGTCCATGCAGAGCGACGGCATCGGGACGCTGAAATCGGTGTTCCAGGCCATCAACAATATGCCGGACGAGCGCAAGGTGGCTGCCCTGAACACTCTGTTTGGTCAGTGGGCCATCGAAGGCGGCGCGAAGATCACGCAGAACCTCGCGCTGCTTGAGAAGACGCTGGGCGAGGTCAACGACCCCGGCCTCTATACGGGCAGTATGGAGCGGGAGTTCCTGATCGAAGCGAGCACGCCGGAAGCGGTCGATACGATGGTGTCGAACGCGAAGGCGGCGCTGATGCAGGACATCGGCCAAGCGTTCCTTCCGGCAAAGAAGGAGTTCAGCCTGTCGATGATCGACTTCCTGAACCAGATCAGGAAGAATATGCCGGAGCTGACGACGCTGGCGAACTCGCTGGGCAAGATCGCAAGCGACGGCGTGGAGCGGCTGGGCGATGCCATGGAGCGGGCGCTGCCCTACATCCAGAGAGGGCTTGACTACCTGGCGAACAACGGGCCGCAGGTGGCCTCGACGCTGGGCAAGCTGGCGGCGGTGTTCGTAGGCATGAAGTTCGCGCCGGGCATCGAAAGTCTTTTGAGCGGCGCGGGGAACCTGCTGCTGGGCAGATCTGTCGGCGGCAGCGGAAAACGCACCGGCGGTCTGCTGGGCGGCATCAAGAGCCTGTTCCGGGGCGGACAGAAGGCGGCGGGCACGGCTGGCGGCTTCCTCTCCACCTTCGGCGGCGCGGCCAGCGGAAACGGCTTTTTCCAAACGTTGGGGAGCGTGGCATCCAGCCTGATCTCCGGCAACGGCATCAAGGGCACGGCGGGGCTGCTGGAAGCGGCAGCGGGAACGCCGGGCCTCTTATCCGGTTACCAGGGCGCGGGAAGCGCACTGAAAAACAGAATTGCAGGAAGCGGCATCGGGCAGTATTTCGGCAGCGTGTTCTCCTCCCTGGGGAGCTTCGGGAGCACGCTGGGGAACACGAAGACCGGCGGCTTCCTTTCGGGTCTGCTGGGCAAGGCGGGCGGCGCGCTGGGCAACCTGACCATGCCGCTGCGCCAGGGCATCGCAGGCATCGGTGCTGCGGCGACCATTCAAGGCAGCATCATCCAACAGAACCTATCCGGCCTGCTGGGTAAGGCGGGCGGCTTTGTGAGCGGCATCGCCAACTCCGGCGCGGGAAAAGCCATCGGCGGCGTGCTGGGGAGCCTGGGCACCGTGGCGAAGTCGGGAGCCGGTGTGCTGGGGACCGTGTGGGGTCCCATCGCCTCCGGCTTCGGAAGCATCTTCGCGGGAGCCGCGCCGGTGATCGGCGTGATCTCCTCCATCATCGCCATGGTGAGCATCTTGGGCGACCACCTGGAAGACATCCGGGGCATCATCCAGAACGTATTCGGCGATACCGGCGTGGCCGTGTTCGACAAGTTCATGGGCGTGCTGCAAAACGTGGGCAGCTTCATCACGGGACTGTTTGCGGACGGCGGCGTGGCAAATGCGCTGGCCCCGTTGCGGGAGACCATCACGAACCTGTTCGGAGAGGATGCGGGCGCGGCCTTCGACGGGCTGACGACCATCCTGCAATCGGTGATGGGCGTGGTCGGGCAGATCGTGAGCTTTGCACAGACGACCGTGAAGCCGATCATCCAGGACATTTTCAGTTTCCTGACGGGAACCGTGGTGCCCATCATCCTGCAAACCTTCACAGCGGCGGCTCCGTCTATCGCTGGCATCATCAGCGGCCTCGGCTCCGCCATTATGACGGCTATGCAGATCATCGGCTCGGCCATCCAGGCAGTCATGCCTATCGTGCAGAGCATCATCACCGTCATTATGAGCATCGCTTCCGTCGTGGTGCCCGCTGTGCTGGCGGGTATCTCGGCACTGGCGCAGGGCATCGGCCCCATCCTGGAAGGTATCAAGACCGTATTTGACGGGCTGATCGCTTTCATCACGGGCGTATTCACCGGGAACTGGTCCCAGGCATGGGAAGGCGTAAAGCAGATATTCGGCGGCGCGTTCGACGCGCTGGTGGGTCTGCTGAAAACGCCGGTGAACGCGGTGATCGCGCTGATCAACAAGGCCATCTCCGGCATCAACGGACTGGGCCTGGACATCCCGGACTGGGTGCCCATCATCGGCGGCAAGAGCTTCCACATCAGCATCCCGGAGATACCGATGCTGGCAAAGGGCGGCTTCACAGACGGCGTGAGCATCGCGGGCGAAGCCGGGCGCGAGGCTGTGATCAGCTTCCAGCGCGGCGTGCGGGCACAGAACATCGCCACCTGGGCACAGGCGGGCCGGATGCTGGGCGTGAGCGCCGAGCAGGCGTTGAGCGCGGCGGACGGCGCAGAGCTGAAACCCATCGACCCCGGCGAGGGCGGCGGAGGCGGAGGCAGCTTCACCTTCGCGCCGAACATCGTCATTCAGGGCAACGCCGACGCGGACGTGCTTGAGGAAGCGCTGCGGCGGGCCAAGGAGGAGTTCGAGGCATGGTACGAGCAGATGATGCGCAAGCGTGCCCGGACGGCCTATTGATGGGAGGAAGCTATGTACACGACAAAGAGCGGCGACACCTGGGACGTGATCGCCAAGGAAGTCTATGGCAGCGAATACCACGCGGACGCGCTGATGGCGGCCAACCCGGAGCACATCGACACCTTCCGCTTTTCCGCCGGGGTCGTTTTGAAGACGCCGACGGTGGAGGACGCGCGAGCGGGCACGCTGCCGCCATGGAAATACGAGGCGCAGTATGAATAAGGCAAGAAGCATCGGACTTGCGGTGCAGTACCGCAGCACCCCGTATTCCGCACAGGTGCAGGCGAGCGCCCAGGTGGACGCGGCGGAGGGCGGCGGGAGCGCTGCTTCCTCCGCCAGCTCCGGCTCCGGCGCGGCGGCGGGACAGGCCGTAACGCTGAACAACACGCCCCTCTACGTGAGCAGCGTGGCAAAGAACCCGGCGACCCACAAGACGGGCGTGTATTACTTCTACGACGGCATTTTGATACGCGGGCGCTACCGCATCACCAACACACCGTCGAGAGTGGGCAAGACCCCGGTGGGCCAGAACGTGACCGGCTGGGCGGACGCGGCGGACTGCGGCGCGGTGAGCAGCGCCAAGGCCACGCCGAAGAAAGAGACCTCCGGACAGGAGAACGCGACGCTGGGCGCGGGCACGGGAACGGACATCGGCCTTTCCATCGAGAGCCTGACCTATGTGGACAACGCGGCGGACGACAGCGACAGCATCGACCTGACGCTGGACGCGCAGGACAGCAAGTGGCTGTGGGGCTGGATGCCGCAGAAGGGCGCGACGCTTTATCCCCGCCTGCTGGGCCACGACTGGGAGCGGCCCGGCGACGAGCGGGCCATAGACTGCGGCCTTTTCGTAGTGGACGACGTGAACTACACGGACACGCCGACCACCTTGCAGCTCGGCGGCGTGAGCAAACCGAGCGACAGCAATTTCAGCGAAACAGATCGGAAGGTGACGTGGAAGAACACCTCCATCAAGCGCATCGGCCAGACCATCGCGGCGCGCTACGGCCTGGGCTTCACCTATGACGCTGAGGACTACGACATCGAGTGCGACGAACAGGACGGAGCGGACAGCAGCTACTACAATACGCTGTGCCAGAACTACGGCCTGGTGCTCAAGGTGTACGCCAGGCGGCTGTGGGTCTACGACCGGGAGGCATACAAGGCAAAGCGGGCGGTGCGGACCTTCGACCGCACGGACATCATCCGTGGGAGCCTGAGCTGGACCACTACCCTTTCCGGGACCTACACCGGCGGGACCTTCGACTACACCGACGCGGACAAGGACTGCGACATCTCCTGCAAGGTGGGCGGCGGAACGCACATCAAGAGCGTGAACCGCAGGGCCACCAGCGTGCAGGATGCGGCGGTCCAGCTCTGCGCGGAGCTGAACCGGGCCAACCATGGCACGATCAAGCTGCGCTTCACCGTTCCGGGAGACTGGACCGTGAGTGCGGGCAACACGATCAACATTACCGGCTACGGCGGCGGCCCCTCCGGCGGAGAGGGCGGCATCAACGGCAAGTATTTCGTGGACAAGGTGACGCACAAATACACCAAGAGCGGCGGATTTACCACGGCCTTCGAGTGCAGCGGCGTCCGGGAGGGCTTCCATCCCTACGAGGTGGGCGGCTCCATCCAGTACAACACGGAGGGGTCCGACACAAGCGACACGAATTACAGCAGCTCCTACGAGACGAGCGCGGCGGCCAGCGCCGCCAGCGCGGCGGCGGGAGCTGAGGCCGGGGCGGCGGTGACGCTGACCAACGCCCCCTTCTACTACACCAGCGTGGCCCCAAATCCGAGCTGCTATAAAAGCGGCGTGTTCTATTTCTACGACGGCATCCTGGTCAACGGGCGCTACCGCATCACCAACGCGGCTTCCCGCTGCGGGAAGCTGCCGGTGGGACAGAACGTGACGGGCTGGGTGCCCGCGAGCTACTGCGGCGTGGACACGAGCACCGGCGGCGGAGGCGGCGGCACGAAGGCGACCATGGAGGTGAAGTAGCGATGGCAGGCACGAACCGGGTCGGACGGGTCAGCTCCATCGACTATGAGAGCGGGACCTATGAAGTGACGTATGCGGACCAGGGCCGGAGGGTCACGGCCCGCATCAATGCCATGAGCAACGGCGAATACAAAATGCCGAGAGTGGGCCAGATCGTGAGCGTGACGCACACGAGCAATGGCACAGCGGCGGCCACCACCAGCGGCACCGTATGGAACCGGAGCAACCGCCCAGCGGAGGGCTTTGCCGGGCTTTACCGCAAGGAATACGGTGAGAAGGCCGGGCAGGCTTTTGAGCGCTACGACGCCAACACCGGCATCTACACCCAGTACACCGACGTGCGGACCGGGCGCAACTGCAACGGCGACATCTTCGACGAGGCCAAGGGCACCATCAGCTTGATCGCGGAGAAGCTGGTGCAGATCACGAGCAAGATCAAAAGCGTGAGCATCCACGGCAAGGAAGGCGTGGGCATCGGCGCGGAGAAAAGCGTGACCATCGACGCCGGGGAGAACATCAATCTGGAAGCCGAGGGCGACCTGGACGAGGGCGCAGGCGGCGACCGGGCATTGACCGTGGGCGGCAAGAACACCGAGCTATACAAGGGCGAGGTGGAGCGGGAGTTTCAGGGAGGCATCCGCGACACCGTGACCGGCGAGGTGACGCTGACGATCAACGGCGTGACCATCACCATCAGCGAGGGCGGCGACGTCTCCATCCAGACCGCCGGGAAGATCAGCATGAAGGCACAGCAAATCGACCTGCAGGGCGGGTCCTCCCTGGTGCTGTAAAAAATGAACAGCGAGGAGGAAACGGAAAATGGTGGGCAGCTACATGGGCCGGGTGTTCACGGTGAGCAGCCAGAGGATATTGACACCGAGCAATCTGAAAGGCAGCGCCGGGAGCGACTGGGCAAACCATGAGATCATCGGTAAAAAGGCGCGGAGCCAGTGGGTAGGCCCGAAGCTGAAAAGCTACACCATGGACCTCCTTCTGCGCTCGCAGGACGGCGTAAGCCCCCGGTCCACGCTGGACTACTTCCAGCGGGCGGCGGAAAGCCAGATGGTCGATTGGTTCATCATCGGCGGGCGACCGATCTCTGACAACCCCTTCAAGTTGGTGAGCGTCAGCGACGAGTGGGACACGGTGCTCAACGGCGGCGCGCTGATCGAGTGCCGGGTGAGCCTGAACATCGAGGAATACACGTGAGGGAGGGCAAGCCGTGATCTACATTGAGGATACCATCGTTGAAATCGAGGCTGGGACCGTGGACGACCGGACGGCACAGGAAGTTTACCGAAATCTACAGGTGCTCTACGGCACGGAGACGGGAGAACAGGCCCTTGACCGCGAGTTCGGCATCAACATCAACATTCTGGACAACCCGCAGGAGGCGGCGAAGGCGCTGCTGACGGCGGAGTTTGTACGGAAAACAAAACAGTATGAGCCACGGGTCCGGGTCATGCGTGTGGAATGGACCCAAAATCATGCCAGGGACGGCGGCATCGTCCCGAAGGTGGTGGTGAGCTTTGTCTAATATCAAAGAGCTGGCAAATGTGCCGGAGATCAGCTTCATCGAAAACATGAGCCTGCAGGAGACTGAGGAGCTTGTGCGGGCAAACTACACGCGCATCTTCAAGGAGCTTACCGGGCAGGACGCGGAGCTGGGCGAGGCGGACGCAAAGAACCTGATCATCAAATCGTTCAGCCTTGTGCTCTACCAGGTGATGCAGTATGTGGAGGCCAAGGGCCGGGCAGAGCTTTTGAAGACCTCGACCGGCGACGCGCTGGACGCACTGGCGGCCCTGTTCGGCATTACGCGGCAGGAGGCCCGGCGGGCTACGTGCATCGTGCGCTTCACGCTTTCCGGCCAGCGAAGCGAGCCGACGGCCATTCCGGCGGGCACACGGGTGAAGACCCAGGACGGGAAATACTTCAACACCGTGGACTACGCGGAAGTCACGGCGGGCGAGCTGACCGTGGACGTGGACGTGCAGGCGGAGGAAGCCGGGGCGGAGAGCAGCGGCATCGCCGCCGGAGAGATTGACACGCTGGTGGACCCCATCCCCTACGTTGCGAGCGTGGAGAGCATCGAGGCGAGCACGGGCGGACTGGACATCGAGGACGACGACGGCCTGACGGAACGGGTGTGGCTGGCCCCCAGCAAATACTCCTGCGCCGGACCGCGAGACGCCTATGCCTACTATGTGAAGGAATGGCGGACGGACGTGGACGACGTGCAGATCGTCAGCCCGGAGCCGTGCGTGGTGCACGTTTATGTGGTGCTGGACGGCGGCGTGCTGCCCACGGAGACGGAGCGGGAGGAGCTGGCCGCCTACCTCAACGGCGACACCATCCGCCCGCTGACGGACATCGTGAGCTGCCAGGCGGCGGAGGAGGTCCCCTACGACATCAGCCTGACATACTGGATCGCCAGCAGAGACCAAAAGAGCGCGGGCACCATTCAGGCCCAGGTGGAGGCGGCGGTGGACGCCTACGAGAGCTGGCAGCGCAAGATGGGCCGGGACATCAACCCGACTGAGCTTGTGTACCGGGTCCGCGCGGCGGGAGCCAAGCGCGTAAAGCTGACGGCACCGGCGGACATCGTGATCGAAAAAACGCAGCTCCCGAAGCGGAACACGCGCACCGTGACCTACGGAGGGCTTGAGGATGATTAAAAGTCTGCGTCAAGCCCGCATTACAGACGGCCTTCCGAGGGTGTTGGCGAGACAGGAATGGGTGATCGCCCTGTCCGAGGCCCTGGGGCTGGCCCTGGGGAAGACGCTGGACTACACCGACGAGAGCCAAATCTACACACGGCTGGACACCGCACCGGAGGCGGTGCTGGATGTGCTGGCCGTGGACTGGAAGATCGACTGGTACGACACCGAACTGACGGTGGAGCAGAAGCGCCGCATCGTGAAGACGGCGCTGACGGTCCGGCGGCTGATGGGTACAGCGGCGGCGGTGAAGCTGCAGGTGCACGCCATCTACCCGGAGGCCACCGTGACGGAGTGGTTCCAGTACGACGGGAGGCCGGGCTGCTTCCGGGTGAGCCTGCCGCTGCCGAAGGAAGGCATCACGGCGGCGGAGTACCGGCGGCTCAAGACCGGCATCCTGACTACAAAGAACGAGCGCAGCCACCTGGACGTGATCGACATTCAGCATGAGTGCGAAGCCGTGGTGATCACGGGCGGGTGCTGCTCCATGAGCCAGATCATCGAGGTATGGCCGGAGCTTGTGAGCGAGATGGAAGTGACCGGCGAGCGCTTGACTGGCGGCGCGGCCAGCATGAGCCAAACGGCGGAGGTCTGGCCGGAGCTGACGGAGGCGCTGGAAATCCTGACATACCGGCACACCGGCGGAGCCGCGAGCACCGCGCAGGCCGTG
>ERZ1034917.916-NODE-916-length-22100-cov-28.698435_pt1 | contig 22100 bp, 40 predicted proteins | sample MGYA00520605_ERZ1034917 | MGnify/ENA primary metagenome ERZ1034917 (study PRJEB33766, sample SAMN09781784) | gut metagenome | biome: gut microbiome | host: Homo sapiens | place: Madagascar | study: EMG produced TPA metagenomics assembly of the PRJNA485056 data... | reverse complement strand
TCTTGTTTTTGTTTGTTTTCTTTTGCCTTGTCACTGTCTTTTCCGTATATTTGCGCAATTTCCGAATACTCGCTTTTAAGTATTTTCAACTGATTAATGTCTTCTTGTATTACGGTCGCAATGTCATTTTTTGACATTCCGCTCCACATATCTGTAGAAGCCGTTTTCGTTTCTTCTGTAGCCGTACGTAACTTTTCAAGCTGTGCCGTAACTTCGGCAATTTGCTGTTGCTTTTCTTTAATTGCGTCTCCTTCGGCAAAATAGTCTTTAATAGTTGCGAATGGATTATCACCCTTGCGCATAGACGCAAAGAAATCACCGCCCCAGCCATTAGCATGGTGGGCTTGCATTAGTTCCAGTTGTTCATTGAGTTTCTTTAGCTCGTCTTCTTTAGCTCGTATTGCATCAAGCGTTTTGTTCGTGCTTTCAGTTTCTCGCTTTTGTTCGGCTTCTGCTTTTTGTGCAGTTGCTGTATATGCTTCTGAAAGTCGTTGCAAACTGCTTGCAATCTCGTTTGCTTCGTTTTTTAGTTTGTTGGCACGTTCAAGGAGAGCGTCGGCTGCGTGTGCATTAATTTCGTTGTTATTGCCTACAAAATTGCCATCTACGACCTTAAAAGTATTCGCTTCTTCTCTTGCCGCCTTTTCTTTTTCAAGCAATTCCGTTTGCTCATTCATTAATTGCTTGTAGCGTTCTTGTGCGTTTTCTTTTGCTCTTATATATTCATTTTCACTTGCCTTACCTTGCAAAATCCTTTCCGTAAGTTTATCAAGTGCTGCCGCTTCTGCGTTTGCCGTTTCAGTTCGTTGTTGGTTTGATTCTGCCGCTTTCTGGTATGCCTGTGTATTATCTTTTACCGCCTGTGTTTCTGTGCCTATTTTCTCGGCATTAACACCATGCGCAACGCTTTCAGAACCAACGGCGGCAGCTACACCAACGTGCAAACCTGCGTTTAAGCCTGTTGCTGTATTAGATATGGAACGAGCTGCATTAATAGCGTCCATTGCCGTATTGAGGACATTAGCTGCTGCTTGAGCATCAGAAAATGAATCCGTTAATGTGGTGTATTGTGTTTTAAGTCGTTCTACGGTTCTTCCCTGACTTTCAAGCATCTTATTAACGGTTTCCCATTCGGATGTACCGGCTGTTGTTTTTGATAGCTTGTCCTTTAAAGTTTCAAGTGTTTTTGAAGCGTTCGCCAACTCTAAAGATACATCCTGTATTTTCTTAGGTGTTGCTGTAAGTTTTTCCTGTGCTTCTGCAATTATTGCGTTTAGCTCTTTAAAAGCCTGTTGTGTGCTTTTGCTGCTTGTGTCAGAACTTTGTGCAATATCGTTTAACGCTTTTGCCATTTGTGCGCTTAGGCTGTCTGTCTTTGCGCCTAACTTGTCAAGGTCGCCTAACAGGATATCAAATGATTTCTGAATGTCAGAAATATCCATCTGACCACTTATTCCAAGTATTTCATCTGCTGCTGCCATTGTTTTTATATTTTTATCCCATCATATCCATAAAGAAATCAGAAGCGTGTACTGACTTATTAATAGGTTGATGCGTGTTAGTATTATTGTTTTTGTCTGTATCAGTATTTTCTTCCTTATCAATACCCCATGTTGGAATGGAACGATTAAGAAGCATTATGTTCAAGTATGAGCGATTAAAAACGACCTCCTCGTAACTCATACGAAAGTATTTCATCACAGCTCCGATGATTGCCCATGGGGAGTCGTTTGTGGCTCCGTCATTACTATCGCTTGGGTGAGGAAAGTTATAGAGGTTAAGAAAAAATTTGCGTTAAATGATTGGCTGATAAATTTTACAAGCTCGTTAAATGCAATGATATTGAGATGCTTTCGTATATAACGACGCCATAAACGACGCTTCCACGTGTTACGGAATGCGCACACGACAAATATTTCACACATAAGACGAGCGTCATTGCCGTGTGCAATAGTTTCGCCAATGATATTTACTTTGTCATTGTCTTTCCACGTAGGCTTCTTTATATCGTTAGCAAATACAGACATTTCGTATATCTGCATAAGAGTCAATGGCTTAACTTTAAAAGAAAGCCATCCTACCTTGATTTTTATTGGTGTTTCGGCAAGCGTCTTAGCTGTATGTATCTTATCTGTTGTTTTCATAAGCTTCTGTTAAATAAAAAAGCGGTGCGGTTTGGGTCATGCCCTTACCTCACCGCTTATGTAAAATAAAGAAATCCGTATCATTAAACGTCACCGGTTCCTTTGTCGATGTCCGTTTTTACATCTTCGAGCAAAGCCCAACGATGTCCGCTAACCTTGTCACCAGTTGCGTTAAATACAGCCATCTGGCGGAACACAATATTTAGGTTTGGAAGACCTGTCTTACCGATAGAACCGTTGCGAGTAACAGTTAGTTTCATTTTTGAAAATTGGAAAACTTTTGCTGGTATGTCGTCAAGAACCTTGGTCTTAATCTGCACTGCCTTGTAGATTTCAGTCTCAGTGGGGAGTTCCTCATTCCATTTGCTGTCAGTTGACGTGTAGCCGAGTATCGCCTTGAAAGTCTCAGCAGACAAGTCGTATGTCTGCACAGTAAAGCCTTTTGTCGCTGCCGATGAAGGAAGGACTACGTATGGGTCTTCTGAGTCTTCTATTTCTACGTCGCTCGTTGACGCTGCGCTATCATTGAATGTCAAAGAGCCAGACACGATAGCCTTGAATTTAAACGGAAAATTGGTAGGATAGCCACCATTCGCTACAGGGTCGGCAATTGCAAATTCCTCAATGCCGTAAACACCATTTTTTCCTGTTTTTGCCATATCGTTAATTCTTTAAATTGTTATACGTTACGTTGAATTTTAAATTAATGTAGTAAGTATTGTCATTATCAAGCGTTGGTCGTGAATCTGAATAAAATTCAAAATACGCTCCTTCGAGATAATATTCACTCACAAAAAAAGTGAGAAGATTCTTTACTATGGTTTTTAATCGTCGTGTGTCGGGCTCGTCACTGGCAGTACGCTTTACGTGGATATTTACATTTACAACACCCTCGTTTATCGTTTCTCTCTGAACAAAAGGCAAATGGTTTATAACGACATATTCGTTTAAGCTTGATTTCTTGGGGATTTCGTATTTAAAGACCCCATGCTCATTTATGCCGATTTTCTTACATTCCTTTTTCAGAAGCTTATACATTGCACTTACAGCGTCGTCACCTAATGTCATACTTTACCATTTTATTGTTATAACCACAGTTTGAGGTATCGCTTTTTGTATGTTGTGAAGCCTTTTACCTCCATTGTTTTGTTGATAGTGCCGTCTTTTTTTGTTATTATCACCTTGTCACCTTCACGTGGCAATAATTTGTATTTCTGCTTTGACAATGGAGCAATAACTTCGTAAGAATACACGTACTTTTGCCCGTCATTCAAACCTATTAACCTCGCACTTGTATTGGGATAAATAATGCACTTTCCAAAGTCTAAAAATCTCGTAGCGGTAGCTTCTATTGGATTCCCATCTTCATCATAACCGCTGCCAGCATTCTCGTGCTCCATATCAAAATTAGGCTCTCCATTGTCGCTCATATCGAAAAACCTATCTCCGACCTGAACATAACCAACATCATAAACCTTAATCTGTATTTGTAGCTTGTCTTCAAAATTCATACATTATCCTCCTTTACCAAATGCTTACACCACGCAACCAATAGTCGTCCGAATCACTATTAAGAACAAGGTCAGCTTCCAATCCCGCATCCTTGGCGATAGATTTTATCATATCGTCAATTAAGCTATTCTGATTCTTGTAGCCTTGGGACATACCGCCTACATTCTCGCTTGAAAGCACACGCATCTTATACAAAATACGCATTGCAGCATAGGCTACAGGCTGCTTTACAGACACAGAATATGTATCATCAACACTTGCCGATGTGCTATACTTGTCGGCTGCGTCGATAAACATTTTCTCTATCGCTTCGTCAGAAGTAGAGAATGGCTGTATTTCACTTGCTATAGCTTCCGAAATTGTCATGCTGTCCTTGTCTTAATGTTACAACTTACTACATTTAGAGTTCTTAAGACAACCTTTTACTTGGTTGTCTTAAGAATAAAGAAGTCGTTCAAGCCGTTAAACACAGGCTGCGCCCACATATCATAGTTGACATGATAGCCAGTCTTGTCACGCCAATAGCCCACATGGTTGTCGTCATGAGAAGAATAAGAGACACCAGGAATTGGGTCTACCAACTCCAATGGGTCGGAAATCTTCATTATGGCTACTGTGTCGGCACACTGAGCTACCACACGGTCGTCAACGATTAGATTAACTGTCGAACCGTCGGCAAGTGTTACAAACTGGTCTTCATCAATCTGTATTACAGGCAGCAGTATAGAACGCAGATAAGTGTTTACTTGGTCTACAGTGAGCATCGGCACGGCAGGGTTTATCTGTATTGTGCCGAGGTTAAGCTTGAATGTGTCCTTGATTTCCTTTGCCTTGCACATTTTGTAGAATGTGTTTTCAGACATACGGAGCTTCTGAATCTTGCGACCCTTCTTCTTCGCCTCGTCCTTGAGCATCTTGATGTCGGCAATTGGCGTTGCAGTCTCTGTACCCCAGTTGTTGGTAACGGAAATCTCCTTGATGCCAAGGTCGAAGGTGTAGGACACGTTTGCCTTTGCGTTGTTGGCGCGAGAGACAGTTTGTTTGCCCGTGTAGAGTCCTTCATAATAAAGCATATCAAGACGTTTGTGTGGTGCGATGACAGCACGCTCGAATGGACGGAAAGAGTACTTAATAAGCTTGTCATATTGTGCATTGAGCTGTGCCTGTGTATAATCACGACCTTCAACGTCACGATAGCGACCTTCGAGCTGATGCATCTGGTCGAGGTAGTCGTTGTCAAGCTCCCACTCGTCGCCATAGCGACCAATAGAACCCGTCAATTGACCGAAGTCGGGCATATGATGTACAGGCTTCTCAGCGTTCTTGGCGATAACAGAACCTACCATTGCGGCAGTGTATTCTGCGAGATTTGCCTGATAAACCTTTGCAGCGCAATAGTCTACCTGCTTAATCTCGTTCTTCCACAAAGCCTTATAGGTAGAGGTCTTCATGTTCTTGTCAATATAGGTCTGAAAAGACTTCGGGTCTAATAGCTGTTTTAGTATACTATTCATACCTTTTCTATATTTTGTGTTATTGTTATCCTGTTATTTTTTAATTGCTTGTTACTGAATCTTAAACAAAGCAATGCCATTGGCGTTTAAACCAGCCTTAATGTCTGCGTTGATAGGGTAGGGAAGCGATGTTTCCTCAACCTCCATAACACGAAGTGTAGGCTCAACCTGCTGCGAAGCGTCCTTGTCGAGTTCCTTTGTTGCGTAGGTAAAGCCAAGAATTACATCTGAATCCTTATTGTAGTCAGTAACAATGTCGTCTGCGTTGATAGCGGCGTCGAGTCCTGCCGAAAGAGTCACCGTGTCAAGTGTTGCTGTTCTTGCGATAGAAGCAATTTTCTTGCCGCCGATAGTGTCACCCTCTTTAAAGAGCGAACCTGGAGCAAGCTTTACTGTCTTGGCTGCTGCTTCTGCCTTTTCTGTAACCTTTGCAGTCTTTACAGCGACAGCCTTGCCACCTGTGCCAAGCTTAACAACGGTACCCTTAGGCAACCACTTTAGCTCGGCTGGCAGATTGCTCTGGTCAAGGTCATAGCCGCCCTGTCTTACAACGCACTGCTCTTCCCACCAAGAACCTTCCTTAATGTCGGTAGGCACGGTCTTTTTGAGGTACATTCCTTTATAAGCCATACTTTACTAATTTTTTAATTTTACATTTGGTTTACTTTGCAGCACCCTCGGGCTTCGGAGCGTTACGCTCGGCAAAACCCTCCATGCGCTTGATAAAATCCTGTTGCTCGGTCTGTGGAGTACTTGTTGTCGGAGCTGTAACGAATGTGCCGTTTGCGACAAGCGACTGCTTTAGTGCGGTATAATCGCTTGTTATCTGCTCAACGACATTATCAAGATTCTCCTCTTTGTCGAGCGTGTAACGTGTACGGAATACCTCGGGGACATCCTTTAGCTTCTCATTGCTTTGCAGCAATGCTGACAATCTTGTTTTTTCTTCACGCTCCTTATATGGAGCGAGAGCAGCAGCAACAGCATCTGAAATAGCTTTCTGTTGGTCGCTCTTTGCGTCGGCAATCATTTTTGCCACGTCATCGGCTGTTAGTGGAGCGTTTGTCGGAGGTGTTTTAGGAGCTGGTGGTGTGGGTGGCACTGGAGGGTCTGTCGGTTTAACCCAACCCTTGTACTTCGACTCTGTCTCACTGACCGCACGATTGAATGACGATTGCATCATACCTACATAAGGCTCGACCGCTGTGATAGCTTTGGTAACGTCCTCGTCTGTTGACTCATCTGTTAGGCCACGACTTGCGATAATCTGGTCTACCAGCTTTGAAAGTTCATCCTTCTTCAAACCGTACTTCGCGAATGACGTTTTGCAAGAAGCAAGCACTTTTTCTTTTGTTGCCATAGTGTAATTCTGTTTAAACGTTAATGGATAATTTTATCTGACAACAAAATTACATTATAAAGTTATATTGATAAAATAATATTTATTTTCTGTGTAAACAAATTTTACTTTACATTATTTTATATACCTTTGCAGCTACAATTCATTATAAACTCAATCGCTATGAAGAAATTTTTATTTGCACTGATTTCAGTCGCGTTAATGTGTGTGGGTTGCTCGTCGGACAATGATGATGCTAAAGAAAAGGAAAGTCAAAAGTATGTGCTTAAAAACACAACATGGAGTTCGATAGAGAAAATTGAACACACAACATTCGGCATTTTTGTAGACAAAGAAGAGACAAACACAGAGGTAGTCACAAAGCTACAGCAAATATCTGGCTTGGAATACTCAGAAAACACAAAAACGGAGGAAAAAGAGGTGTATTGGAACGTGTGCAATAGTAACGGTCACGATGCCGACACAACGATAGCAATGACATTTTCAAATAACAGGTGTATTTTTGAAATGGAGGTAAAAAGGAAATGTGTCAAAGCTAATTTAACACAAACAGAAAAACAATACAAGTTTAAGGAAGGAGAGTTTTTTGTAAAGGTAGGATATAGCAGCTACGAGAGCTTCTTTGTACGTAAAGATGGTGTATATCGAGCTAATGGATATTTGTTTTTATTATTGGATGGAAATGGTAACGTAACTTACGAAACCCAGTACAAATATGCAGGCCGACAAGATTATGATGTAGATGTTGACAAATATTCTGTTACAGCTGATTTTTCTGTTTCTGGCAATGCAATAACATTCTCATACATAGACAAAAATGATAAGAAAGTAATGTTTGTGGGAACTATTGCTGATAATCTACAGAGTATCATATTTAACGACAACCCTTTGGTGTCCAGTGTAAAATCTGTCGGCAAACAATAAAAATATAACAAAAAAGACGTAGTATAATTTAATGTACTACGTCTTTTTTATGCCAGCATTTTAGATACCACAATACCGCGTTTCATTGAATGTCGCACCTATGTTGACAGCGATTGCATCTTGCATGGAGTGCATCATGGCGACCGTTGCATCTATTACGTTCTCGCCCTCTGTTTTGTCTTCGTACAGAGCGATAGCCCGTTCTTGTAGTTTTGCAAAATCACGCAAAAGTAGGAGCATCTCCTTGGTCGTGTTGCTGATTGTAAACTCGGTTGTGGTTTTGCTTACGGCGAAGGCTCTCTCGTTGTTGTTACTGTTACTGTTATTGTTGTTCATAATCTACTCTTTTGATGTGTTACTTGTTTTTGTTCTCTCCGTTAATTTCGGCAATAGCTCGCTTTACATTGAAATCGTTGTTGTAAAGCGCAATAATAAAGCGTTTGCCACGCTGATTCCATACAAGGGTTGTACTGGTTGATATTTTACCATTGCTTGACTGATAGTTGTAGGTGCGTGTACCTGCCAAGTTCCAACCTTTATAAGGCATCTTTAAGTGCCATTGTCCCGATTGTGAGTAAATTATACCTAATTCTTTTAGCTTGGCATTGAGCGAGCGTGCCGTAATGTGCAAGTCGTCGGCAACTTGCGTTGTTGTAATGCAAGTTGTTGAAGCAAGTGTGTTGTCGTAGTATTCTGCTTTAGGTGCGGCTACTGTTAGTTCCTTCTTTTGCAAGTTGATTGTTTCTGCTTGCTGTTCGGTTTGTGTCTCAAGCTGTCTGATACGTTCCTCACGTCGTGCAAGTGTTCTCTGGGCGATAACGTAGGCACGAGCCATAATATCCTCGTCGCTGTCATTTTCGTTTGTTGCAAGGTAACCTCCTTTGGTGCGGATTTCGTGAAGGATTTTCTTCACACCTTTCTTGAACTGCTTGGCGATTGGTTTGCGTGATTGCATAAGCAATTCATAAACTCCTTCCTCTGTTAAGAACCACATACTGCCACCACGACTTAACTTTAAATTAAGTCGTTCATCCTCGTCAACATTGGCAACAGCACGTGACACATTCTTTAAGCCAAGCCAATTCTGTACATCATTAGCCCGAAATAACGGGTTTTCAACAGACCCCCATACATCAATTTCCTTATCAAGGAAGGTTGATTTACTAATAATTCTGATTTCTTCCATCTTGTGAACTTTTTAGAAGAATTTAGGCAAACAAAAAGCGGTCGCCATATACGCTGTTCACAAGATGGTAGTCCACTCGTAAGAGCTTCGTTTTTATCTATACGTATAGGCGACCGTGTATAATACGGTCTTGATAAGCATAAAATATGCCCATCCAGACGAATGAGCATTAACCGCTGCTCCCACGTAATGGTTTACCATCATCTTGTGAACGCCACAAAATTATAAATTCTTCTGTAATGTGCCAAACTTTTTTACGTTTATTTTTTGTTATTTAATTGGTTATTAGCGTGTTATTAGTCTTAGTTTTGTAAGACTAAAGAAATTATTAGTCTTGCAAACCTATTTTCTTTTTCTGTTGTTAAGAATTTCTTTTAATTGAGGAATCTTGTCATGTATACTTTTTAATTGTGCATATTTTATTACCTCCGACTTTGCACCGCTCATATTTGCGTGTTCTATTGACATATACTTGCCATTGTTTTTCTTTAATCCGTATTGAACATAGCTTTCTATAGCCTTTTCAAGCGAACCTTCTTCATAAGATTTGCCTTTTCTAATTAGCTGTTGCAAACGTTTATCTTCGTAAGTGTTATAATCAATTTTGTTTGATGTTAATTGTTTTACGAGATTGTTTGCATCGTTACTAAATCGCTGACTCGCACTTGTTATGTTGGTACTTGCATTGTTGTTTGTTCTGCTTGCACTTGCGTTGTTTGCGCTTATTGTTCTTGTTGAACCTCCACCTTTTGCCATAATATTTTTTTATTTTGCAAAAATAATATTTTATGTTGTCGGTAGGGTAAGCATTGCCTACCCCCGTGTAAACAATTAAAGAGCTATGTAAGTGATACCTTTCTTCGGATTTTTTGTAGCTCTGTCAAGGCTAATCTTGCCGTGATAAATGCCTTTAACAGTAGAATAAAAAGATGTGCGCTTAATGTTATCTCTTCCTACTGTCGGTATTTTGCCAATACGCTCACACTCTACGCCATTGTCGGTAAGTATGATGTTAATCGTCATAGTACCATAATACGACTCCTCAGTGCGTGTCTGAATAACCTTACCCTCAACCTTTACGGGTGTGCCTGTTTCAAGTTTTGTTTCTGCTTTCAAACTGTCCTCATAATTCTTTACCATAAAGAAAGCATATACCGCTTCATCTATATAGGCATAAAAATCGTTTGCCAATCTGTGTGTGTTCTCGGCAAATACTCCGTCGATAGGCTTGCTTAAAGCGTGTTCACATACTTTGTTAACGTACTCGTTGTTGGCGTTGTATTGTTCGCTACAAAGTATTGTTTCGATATTAGTCAATGTAGGAGAGCGATAGTATGTATCTCTTTCACGATAAGCTTTCTTATAAATAGGGCATTTGTCATATTCCGCTTTTGCCGACATTATCAAATCAGCTTTCTTGAAAGCATTTTTGTAAATAGCGTTCGGGTTGCCACCCCACATTTTTAACTCGTCATTGTCTGTTGAGTAAGACAGGCTGTAGTCATAGAGTTTGTGCAACTCGTCCGTAAACTTTGAGAGGTAATCAAAACTCTTGATGCCAAATTTCTTTACGCATTCGCAGCCAACTTGCAATTCCTCGCCTGTTTCAATGTTTTCTATCACGTAAGAATTTTTGCACCAATGTCCGCATACATCGCATTTGTTGTAATCTTGTCCGTGGGCAGGATTTTTAAATACAAGCTCCTTGGATGTGTCAACGGGTGTAAACGAGCCATCCTTAAATGTGCATACAAGTTTCCAACCGTTTTCTTCGGGTATATTAACTTCAAGGTCGCATATTTCGTGGAAAGCTTTTACGTCTTTGCTCCTTATTCCGTTCTCGCCAATCACAGGATGATAAAATACCTTCATGTAAGGCTTGCTAATGGTGTAAGAAAAGCCTTCTACGTTCTTTTGGGTTTTATTTGCAAACTTTTTAAAGCTTGCAACGCTTTCAGATGGAATAAAAGTTTTAATTGTGTTCATTGTTGTATCTCCTATATTACGTTATCGCTTATGTTATAGCGAGGTTGTTACACCTCGCTTTGTTTTATTCTTAGATAGCAAGTGACTTTACTTTGTCAACATACATATTTATATGCTTTGTATTTCTGCCCTTGTAAGATTTGTCCGCTAAATACATTATTTTGCCGAGGTTGTGTCCGTTTGTTCCTCCGTCAAAATGTGTATATCTAACATCCAAATTAATTACTACCTTGCAATAATCTTCTTCTGTTTCCCTGGTTATCACATTAATGTCGCCTTCGATATGAATCTCCTTAAAAAGCATAGGCATTGTTTGAAAACTTGTGCTAACTATCTTGTCAAACTTATCGTGATTGTAATCCTCACACTGTTCGATAGACAACTGTACGTTGATGCCCAAACGTTTAATTGTCAACTCTACATCATTAATAATGTAGTTTACGATTTCCTTGTTTAAAATTTCTGTTGTCATTGTTGTATCTCCTTTTTATTAGTTGGCTGTTAATTTTAACGCCACAAAATTAATAATTTATCTTCAAACGGCAAAGAAAATATTAGGAATACTAATATTATTAATATATTTTAATATTAGTTTTCCTAATGTATATATTAATGTATGCCCGTTGAATTAAATCCGTGTTCGCCTCGTTCCGTATCTTTGTCTATTGTACCGGCTTCTAACGTCACGCTGGGAACTTGAACAATGCGCATTTGGGCTATCTTCGTGCCAGCAGGAATAAAAACGCCATGATTACCTCTACCACACAGCTTAGGCGTAGAACCGCAACCAACACGCAACAGAGCGCAGACCTCACCAGTATAACCGCAGTCTATAAGACCAACAAGTTCGTCCGCATCTATTCGTGCATCAATATCTCCGTTCTTTGTTCTCACTTTGCAAGTCATGCCTTTCAACGACATTCCGCTTCTTGGTTGTATAACGGCTGCGAGGTGCGTCGGTAGCTGTATCTTAAAGCCAAGTGGTATGGCTGTTCTCAAATATGGTACAAGTTCGACGTCTTCTCTTGTAAAAACGTCAAATGCTGCATCTGTTGCGTGTGCTTTTTCTGGCATCTTGCCACCGCACAATTCAATTTTAATTTTTTCTTTCATATCTATTCTTGTGATTTAATGTTTATTTTAGGTGTCCACAATGCCATTTAGAGCAGATAGGACAAAGGTAAATTTTATAATTCAAAGCTTTTAACTTGGGGTTTTGTTGTAGAAACTCTACAGCTTCTTCTTCGCTTTCGTAGGCAACCTTAGCTTTCCACGAATTACTGTGCTGCTTCCGTGTCCAATGACGAGGGTCTGGGTGCAACGGTCTTACGTTGTCTTTGTTTCTTATCTTTCTATTTTTCATTGAGCTTGTTTTTTATGAGTTCAATTTTCGCCTTCACTTTGTTTAAGTTGCGTGCATCGTGGTTGCTTAGTCTTACAACGTGATACCCCATGCGCCAAATGCCTGACGAACGATTGTTGTCCTTGCGCTTTTGGAAGCTTGTATAATGATAACCTCCATCCACTTCTACTATAGTTTTGAGTTCGGGCAAATAGATGTCGGCAAAGTACAGCTTGCGTCCCGTCGTTACAGGCTGTTGTCTTACGACTTTATACCCAAGTAGCTCACAGTTGCGTATAGCTGCTTTTTCTGCGTCGCTTGTTTTAGACATAAGGTCTTTACGCATCCGATTAATCAACGTTTTGCTTGGCTTCATTGTCTTAGGCATTTAGGCACGTACTTCTCGGTGTATTTCTTGCGAAGATAAAGAATCACTTGTTCTTTGCTTTTCAAAAAACCGTCATTAATAAGCATTGCTACCTGTCGCTCCATTTCAAACAGTTCCTTTTGTTTCTTTTCTTCGCCATAGTCGTTCCGTATTTCTTTCTGATGATTGTTGAACACTACCCAGTTTATAGCTTTAGCAATTTGTGGCATTTGCTGCTTCATGTTGTTTGGAGCTATAATTTTTCCTACGGCAGACGACAGAGCTTTGTAGGCTTCTCCTGCTTCATTTCTATAGGCGAGCATCTGGTCGGAAACAAACTTAAGAACCTTTACCTTAAATACGGGGTTAAGCCACATGGCAAAATCAATAAAAAGAAGAGGATGCATCCAAGTTCCACCGCATTTTCCACGTGTTGCTAAATAGGGGGAATTCTCCCTATTTAGGTTTTCTTCTTCACACAATGCTTTTATAAATTCTTGTGTTGTTTTGTTTGACAGGTATTCTTTAATTTCTTTGTTGCAACCCATAGCTTTATTCCATGCACGGAGTAATTCTGTCCCGTTAAAAAAGCCGTCTTTGGTTCTTTGTTGTACGACAAATATGTCAAGTTGCCGCTTCATTATCTGATTTGTTATCATAATTTGTTGTTTTTTAGTTTATTAATTTTTCTCATTGCACGGATATAACGCATAGCATTATCAATCGCTAACCCAAACAAAGTCGGTGGTGGCATTTTTATATTGGCTCCTCGTCTCCATTTTTGGCAGTAGTGCAACAAACGCAACGTTTCTTGCACGTGCATGCAATTTGTAATAAAATAGCACAAATCGCCGCAAAACTTCTCCATCTTGCTTATTTCGCAACAGCCATATCCGTCTACATCCTCGTTTTTAAAAAACGGGCATTCACCGCAATGAACTTCACTACTTACGTCTTTTCTCATTTTTTAATGCCTCCTTCTTGCGTTGCTGTTTTATGAAATAGTTTTGTTGCTTCATTAAAGAGTCATATATGGTGTTAGACACTTTCTCGATAACAAACTTGGGCGTGTCACTCTTGCGAATGAATACAGGATGGTAGCCACATTTATGTCTACGGTAAAATATTTCATCATCATCACCTTCAATTTTTACCGACACCTTAGCGGCAATAACATAAAGGTCGCAATGCCCATTTCTGTGCTTACGACGACACTTGTACGAGATATTATTCTCGTCGAGGTATTTCTTTACTTTTTCGAGCTTTGTGGAATTTTTCATATGTCTATATTTTTTATAATCTAAATATACCAAGCTTTATCGCGTGAGTGTGGTGCGATTTTCTTTATTATTAAATATTTTACTTATAATTGTATATGTGTTAGATGTTACGTTGTATGCGTAGTTACGTGTTGTGAACATATACCCAGGTACAGGATATCTCCCCACCTTAGGCATAAAGGTAGAGTAGAAATGATTTTGCACAGCAACAAAACCTTTCTCCACGGCATATTTCACGTAATCAAACGCTGTTTTTAACGAAACTCCAAATTTTCGTGCAATTCTTTTGTACGACAAGCCTTTCTCGTCATAAGTATCTCCGTAACCATACTTCCTTTTAAGTGCACGAGCTTTTTTAACAACACTAATTTGCCTTGCTTCACGTGCTTGTAGAATGGTACGCTTACAGAAATCCTTGTGAGATTGGATAATGCACAAAAGAATGGCGTATAAAGATTTTTCTACGTCTTTTATTGTGTCATAACAAATGTCTGTGATATTTATGTTTCTATCCTTGTGCTTAGAAACGACAGAAAGAAAAACAAGAGAAGACCCCTCAATTTTAGCCAATTTAAGTTGAATAAGCGTGTTTATGCGTTTCTTTATAGTGTATGCATGCACGCCCGTAATATTGGCAACCTTATTGACAGACCAGTTCTTCAGTACGTTTTTCTTGTGCTTATGATAAAAAAACAGCAACAAAGCAATGGCTTTCAGAGATGCTTTATCCCTGAAAAGGCTGTTCGCAATGTTGTATCGTAGGTTTTTTACCATAATCATTCTTAAAAAAGAATCTCCCATTGTACAGTGGATTTAGCAACACTGACAACGGGAGATATTGTATATTTAGACCCTTCTCTTTTTAGATAGGGAAATTGTTTTTTTCGTGCTAAATCGTTTGTACGCCACAAAATTAATATAATTATTAGTATTATCCTTAGTTTAAGTCTTAATAAATACTAAAACAGAAAAGAAAACTAAGAAATAGTTTTGTTGTTACAGAGAATATTATTAATTTTGTGGTGTTAAAAATTAATAACTAACTAATAATTAAAGGAGATACAGCAATGAACGACAAAGTTTACAGTGTTTACAGTGAGTTGGACGACAAAGCTATTCACACAAAGAACAAGCTTGTAGCGGAAGCTGCTTATAAAGGCATTGAAAAAGGTTACCTTTCGGTAATTGAAGACGGCATAGAACGCGTGATTTGCTCTAAGTAAAAAATTAACAAGATACAACAATGAAAAATATGTATGGAGAAACAGTCAAACCACAATATGAGGTGGCACTAAAACAGCACGTTAAAGGCGATGTTGATAACGATTATGAAACAGTCGACTTTATTGGAGCTTACAGCTACAAGAAGGCATGCGAGATAGCCAAGGTACAGTCTAAAAACATTGGTAAAAATACTGACGGCAGGTTTCACGAAACAGAACGTCTGGATGCGGGTCTTGCCAGTGTGTCTATAGTCTGTTATTATTCCGACGATGATTCGGATTACAACGAGGTTTGGCAAGAAGATTATGTCGAAGGTAAAAAGGTCCGAAGGTATAAATTTTAATAAAAAGAAACGAATATGAAAGATTATATGGACCCACGTAATTGGGACGCAGAAGATGTAGAAGCTTGCAAGTATTGGTCTTTTGGGGCAGTGGTTACTTTAATGCTCGCCTATACAATGATATGGATATTGTATTAACATAATAAAAAAGAAACAACAATGGAGATAACAACAACAATGGTACGTTTTCGTTGTCCTAAAACGATGATGAACATAAAAACACCGAAAGCTCAGATGTTTGCCTTTGGAGAAGAACAAAGCAAAAGGGTTTGGGTGCCCGAAAATAAAATCATAGTAAAATCAGACAAAGAGTCTGATGATTTAAACGTGTGTGTTATGCCTAAATGGCTTTATGGCAAAACTATGTTGCCTATGTACACGCAGGTAGACGAAGAGTTCTTACATACAGAGAATGTAGAAACATTATAAATACAACAAGTTTAACGTAACAACAAATTTTATGGAAACAACAATGTATTCAACAATGAATGTAGCAACATCAGTATCTAACGGTATGGTGTCAGAGCCTGTAACAGAACCTGTGGTAGCAGGAGGTAACGACCGCCAGTTTCTCGACTTTGACATCAGTAAGGTTCAGACGCTAACGTTGGAACAACTTGCACGTACAGAGAAAGAAAATGATTACAATGGTAGTCCTTTGATGGGTATCTATCATTTTCAACTTATTCAACAGATACAGGAAATGTGCTCAGAACGTGGCTATCGTGCCGAAATATGGGATTTGTTCGCTGCCAACAACAAAGACCGTCGTGCTCCTGGTGTCAGTCGTTTGCCGCAGAAAGAAGAAAAGTTTGGGGAACGTGCCATAGAAGCTCACATATTGCGTCGTGTGTATTGCAACATTCGCCTTTACGACCTTGACAAAGGAGAGGGTGATGATGCAATAACAACAAACCTTGCCATCTCGTTTCATCAAAAAGGTTTGCAAGTAGGTATCGGAAGAAACGTAGTTATATGTCACAATCAATGTATGCTTAACCGAGAGCAATATGCTGCCACTTACAAAGACGGAAGCACACAGGGCGTCGCTCTTAACGAACTGCTTGACAAGGTTGGTGTATGGCTTGATAATCTTCGCAACATAGCTGCCGAAGACGATGAAAAAATCGAGAAGATGAAACGCAGAGAGATAAGCGCACAGGAAATGTTTACAATCATTGGTATGCTGACGTCCTTACGTGTCGCTTCTGAAACAAAGTTTAAGGCTATTCGTAACAACAATACGATACCCCTTAATCAAGCACAGATAGGTCGTATTACAGAGAAAATGATGCTTGCTTATCTCAACAAAGGCAAGGTGACAGCGTGGGATTTTTATAATGCCGCAACGGATATGTACAAATCAGCAACGCTTGACCAACCTATGATAATGTCACAGAATTTGGCGATGGTGGAATTTTTAAACACACACATATTATAACAATTTGTTTTCTGTCACGTCGTGAGACGCACTTTCATCGGTATAAACAATTTTCAAAATCAGCCCTACGGCGGTAGGGCATTTTACAACTCGGAATAATTCATCCGCCACGGGGCGGTAGGTTGCAAAACAGCTTTATAGATTAGCCATTTAGATTATTTAAAAATGTTAGGATGTAGTTAGTCGTGCAAGCAACCTGTAAAGCACGATGTGAATATAGGTTCGACTCCTTATTCCGAGACTAAACATAAAATAAAAAGGAGATATGGAAACAAAAAGATGTGAGACTTGTGGCAAAACACTGCCAGTGTCTGATTTTTCAAAATCTTACAAAAACAGATGTAAGCAGTGTGTCGCAGAAATTACGAAGGAAAAGCGCAATAGCAACACGACTTTATCTCATAAACGTATCGATTGGGAACAACGCAGATACGAGATAGCAAAGGCTGCTATGGTCGGACGACTTGCCTCGCCTATTGTTGAGGGCATAGACCCCAACCCAAGTATGCAAGATGTTTGTATATGGTCTGTCAAGTTTGCGGATGCACTTATTGAAGAACTTAAAAAAGTATGATAATGGATAAAAAGACATTCTTTCACAAAGTAAGTCAAATGCGAACCGCACAGCGTGAATACTTCAAGACACGGAGTAGCGCAGCACTCGCCTCAAGCAAGTTGTTGGAAAGGCAGATTGACGAAGAAATAAAGCGAGCCAAGGCGGTAATGACTGCAAAGGCAAAACTCTTTTATGAGTTGGTGAACACAGACACACAAACAAGCCAAGAATGGCTCAACGACCATATTAGAGCAAGCCTTGATTACTTTTTCTGCGATGCTGATACACAACATCAAAGTGAGTTGTCAGAACATTTCTACGACAACGGATTTTTCAACAACTACGATTTCCCTACACTCGTTATTAACGACATGGGTGATACGTCTGACGATGATATGCTTGAGTTTAAGTATGAGTACATCGGACATAAGTATTATGTTGAATATTTGAACAGATTAAAAGGTTAATAAAATATACATTACAATGGAGAAAGAAAATTATGGAATAAAAATTAATGCTTTAAAATTCCAGAACGCTGGTGTTTTAAACATCAAAGGACGCACGGGAACGAAACGTTGCCTTGTTGTGCCTATTGAAGACAACCACCTTTTTGAAAGCGTAAATGAAGATGGTTCGCCAAAGGCTGTTTATTTGGATTTAAACGCCTTCGCCTTACGTGAAGCAAAGTACGAACAGACGCATCTTATCAAGCAGTCTTTGCCAAAAGAAATACGTGAAAGCATGACAAAAGAGCAACTGGATGCAATGCCTATACTCGGAGGTTTAAAACCGCTTAACAATACGTTGGCTAATGCCACTGCAATAGACAATGCTCCTTTTGCGCAACCAATGGATAATGAAGAAGATTTACCGTTTTAAACAATAAAAAATATGGGAAGATACAAAAAAACAGAACAAGGGTCTCAGAACAACGAAGTACCTCAGTTTATTCCACCAGTGGAAACATTCGAAAACGAGATGCTGGACACACAAAGCGAAAGCAACAAGGAACTAAAGGCTCAAGAGGAAGTAAATGCATCGCGTATAATACCTCTTATAGCAAGCGAAGACGTTTCTTTGCACAGAGGTGGCGTTATTGTGCCAACGACGCATAAAATAGCAAATTGTAAAGGGGCAATGATTGTTCCCACACAGGACAATGCCACGCACGGCTTGCTTGTGGAAGACAATAAACGTCTTACATCTTCATTTGTTGTGCCAATGGCGGTTGTAACAGACAGCGAGGCAAGCGTTGTTATAAACGTTGTAGACGAAGTGAACATTCTGCGACAGACGCAATATGGCACCCGTATGGATAACCTTGTTATACCAAAAGGTACACATATCGCAGACCTCGTGATTCTATAAACACGTTTGTCGGTGCTGCATAAACAACGGCACCGACACAAACAAATAAATAAAGCAACAATGAGCAATAACATAGAACAACTAAAATCATTAAACTCACAATATCGTAAATTACGTGATGATGAACTCGTTTATCGTATTGAACTACACGCAACAAATGGCGTGCATGGTATTGGCAATCGTGTTGTGATAAACAAGGTCATAGATTTGCTTATACGTGAATCTCAGGTACAGATAGAAAAGGAGGTAAATAAATGACAAGGAACATAAGACATCCTCGTAAGCGTGTGGTAGTACTCCAATACAAGCACAAGAAAGCTATTTTTGCATATAACACTTGCGCAGAACTTGCCGTTGCGAACGATAAAAGCAAGATTGGTGTTAGCTTAGGAGCATTATGGAATGCGCTTGCGAAAAATGATGGCGTCTACGAAAATGATTTGTGTAAGATATATTATCGCAAGATAGAAAACAATAACAATACAGAATGGAAGTAACATATGGAAAACATCATTATAGAAATAGATAAAGACATTAATAACTGCTTTACTGTTCGCCAAGGCGATAGATATAGCGACAAACTGACGTATGATGAAATGCTTGGTACGGTAAGTGCTTTAACTATGCCTAAAGAACGTCCTTGTCTTCGTTGGATAAGAACAAAAGAAGAGTGGAACGCTTGGTTTGCGTGTATAACTTCAAGCAAAGAATCAGCGCACTAAAATGAAATTTGACGATTTCTTAAAACGGCAACAGCCTACAAAACACAAGCCACGGCATGAAGAATCTAAAATTCAACAGGCAGTAGTTTAGTGGTTCCGCTTACAATATCCTAAATATATTATTGCCGCTGTTCCTAATGGAGGTTATCGCAATTCCAAAGAAGCAGCTATAATGCAACGTGAGGGTGTTCTTGCCGGGTTTTCAGACCTTATGGTGATAGCGCAGCGTAACGTTCTGTTTATGGAAATAAAAACACCAAAAGGAGTGCAATCTGACAAACAAAAAGAATTTCAGAATAATATCTGTAGGCTTGGTTTTGAATATGTAATATGTCGCTCTTTTGAGCAGTCTGTACTTGCAATAGAGCGATGGTTAAAGGTTATAACAATGAAATAACGTAGAAAGGAGATACACAATGATAAATACAACACACATAATAGAAGCAAAGGAAGAATTGCCATTTGCGATACAAAATACCAATGGCTATGAATTTTGGTCTAACGACAGAAAGTTGCATATCGTTATAGAAAAGCGAACTGCATTTAATCCTTTTAACAACACTCAACAGGTGGTCTATACAACGACTTGTTGGATGCTGTATGCAACTGGCTGGGAACGTGGAGACAATAGCGTTAATGTATATTCTATCAATGATTATGTGAATGAGCTTAACATCTCGCCTTATTTCACTAAGGCGGTAAGCGAATACCGGCATAAAAACAATATCACGGAGGTTTAAATATGGCTTGCCTTATTATATTTCTCGGCCTGCTGCTTATCGGGTTTGTTAGTTACGTCTTACTACAAAATGACATTAATTCATGTTCTCAACAGGAGCAACTGTTGTTAATGGCGATGTGGGGTATGTGTGCATTTTACGCATTGTATCTTATAATCATAGGTATTATTTTAATGAATATATAAAACAATGGAAAATCCTATTAAATATTTTAATGTAGAGTCTTTTGGTAACACATACCATATTTATGCTGACCAAACGGTAGACTCCTTGTATGTGCAAGAAACGCTTAACCTCGCAAAGGTGTCGGTTTTTCAGTTTCTTTACACAGAGTACCTAATCACGGATAACTATATGTATTCCATGGAATATTATCTAAAAAAGAAGGGCATTTTTCGTTTTGAGTTAAAAAAGAAATTCAATGCTGCACAGCAATCTTTGCGCAAGATAATCGTAACAATAGAAAAGAATTCAGAAGAGACTTATTGCAATGAATACGCTAACCAATTGAACGACATAACGTTGCCAGTAATCAATAAGCTTCGTGATAAGATAGCAGAGAAATTACAAAATCTTGGCGTTCCTCAGGCAGGCTTGTGTGCGATGATGATTGTCTTGCAAAACCTTATAGGTATGTCAGCGAATACACATCATTACATATTCAAACGTATATACGAGCTGCGCCATATAGATGTCAAGAAGTGCTTTGAAAAGCTGTATTCTGAAACAGCCATCAAGCAAATAGACGAGATGTTGGCGTTGGTAATGGGAAGCAACAGGGAGAAATTTCAGAAAAACATAGTTGACAATAAAACTATCAAAGATTTGTTTGACAAGTATGCAGTCACTTTGTATGACCCACAAAATATTAAAAAAGCAAGTAAGGCGGCTTATGAGAAGATGCCGGAAGAACAAAAAGAACGTTATACTTTACTTGGAGATGGTGCTTGCATCCTTAAAGAATACGTAGTAAATGCCAAGAAGACAGAAGATAGCCGTAAGGCAAGTTAATGCGCTTACACGGAAAGATTGTGTGGATAAAGCAAGCGCATGGTCGCAAGAATATCCGCCCAGTCTATTCAGTGGTGACAAAGACGAGTGTAAATTTACACATGAAGATTTGCGCTCGTCTTTCGTCGCAGGAATAAAGCAGTATTTGCAATCCGTATGGCACGATGCACAAAAGGAACTTCCTAAAGACGGAGAATGGTGTCTTTTACAGACTACAAGCGGGTTTCGTCTTGCCGTGCGTCGTCCAATGAATTCGGGAGCTTACAAATGGTGGCTCATGGATTATTCGATGTATGATGGCAAAGGTCTTGAACGTTGGGCGTATGTTGTAGACCTTGTGTTATACAGATAATATTATAAAGCAAGGTGTTTCTGCCTTGCTTTTTGTTTACTCGTCTTTCATGTTATGTTTTATTTAAAGCAATATAAATGCTACTTTTGCAAATATGGCAAAGGTGGACATACAGATAAAAGGTGTTGATGCCTTAAAACAAAGGCTGTTAGAAAGGAAGCAAGCTGTGGATAATGTGTTAAGTATGGCACTACCAGAGCTTGGTGAGAAAGCTGTGACTTTTTCAAAGGATAATAAAGGCTATCAAGACCGAACGGCTAATCTAAAGAACTCTATATCTTTTGCCGTATTCTTTGATGGAGAGCTTATTAATACTGTTATAGGCAAGATACCCGAGCCTGATAAAGTAAAGGGAGGACAGGCGCAGGTGCAAAACGCAATAGAGGAATATGCATCAAAACCTGGCGTTGTCGCTCCTAAAGGATATACAATAATCGTTGTTGCTGGTATGGTATATGGCAAATACGTTGAAGACAAAGGTTATAACGTGCTATACCTTACCAAGCAGTTTCTTCGCGACGGAATGAAAGATATTTATAATATGATTTTTAAATTACTAAAAGAAAAGTGAGGTTGTTATGCCTCACTTTTATATCAATCCAAAAACTCAGTGTTTATTTCTCCTGTTCCTTGTACTTTTCCTAATCCTTCTTCGGTTTCCCAACAGTTGCCTTTCTTGTCAAACTCATATTTAAGACCAGGCATATCTTTGAATAACATTATAAATT
>ERZ1034917.915-NODE-915-length-22121-cov-9.157527_pt1 | contig 22121 bp, 15 predicted proteins | sample MGYA00520605_ERZ1034917 | MGnify/ENA primary metagenome ERZ1034917 (study PRJEB33766, sample SAMN09781784) | gut metagenome | biome: gut microbiome | host: Homo sapiens | place: Madagascar | study: EMG produced TPA metagenomics assembly of the PRJNA485056 data set... | reverse complement strand
AAACTCTTCCCCGAACCATTCGTCGCACGAATCTTCGTCATATTGAACATAGCTCTATGCCTCTTCATCCATTATTCCAATCAAAAACTACCTGAATATAGTCTATGAGAAGCACAGCTAAACTTCAAGCAAACAGCACTTTACGATGAGAAAAACTACGTCGTTTTTCTCATCGTGTATCCACTAGTCAGAAATAAAACGCAATACCCCGTTCGCTGAACGGAATTGCAAAAGGTGTAAAATTGCCTTACGCTCTAACAGGAAATAAAAGTTCGGCGGAAGCCTTGCTCAATTTTCGACGGATTCCAGTTCGCAACTATACCTGTGAAGGAGGGGAGGGATTTCAGTGGGATTGCTGGCGCGGCTAAAGGGAATTCAAAATTTCCAATGCGTCATCTTTGTCTGTTTTACTGTTCAGAACTTCCGCATTGTGAATAATAAGTTGTAACAGTTCCTTGACTAACGGAGCCTCTGCAGAAGTTGTTTTTCCGTCAAGAGGGACGGCAGTCCAGGCAACGGCAATAGATTTTCCGTACTCTTTCGATTTTGCCCAGGACTGTGCCAACTTCAGAACGATCAGGCGCTTTTCCGGGGCGGACAATTTGGTCATCAACAATTCCTGACAACATTTCCGGGTTTCTTCATGAAGCTGCAAGCCGGAAAGAATTTCAGCCTGCAAAATTTTAACTTCTTTGTATTGCCAGACCTCTTCTTGGGCAAGCAGAATTTCACAGCGCTTCAACGCTTCCCGATACTTTTTCTCCTCATATTCAAGTTGTGCCAGCGTTAAAAACAATGCGCAGCGTTCCGGGTGATTATTGAATTCCGAAGCATATTTTACGCCGAATTCCAGCTTCAACTTTCTGTCGTCAAGTCGGGCAAACAGCGCCAGTAGTTCGGAATCGGTGAAATTGCTTCGCAGAAACAATGTCTTAAGCAATATCTTGCTTTGCGGTTCGGTTAATTTCTCGGCGCACTTGGCAATGAGAGTTACTGCCTGGCTTGATTCCAGATGCTTTTTCGCTGCCCAATCACCCAAGGATTGAAACTTTTTCGTTTCCGGCGGATGTTTTTGGTAAAAGTCGAACAGATGCATCGCATACTCCAGCCCCTCGGGATCATCCGAATAATCTCGTAACAGCATTTCGATATAATCAGCCGTTTCTACAGAATCGTTTTCCAACTCGCAGCGGATGAGCAGTTTCAACACGTTGGCGCGGTTGGTATCTTTGTTTGCCAGTAACGGTTCCAAACGTTGAATTGCACCGGAGTAATTTTTGCGGCACATTTCCGCTTGCCCGGCCAGAATTGATCTTTCTGAATCCGGCGGCAGGATGTCGATCAACGCCAGACATTTCTCATAATTCTGCATCTGGTAAAAACAACGGGCGGCAGAGAATCTTGCTTGCTCCGCCACTCTGATATTGGCAGTAGCAGAAGCCAGTTTCAGCAGACACTCTGCCGCCTCCTGCTGTTTATCCTGCTCAATCAGCAACTGGGCGCACTGCTGCCCGGCGACGACCGCATCAGGGCTATCCGGTGCCGCATCCAGGAATTGACGGAGCAGCGTCGCCGCTTCTGCCTTCTTTCCTCCCGACAGAAAATTTCGGGCGACATCAAGCAGAAATGCCGGTTCTTCTAAGGGTAATTCCTGAACGATACTCCATGCCTTGTCCAACTCGCCACAAGCGCTCAATGCAACAACATAACGGATTCGCATGGTAGGAACGACATTATTCTCCAAGGCCAATACCACATCATGAAAACGGCGGTGCTGCAACATTTCATCAATCATCGCGGTTTTCATCGCACTTTGCGGTTTGAGAGTGGACGGCAGTTTCAATTGATAACCCAGCAGACGCAAGGTTTCGTGACAATAGTGGAGCCGATTACTCAAAGCCTGAAAACGTGGATCAGTCGGCGAAAGGGTATTCACCACACGGAGAAAATATTTTGCTGCCCGTGAAAAATTGTTGAGCTTCTCGGACTCATCATGACTCCTGACGCCACTGCCGACATATTGATCACCAGCCAGAAGCAGAAGTTGAATGGCTCCGTCCGGCATATTTCTCCCCTGCATCTTTTTTGCGGGATAATAAAGACGTAACGTTTCCAGAATCAGTTTCAACGGTTCGGAATATTCACCGTTCAAGTTATAATTACGGGTATGCAGAAAGACGATTTTCAACGCAGTTTCAGAATCGCCGTCATCCTTGACACGCTTCAATAACTCCCAAGCAGCATCGGAAAGTTCCTGGTATTCCGGAATGCCCCGTGCTTTCCAATCTTCAGCTCGACGGATCAGCAACGTTGAATGCCCGAGCAGATCGGCCGTCAACCAATTCGGGTGTCTTGCGGTTTCTCTGGCTTGCTTGACGGTTTCTGCGATTTTTTCAGGATCGGCTCCAAGCAGATACTCCTGCATGGCGAGGAGTTTGGTCCGCTGTTTCTCCGAAACTTTTCCATTCAGCAACTCATCAACGGCTTTGCCGCATTTGGCAAATTCTCCGGCAGCAAAAAGCTGTTCCACCGTCTGCAAATCGACGGCAGCCAGCGAGAATGTAAATAAAAGCAGGACGAGATATTTCATTTGCACCACACCGAGATATCGTTGATTTCATAAGAGATGGATCGCAGATTCTTCTCCAGCGTCCGACCGGGTCCGAGAATGCGCAAATATTGCCAGGACGGGATGATTCCATCCAAGGGAATAAACACTTGCTGCCAACGATCTATCGATAAACTGACCGAAAAACATTTTTTGTCGAGAGCAAAACGCATTTGCGTCCAGGGATAACGTTCGTCCTTTTTCACTCCTGATGCTCGCGGAAAAACCCAGAAGGAGAGATAAAGCGCCTCTTCCGGAGCCTGTCCCAGCGCCAGATAGACACTATCGAAACGACCGGGCACATCAGCGTTGACTCGATGAGTAATGACGATACTCTCCTTGTTTCCCGGGGTGAATTTTTCCTCTTTAGTCACCGGAATCCGGCTGAACGAAGCGTTCTGTCCGTAAGCCGCAGCGTATCCTCCGAGACGAAACGAATGCTTCTTCAGCGCCTTTTCACGAAGCGTGTTCTTAGGCGAAGTATAGTCGAACTGGATCTGCGGCCAGATATCTCGCCGTACCACAGGCGGCCGAGTCGGCTCTTTGGCTCCTTTCTTAATCAGGCGTATGACGGTTAACTCAGGAAACGGGCAGGAATAACGGAAGATATTGTTTTCAATATTGATTGATCTACTTTCAGATTGTACTTTTGCAGCCAGCCAGGTAAATGGAGAATTTTCCGGCAGGAAACCTTTTTCAATGATTATTTCGGTCGCACCGTTCCAAGGCACGATGGCGACGACCTCGCCTTCTTCCGGGAACAGAAAACGTTTGGTCACCACCACCGTCGCCACTCCGGGAGCGTTGTATGCAGCGGCGGCATTGCCGAAAAGTTGCGGTTTATCGTCATATTTCGGATAATATTGAGCCGCGAGCTTATGAGGAGTGCCGTCAAAGAGTTTTGCGACTTGCCGCAGAGCCGACAATGCCGGATACTCCGTCCCGAATACCGAGTCGTAAAATCTGCTGCTGCGGGAAATATTCCGCAATTTCACCCCGGAACCGCCGCCGGAAATCCAATCGACAATCTCTCGCCCGGTCTGCTGCAAATAATGTCGCTGATACTCATTGCCCATATGCTCGCTGCCGGAGGCGGTATAGCTGGCGATATATATTTTCTTCGGATCATAAGTTTCGACAGCAGTCATGAGTTGGTGGTTTTTACTTGTCCAGTCGAGGTTGCATATTACCGGCGCATCCGGTTCTTTTGCCGCGAACAATGGGCGGATGGAGGGCTGCAGCTCCGCCGCGTCTTCCGCCAGCAGGTAAAGACGACCGCCGACTTTGTTGATCGCGGTGATCCGGGCGGCGTCGAACGCCAATACCGCCTTGCCGTTGTTGCGCAGCTGCAGGATATTGCCGAACGGTTGCATCACGTCAGAGGGGATGACGATCTCCACCAGTTGTTTATTGCGGAGCAAAATGGAGTTGTACAGTCGTTTCCCGTTGATGACCGCTTCCAGCGACTGATGTTCATCGAATGCCTCTTTTACCGATCCCACCATACCGAGAGTCAAACGCAGATGTCCTTTGAAGCTGCGCGGAATCAGCTCATCCAAAAACAACGCCAAACGCTGATTAGGCTGCAACGTTTGCGGCCAATCTTCAGTTTTCCGGATGGCGACGGTCGAACGCATGCTGGCAAGCTTGGAGAATTCATCTTCGATCTGTGTCAAGGCGTTGTCGGCCGGCCGGCCGTCGAATCGCCCGAATGCAATCGGCTCAAACTCGTTTTCTCCAAGCCCGAGAATTACTCCGGCCAGCGGATCGGCACCTCCGGGCAACCGGGTAATCAGTCCCGCTCCACCAATATCGTAATCGTCGGCACGAGACGCCGCCGTGGAATTTTCCGCAATACTGTAACTGGGCAAATAGCGATAGTAGACTTGCAGCATTAAAGCGCATAAACTGCTTCCGTAGACCGTCAGATCTGTTCTCCCCTTTACTCGGAAACTGGCGTCGCCGCCAGGCAGTGACCAACTGCCGTCGGAATTCTGAGCGGCGAGTAACTCTTTCTTCAAATTTTCGTTCCACTCCTCCCAACGTTTACCGCGCCCTTTTTCTGTCTGAAACAGCGCCTGAGTCTGATAATACCAGCGATAGAGTGGAAATCGACCGCTGTTTTTCCATTTGGGCGGTGCGACTTCATGCAGAATTTTCTCGGCCCGTCGTGCCGGTGAGCTGTTGCCGGAGTTCAAAAGCTGCAACCCCAGCAGGCCCACGGGATTCATGTTGTCGTTCGCGCCAAAGCGTTTCAGATTGATCCCCTGCGAAAAGCCGCCTTTGTCTGCCTGGTGAATTTTGACCAGCGCTTCGGTCGCCAATGAGAGCGCTTTATCCAACCCGTCTGGACGAACTCCCGCGTTGTGCGCAGCCGTCAGCGCCTGAATGTGCCAACCCAGCAGCGAAAGATCGCACCCCGGTTCCCCGATGACGATCTCTTTGAAGAGCGGGTCTTCAAGCTGATCTGCCGTGGGCGGGGCCATTGGGGTATTATCATAATTCAACGCAAAAGAGCCGAAACTGTTCTGCCGCGAAATAATGAACTTCAGCCGTGCCTCCAACGCATGCCGTAAACTAAGACTGCCGCTGACAGCATACCCTTCGGCCAACGCGTAAGTGAGAATTGCGTGGCCGAAACCGTTCCCCGCGTATTCGATATTCTGCGTATTGCTTAGTTCCACCAGAAAATCGCAACCGCGCCGGATATGATCGCCATATTGTTTGGATTGGAAATTCTCTCCATGCGAGAAAAACGCCAGCAAGGCCAGCGAACTCAGCGCTGCCGCATCACCGGTAGCAAAACTCTCTTTGCTGCCCCAACTGCCGTTCCGATTCTGGACGGAAGCGAGATATTTCAACGCTTTTTCCACCGCCGATTCAGTTTGTACGTTTCCGCCGTGACGACGCAGCAGCCGCGAGCGGTTCGCCGCATCTCCACGCCCTGCAAATGAAGCTCCGACCTCTAATCCGGCGGGCAACATACCACTCGGCAATCCGGAACGGATGTTGCTGACTCCGTCAAAGACGGCAATCCCCTGCGCGGTCCGTGCCAACTCGCCAAATCGCTCGGTCGCAGTTTTGTCAGTCATGGACACGCTTCCGGTAATTTGCGATGAAAAGTCACGCATGGCATTTTCTGTTAATTTTTCAGGATTTGCGGGAACAGGTTCACTCGCCGCGCCTCCGGCAGCAAGTGTTTCCGGCACGCTCATATTCTTGATCTCCGGGGGAGAAAAATTACTTATATCCACCGTGATTTCGCTCGGAGCGACCACTTGCGGCGGGGGGCTCTTCAGTAACAGGAACACCCCGAGAATCAGGATGTTAAATGTCAGAGCCACCGCGATTTCCCACGGCACTCTTTTAAGCAGCTTATTTTTCCTGATAAATTTGCCCATTTCTCCATACAATAGCTTGAAAAGTTGATTTTTCCACCTACCTTAAGATGGAAAATGACTGCAAATTATGGAGAATGGCGATGTTTTCCGGAAAAATCCGCTTGGCCACGCTTACCGTATTGCTCCTGAATGGTTCTCTGTTTGCCGTTCCTGATTGGGAAACTGCGGCGGAGCTGCGTAAAAACAACGAAATCGACAAAGCCGAAACCACCCTGAAGAAATATTCCTCCCCTGCCGGATTTGAACAACTCAAACCTGCCGAAAAGATCGAATTTCTACGCGGATTGCTGGAACTGGCGCATATCCGGGCCTTGAACGACGATGTAGTTGGCTCGCTCGCGCTCTTGAACTGGGCAGAGGGACGCTCCGATCCTTATCAACGTTCCATTGCCTGCGTCAAATATGCCGAAATCCTGCTTGATCTCGGCGAATTCGAACGTGCCAGAGGATATCTCGCCAACGCGGATGAATTGATTAAAACTCGTGCCACAAAGAAGGACACTGGAGCTGCCATCGGTCAGGGCGGTGAAAAAGTCGACACCGGCGGCGCCTGGCGTGAGCTTCGCGATGAATCGGATGCCCTGAAAGCCGACATTGAATCCGAAGAGATGAAAAACAAATTCGGTGCAACTTACGGCAGTTATGTCAAACTCAGGAGGTTGCAACAGGTTGTCAAACGTGCCCGCATTCCGCGTTACCGCCAAGAAGCGATGAGGGTCGCCGATGAAATCATCGCCACCGATCCGGCCAGTCAATTCGCGGTGGCGGCGGAATACCTCAAAGGCGAACTCATGGCCTCCCGCCTGACCGAGAACTCGGACAAAAAAGAAATCAGAAAAGCCAAAGACTACCTCGAAAAGTTCGTCAAAGCCCAACCCGAAGGGCTCTATCGCGGCGAAGCGCTGATGCTGTTGGGCAAAATCTCTCTTGAAATCGAGTGGAACGCAAAAGATGCGGAAAAGTATTACAATCAGGCACTGGACTACTTCCGCAAAGCCAGAGAAAAACGCGACGCCCTTAGCCTGTATGCCGCCATCAATGATGACCTCAAAAAGCAAGCGGAACCTACACAGAAGCCGACCTCGCTGAACGAATGGATGCGCACAATCTACCATGACGAAGATCCTCTGAAGCTCTATAATACCGCCAGCGCACCGGTTTGGTATATCGACAACAAAGAGAAAGAATGTGTTTATGCCTGTGGATTTCTCGCTTTTGCGGCGGGGAAATATGACGCGGCGAAAGAATGCTGGGAAAGAGTGAAAGATTTATCCCCGGATGATGCACAGATTCATCCTTTGCTGCCGACAACGGTTTACAAGCGATTGACCAAGGCGTGCCGTTTACAGGCAATGATGTATTGGCCGGAAGAAAAGGCAAACATAAAAAATGCGGATATGCGACTGATGCTTCAACATGCCGAATATTTGGCGTTGCTTGAAAAATGGTCAGAATCAGCAGTTTTCCTTGAAAAACTGAAGAAAAGATGTCGGACAGATGATGAACTGGCCGTTGTCCTGGTTGGTTTGGCCACGGTTCATACATATTGGTTTAACGATCCTTCCTTTACCTATGCGTTTTCCTGTTATAAGACGGTTGTTGAGAATAAAAAATTGTATGGAACTTCCATTCATGGCCGAGCTGTGAAAGAGAATGGAAAATTGTGGCTATCCGTGGCTCATCAACAAAAGAAAGCGCTGCCTTTCTTTCTTCAATATCAGAAGATGTATAAAAACGGGCGTTATTTTCGTGAAGTTCGGTTCATGGAAGCAAAGTGTCATCTTGCGGCGGGGAGGCTTGATTTGGCGAAGCAGATTTATGAGACATTGAAGGGAGGAAGTGATTCATACGAACATTTTCTGCTGTCACGAATTAAAGAGTACGAAAACGACAGGAAGAAATAAAGGGGGAGAAGACAAATGTACCATCAGTTGCTGAAGCGAACCTTTTTTCTGATGACACTATGCGGAAGTGTTATGCTATCTGCCGGAGATGATGCGTGGAGCAAGAGCGGCAGCCATTACTCATACACCCGAACAGGAAAAATAGCACCGGAATTCCTTCCTGATGGCGGCATTAAATATACTTTCTCTCTTGGCTGCCCGGAATATCCTTTTGATGCCGGAACTGGAAGCTGTACCCCCGGCGACCTTAAATACAGCGGCAATGCAACCCGCGGTCCGGCAAGTGGAGTGACAGGAACTGTCGAATATGGCAAAGATGAGCTACCTACCTCTGACACCAGTATGTCGATGTCAGGAAAACTCATCCCACCAGAGGGAGCGGAAGGTTCACAGCCCACATGGAGTGCCTCTGCAACGCTCCAAACCCCATTCTGGCTGGAAGCCTCGCCGTCTGACATAGTTAAAGCCGGTACAGCAGTAACCGTTACTGCTAAAGGCGATCCCACTGAATCTACTTGGACAATCGATGGTACAGATTGGAAAGATCATTCTCAATCTAACAGTAAACCATACAAAACTTCATCTATCACCTTGAATCGTAATATGTGGGATAAACTGAAATGGACGCCCAATCCCCTACCGACCGATTATCTCTTCCCGCCCGCCGGAACGTATTCGATTTCAGCGACCACCACTGAAGAAGGAAGTGCCAGGTCGGCTGGGATAACAGTGACAGTGGTGGAATTAACTTCTCTCTCGGTTGTTGCCGGAGCAACACAGACCAATGTGACTAATACAGCCAACTCCAATAATTGGGCTGCCGTCAAAGGTAATGATTATATTGTTGTTAAAGCGAATATTTCACCGAGTATTCCAGAAGATAAAGTTCCGTCTGACCTAATTCAGTGGACAGGAGGCGAAGCAATTGCGGGACAGCCTTTGCATAGAAGAGTGTCCAAGGCAACATCGCAGAAAACTACAGTGAAAGCGACCTGCGGAAATGTGGAGAAAGAAGTTGACCTGTGGGTAATTTGGGCAAATATCACCATCCATACATCAGGGAAGCAACCTTCTGACGCGAAACAATTAGGCTCAGAGCATGGAGGCACGAATCTTGGTCCGTATGAAAGTTCAACACGGGTTGGAGCATCAATGACATTAGAGGCCACATTGACTCCCAGTGGAATCAATGGAATAGTCAAGACAGGGTGGAAAATAAAAAGGTCCCTTAATTATAGAGATTGGCGCGATGGCATAAAGACTGAGGCGACAAATCAAAATGATGACAGCTATTCTTCATGGGTTGTAGACATTCCTACAACTTCGGACAAAATATACGATACAGATGCCCCCAATCATACTAAAACATTTATTAACTTTGCAGAATCACATAACAATTTCGTTCAGTGGATAGAATGGAATAGCGACAGAGCTTCAGATGATGCAAATTGGTCTGTAGAATATAAATATACAAATGCAGGAGGGGTGTATACGAAAATCTACAATCGCATTAGCACAAACCATATTACGATTCCGCAAAATCCCACAAACCCATAAAACGGTAGAGGTTGTCATGAATTTTAAACATTTTTTAATCACATTGTTCTTGTTTTCTTTCCTTTTTGCCGGAAATATACAAATATGTGGAGGTAATATGATATCAGAGGATAGCAATCTTGCCATTATCAAACAGCGCCAAGCGACAATAGATCAATTGATCAATAATTTTAAAATATCAAAAGACCGAGAATACAAAATTAGCATATTGTACACACTAGGGGAACTGCGAGCGGAAGTGGCTGTCCCACTCTTAATAGAAAATCTTACTTACGGTATTGACGACAGCACCAAACGACTGCCCAAATATCCAAATCCGGCCGCAAAAGCTTTAGAAAAAATAGGGATTCCAAGTATTCAACCTGTATTAGAGTTCATTAAAAGTAACACCAATGACTTCAAATTAGCACTGGCATGTGATACCCTCGTGGGTATAGATGGTTATGATTTAGCAGTATTCTTTTTAAAGAAAGAAATAAGCAAAACGAGAGACCCACAACATTTGGATAATCTCAATAAAGCCGTAAAAATAATAAGTAAGCAAAAATTATAAAGTTAGAAATCATGTCGCCCCCCAAATAGGTGTACTAATTCAAAATACAAGAGTGCTACCTCGCTCAAATAAATGTACAACGTCATCTTCAACAGTGGTTTCATCGGCCTTTTGATCTGGTTGTTACTGTTTGCCGCCTCGACGACAGCAGTAGCTTTGATCATTCGTTGCATATGGATTCTGCGGCAAAAGCGATTCGGCTTTGCCACAAAATTGATGCCGCTGTTGAAGGCCGGAGATTGGGATGACGCATATGCGTTCTGTGAGGCGAATCCTACAGTGACAATGCGAATTGCCGGTACGATTTTACTTACTGCTCATTTCAAAAACAAAACGCAGCGGCAGGAATTGGCAGTTGTGATGTTGGGCAAAGAAGTTCGGGCAATATTGCGATGGATGATGTATTGGCCGGAAGAAAAGGCAAGCATAAAAAATGCGGATATGCGACTGATGCTTCAGCATGCCGAATATTTGGCATTGCTTGAAAAGAAGTAAAGGGGAAGAAGACAAATGTACCATCAGTTGCTGAAGCGAACCTTTTTTCTGATGACACTATGCGGAAGTGTTATGCTATCTGCCGGAGATGATGCGTGGAGCAAGAGCGGCAGCCATTACTCATACACCCGAACAGGAAAAATAGCACCGGAATTCCTTCCTGATGGCGGCATTAAATATACTTTCTCTCTTGGCTGCCCGGAATATCCTTTTGATGCCGGAACTGGAAGCTGTACCCCCGGCGACCTTAAATACAGCGGCAATGCAACCCGCGGTCCGGCAAGTGGAGTGACAGGAACTGTCGAATATGGCAAAGATGAGCTACCTACCTCTGACACCAGTATGTCGATGTCAGGAAAACTCATCCCGCCAGAAGGAACGGAAGGTTCACAGCCCACATGGAGTGCCTCTGCAACGCTTCAATCTCCATTCTGGCTGGAAGCTTCGCCGTCTGACATAGTTAAAGCTGGTACGGCAGTAACCGTTACTGCTAAAGGTGATCCCACTGAATCTACTTGGACAATCGATAGTACAGATTGGAAAGATCATTCTCAATCTAACAGTGAGCCATACAAAACTTCATCTATCACCTTGAATCGTAATATGTGGGATAAATTGAAATGGACACCCAATCCCGTCCCCAATGGTTATTTGTTCCCACCTGCTGGTACATATACTGTCGCAGCAACCACCACAGAAGAGAAAAATGCCAGATCAGCTGATATCACTGTGACAGTAGTTGATGTCATCTTCGTTACTCCATCAGGCGATCCCGTAACCAATCCCTCAAGTAGTAATGAATTCGTTTTCAATAATGCCGCTTCCGGGGTACTGACGATTACTTTAGCCGTAAAAGTATCACCGGCCGGAGCCATTGATTTGGTCAAAGACAACGCTGTGTTTGAAATAGATGATATTACTGGTTCTACCAAAACTTGGCATGCTAATAACCCAAACGGCAAAGCTACAGTTTCCGGTGATCAGTTGACTGCAACAGTTACTTTTACGGGACTTCCCGCCAGTAACGACAGCTTTGGTAAGAAAACTGCAAAAATCACCTGTTCCGGTAACGGATTGAGTTTTGAGAAGACCACTGATTATGAAGTGTTTTACAGTGCTACTGCAACTAACCATCCGACTTGTGCAAGTTGTGCGGGATGCCCCAATTGGTTTTATTATTACAAAAATGCATCAGGTGGAGGCTCATATAAATATAAGTCATCAGGACGATCTCAAAGTCTATCTGCTGGTGGAGATTCTACTGTTGAAATTGCTGATGAAGCATATGCAGGTGATGAATATATAACTACATCCATAGTTAACGGGCAACTAGTTGCAACAGGCTGGTCATCCACGATAAAATATTACCCTGTTTTTTGCGGAGTGTTAGCACATGAACGACAACATGCGAATCAACAAACAAATGCAGGTCCCCCCACAGATCGTGATTCTGATCGCTTATCTAATACATTTGAATCGAATACAAGTCAGACAGATCCAGATGATGCAGAAAGCGCAAGTGGCGTTTTAGGGGGTGGCTGGTATGATCGAGAAGTTTATGCGGGCGGTCCTGTTGAACAAGCAGGTATCGCAAGTGCTGATAAATCTAAAGATTGGGCTTATCCTGGTTCAAATTCTCAATAGTTATGACAAGGAGCCAACAAATGAGAAGTAATATGCATATGGTATATATTGTTGGGTTATTATGTTTATCCATCAATCTTTTTGCTAATAGACAGGCAATTATAGGAGAGAATGCAAAAGATTACTCTATTGTATCAACAATATTATGGAAAGATTCAGCAATCACAGAAGATGATCAAAACGAGTTATTGAGAATCTCTAAAACAGATCATGATGACGTAGCCTCATATGCTTTGATTGCTGCAGCAACACGTGAGGCGTCAAACCTTGATGCCATATTACAATCAGCAGCACGAAACAGGGGAAACACTTCTCTTATCGCCAAACATTTTCTCGAGTTAAAACGGAAGGGGGGAATTTTTGAACAACTGGAAAAGGAATTGCGTAACAAGCCTCTTTCATTATATTCCGCCCCAGTTCCTGACGACTTTTATCGTGATATGATTGTGTTTCGTTTGTTATTATCCGCCAGATCGAAAAACACTGAGCCTGTTATTCCTTCAGGTATTTTATTTGAGGCTAATCAATCCGCATTATTGCAATACGGCTGGCAACCCGAAGGGAAGGCTTTTAATTATATTTTCTCATTGCTGTTGAAAGAATCTAAGAGATCAGATAAAATAGTTCATTTAATCTTTGCATTATCTGCGTACTCGAAAGTTTTTTTTGATGAAGCAACTAATGCTATAGCAGCTTCCAATATTCCTTTGATTGCAAAGCAATATTTAATTGACTATCTTATGCAAAATAAATATCGGCTGTCAAAAGAGCAAATAGATAAACTTAAAAAACTTCAGATGCAATTCCAACAATAAATGTACAACGTCATCTTCAACAGTGGTTTCATCGGCTTTTTGATCTGGCTGTTGCTGTTTATTACCTCGACCGCAGCAGTAGCTTTTATTATTCGTTGTGCTTGGATCTTGCGGCGAAAGCGATTCGCTTCCCCTGTAAAATTGGTGCCTCTGTTAAAGGCAGGAGAATGGGATGACGCATATGCGTTCTGTGAAGCGAATCCTACAGTGACAATGCGAATTGCCGGTACGATCTTACTTACTGCTCATTCCAAAAACAAAACGCAACGGCAGGAATTGGCAGTTGTGATGTTGGACAAAGAAGTTCGGGCAATATTGCGATGGATCAATACACTTTCACTTTGCGGCAATATTGCGCCGATGCTGGGGTTACTCGGCACTGTAACCGGTATGGTAGATGCTTTTATGGGACTTGGCACTGCGATGGGGCCGGAAAAAGCTTCTATCCTGGCAATCTCGATCTCTCAAGCACTCTACACCACTGCTGCAGGATTATTGATCGCAGTTCCAGCGATCACCTTTTCGGTAATCTTCCGCAATCTGCTGGAAAAGAGAGCCGAAACTGTTTCCGAGACAATAGATCAAGTCCTCGAGGCTATTCCTGAACCGGAAGCGCCACGTCCAGTCTATCGTTCCACCGACACTGTCAAAATCTAGCGAGGTGACCATGCGCTATCGGATGCCTGCTGCAAGTTCTAATATTTCAACCGGTTCGCTTTCGAGCATGATCGATATCGTGTTTCTGCTGATTATCTTTTTCGTCGTTACTGCCAGCTTCGATCGGGAACAAATCGATGCTGAAGTTACACTTCCAATCGTCAATTCAGCTGCCGTAAAGAACTTGCCGCCGCAACGCCTGATATTGAATGTCCTCTCCGACGGTTCGGTGAAAATTGGTTTCCAGCATCTTCCTGCCAATGAAATAGCCTCCCAGCTCGGCACGTTGTTGCAGAACAAAAACACCGTATTGATTATCAACGGTGACCGTAACACACCACACAAATATATCTCTGACGTTATGAACGTCGCAGCCCAATCCGGATTCTCCCAAGTACGCATCAACGCCGAAGTCAAAACAGAGGCCCCATAATGCGATTGCCATCAATCCACGAGCCTGAAGAATCTAACAGTATGTCGGCGATGACCGATGTGGTCTTTCTGCTCCTGATCTTTTTTATTGTCACTATGTCAGGCTATGTTGAAATGACGCTGCTCGAAACCAATCTGCCGACAGCTTCAGGTAAAACCTCCGATAAAGTCGATTTGCAGGAATCGTTAACCATCGAACTTTCTTCTGATGGACAAACCATCATCAACGGAATTCAGCAGACTCCGGAGTCTTTGAATCGTCTTTTCAGCCGATACAGTCGTCTCATGCCCAAGGCTGAATTTCTATTGCAATGCGATCCGGAGTCACGGCATAATGCTCTGGTTTCTTTACTTTCCGCATTGGCAAAGCATAACCTGAAGAATGTAAAACTTCTAAAAATATAGCTTTTGTATTGATAATGTAACTAGAAGTAAAGACCTTCGGGACATTGACGGGTGAACTACGTAAAGAAAAACAAGACTAAAAGGACAAAACTGGTTGAAAAAAGGAGAACGAAATCTGGCGGATCACGGATTCAATTTCTAACTGATTTCGATGTGCAGCCTCATATTTGTCTATGAAATGGCTTGAAAAGCTTATTTTTTCGCTTATTTTATAATTGAAAACTATTATAATCTTTGGGGGAAATGATGTTTTCCAAAGAAAAACAAGTGATCATGCTTGCTATATTACTCCTGAGTAGTGCCTTGCTTGCTTCCTCTGATTGGGAAACTGCGGCAGAATTACGTAAGAACGACGAAATTGACAAAGCAGAAGTTATCCTGAAAAAATATTCTTCACCAGCTGGATTTGAACAACTTAAACCTTCTGAAAAGACTGAATTTTTACGCGGATTGCTGGAACTTGCACATATTCGGGCTTTAAAAGATGATGTTGTGGGAGCACTCGCTCTTTTGAACTGGGCAGAAGGACGTTCAGATGCTTATTTGCGTTCGATAGCCTGTGTCAAATATGCTGAAGTTCTGCTCGACCTCGGCGAATTTGAGCGCGCCAAAGGATATCTTGCTAACGCTGATGAGTTAATAAAAACTCGTGCGATTGACAGTAAAAACGGAATTGCTATAGGTCAAGGCGGAGAAAGCATCGATACTGGTAGTGCTTGGCGTGAACTTCGTAATGAATCAGATGCATTGAAAGCTGACATCGAATCCGAAGAAATGAAAGCTAAATTCGGAGCCACTTACGGCAACTATGTCAAACTCAGAAGATTACAGCAAATCGCCAAACGCGCTCGTATCCCGCGCTACCGCAATGAAGCGATACGGATTGCCGACGATATCATCACCACTGATCCAGCTAGTCAGTTTGCGGCTGCAGCAGAATACCTCAAGGGCGAACTCATGGCCGCCCGTTTGACCGAGGGTTCAGATAAAAAAGAAATCAAAAAGGTCAAAGATTATCTCGAAAAATTCGTCAGCGCCCATCCAGAAGGACTTTATCGTGGTGAAGCACTGATGCTGCTGGGTAAAACTTCTCTCGAAATCGAGTGGGATGCAAAAGACGCGGAATTTTTTTACACTCAAGCATTAGACTACTTCCGCAAAGCCAGAGACAAACGCGATGCAGTCAGTCTCTATGCGGCCATCAGTGATGATCTCAAATCTCAAATAGAACCTACACAGAAGCCCACTACCCTGAATGAATGGAAGCGTATCGTCTACCATGATGAAGATCCGCTGAAGCTCTATAATACTACCAATGCACCAGTTTGGTATATCGACGATAAAGAAAAAAATGCCCTACTTATTTTAGGACTTATAAGATTTTCTAAAGGAGATTTTAACGGTGCTGCGGAAGTATGGGAAAAGGTTAAGCCGTTAGACCGAAATATTGCAGACATGGATCCACGGTTGCCGAATATTTACACCCGTTTAATATCAGCTTGCAATGTAAAACATATGATGTTCACATTAGAAGAGAAGCGAAACATCAGAAACTCTAACCTAAGGTTAAAAGTGCAGTATGCTGAGTATCTGTTTTTGCAAGAGAAATTTGATGAGGCGCAGACAAGGTTTAAGAATTTATTGAAGCTAGTTAAGGATGATGAAACAAAAGCTGTGTTGTTGATCGGAGTTGCAGACTGTACTGAGATTGCAGCACAAGGCAACTACAAGCAAGCTTCTGCAAAACTTTATGAACAAATAATTAGAAATGAAAAGTTGAAGAGAAGCGATGTTTACGCATTGGCCATATTTCGTTATGCAATGTCGCTTTGGGGAACGGTTCCAGGACAAAAGAGAGCTTATGGATACTGCATAGAATATACAAAGGCATTTCCTGATGGCAGAAATTTTCGCGAAGCTCAATTTCATGCAATCCGATATCTTATATTAAATAATAAACAAAATGAAGCAAGAAGAGAACTTGTGGATTTTTCAAAAATTGATGATGGATATGCTCGTTATTTAAATAACTTAATGAAAACAGGGGAAGAAAAATGAAGAAAAGCTTTTCGTTGGGATTCGCCTTTTTGTTTTTTGTAGGTATTCAGGCTTCTGAGAGTTCAAAAGACGAGTGGCAGAAAAACAGTAGTGGAAATCATTACAGTTACGAACAATCAGAGTTTACCACATTTCAATACAATGCTACAGAAGGTGCTTTAAATGGATACACTTTGAGTCCCGGTGGCGCTCCTGATGGCTACTCTTATGTAACGGAAAAAACTGTTGCATCTGCAGGGGGATTGAATGTTAATGACGAAACAAAAGAAAATAATGGCACCGGGAATGTCAAAAAACTGAAACTCAACGGAGCTGCAAGCGCAACAGCGTGGATCGCAGCAAATACTTCTCCCGTATCATTTACTATATCCATGTCTGGTGAATTAACAAAATCCGGTGATGGAGGCGGACCTGTTACATGGAGTGCATCTGCTGGAACGAAGTTCTATTGGATAGAACCCAGTGGATATGATGAAAAAGATATTACTGTACCAGAGGGAACAACAGTACAATATGTAGCAAGAGAAAATGGAGACAGTAAAAAAAGTAACTGGACTGTTTCCATGTCAGGAGGAGCTTCTCAGTCAAAATCAGAAGCTGCCAGTATTACATTCAATCGCAGTTTCTGGGGAGATATTGCTGCATGGTTCACTAGCGACCAAGCTGTTACCACACCAGTGCCAGGTATTTATACCATAACAGCTGTGCCATCAGACAACACTTCCTTTTCTCCCGCACCATCCTCATTAATGACAGTAGTTGGAGCTGAATTTAAGCAAGGAAACTCTTTGGGATGGGACGATTTCAGTAATTGGAGTAAAGACCTTAGTGACTATTATGGAAGCAAAAATGGAAAATGCAATAATCCATATATTGCGGTAAAGCACAATACTTCCGGAACTGCCGCGCTACATCTAACACCATCTTCATGTTCGAAAGATATTAAAATTACCGAAGACGACACCAGTATCGAAAACCTGTCTCCAGAAACGACAAAACGTTCAACGACGGTATCGTTTAAAGGAATTAAGAACTGGCATTCAGATGAGGGAGAAATTGATGTTGAGCTTGACGGCACAACATTGGCGACCGCCACGGTATGTGCGTACAATGAAAAGACTGTAAATGTTTTGGTTGTTAGCATTAATGGAGCCGCTACTTCTTCTTCCTATAGCTGCTTCTCACAAGCAGTGGTTTCCGTCAATCAAACGACAACCTCCTATTCGCTCTCGTGGTTGATGGTATCAGAAACAGTCATTCCCATAAACTCTTCAACCTCTTGGAGCAAACCGATGCTAGAGCAACTCAGAGATGATTTTTATGCAGCAAATGCTAATGCAGCAAATTACGACCATGTTCAATTTCATCTAGACGGTACTATCGCATCATCTAGACCAGGATATATCATTTTAGGTCAGGCTGACGCTATTCCAGCCCGAGACTCATGGATATCTCATGGTGCAGATACTAGAACTCCCCCTCATGAACTTGGACATTGCATGGGGTTGCACCACAGAAATACGGATAAAGATGCATTAATGTGCCAAACAGCCTACGCATCCGGAGCCAATGCCGACAAATTAAGAAAGGTGGAATGGGATGATTTACATTAAATTTGTTGGATTTTTCTCCTATCTTATTCTTTCTTGTATTGTTTTACATGCAAATAATATCGCGACACAAGGTCAGGGGAAGTTTTTTGAACTTTGCGAAAATACAAGAAAGTATTTGAATGAAAATAAAAAATGTTCTCAAGCATATTTAGATGAAAATGTAAGACCCTTATTGCTTGAGAGCATTCATAAAGGTGAGATATGGAATAATACACAGAAGCATAAAGAAATACCTGTCTTTAGCATGTTTCTAACCCCTAATATTGCAGAGTATAAAAATCCGTTTTTTACCTATGCGCTATCTCATTTTTTGGTCAGTGATCGTTTTCAAAAAGGAGATTTACAACTACAACAAGAAACGTGTTTCAACTTAATAAAGATGCTGAAGAGCGAGGATTATACTACTTTTCGACCATTTATATTAAGAATGCTTTTCAACTATTTTCATTCTCCTAAATATTACTCTGAAAACAGCAAACGATGGATCAAGGAAATAATTGTCGAAAATGATTTGCGCAAAACACCTAAAACGATACTCCTTCTTCTCTTTTTGGATAAAAAGGATATTTCTTATAGTGTTGTTCTAGCCTTGAAAAAACAAGCTGATTTGTGTAACAGTATTAACCGAAATGATATTTTATCATGGATATCTCTTATATTGCTGGCAAAACTTGATCAACAGGAATACATGGATAAGCTGTTGCAAATCATTGGCCGTATCGATAATTCAGCTCAAAATATTGAGAATGCAACTTATATATTTCCTTATTTGACTCTTGTGCAAAATGCAAAAATTGTCGAACAACTGACATTGTTCCTGGCAGATGAAAAAATTATTGATCAAGGAGACGATATTCTCCAGCGTTACAAAGGATTATCATCATTAGCCGCCAATGTTCTTTACACGATGATTGAAGCCTTCCCCACTTTCTCAAGATATGAATTCAATGAACAGGAGCGTAGAAAGTGCCTTGATTGGATGACGCAAAATAAAATATATAAATTTAGAGAAATCGATTATTGGAATAATGATCCAATTATAAAGAGAATGCGTTATATGATCTTTGAATATTAAGAGATAAAGTTTGGAACCTCACGAAAACAAAAATAAAACTTTTTTAACTTTGGAAAGTATAAGCAAGTAAAATTAAAAAATTGAGCTTGCTCTAATGGTGATGATGGCAATCACGACGAGCAGCTCAATTAAGGTGAATTTTTGTTTCATCCTGCAATTCTCCTTTGCCGTTGGTTATAGAATGGCTCCGTTTTGAATCAATTCGGTCCGTAATTCCTCTATGTTCAGTTTCCCGGAATCATCGATGCTGTCGCGAATCATCAGCGCGGCGGCGGTTCCGGCGGCTTCCCCGGTGGTGAATGCGTTCGGCATCACCCGCAGACTGCCGAAGACCGCCTTGTCGCAGCAGACGCAGCGGCCCGCCACGAGCAGGTTGTCCAGCTTTTCCGGCTGCAGTATGCGGAACGGAATTCCGTGGGATTCCCCCGGACCGCAGTTCCAGTCGGCGTTGGGCATTTCGCGCATGTAAGCCTGCCAGCCCTCGTAGGTGCGGCACTGCTTCTGCTTGTGCTTGCCCTGGTGAACGTCCACATAGTAACAGTTGCGCCCGATCGAATCGGGGAAGTCGCGGCGGGCGCGGTAATCCGCCAGCGTGAGTTCGTAGCGCCCCCGGATGCGGCGCGATTCGCGCACTCCGGCGAGCGAAGCGGTCTGGGCGAGATGGGCCGCCGCGAAAGCCGCGCCGCCGCAGTCGTGCAGCGCCTCGGTGAGGCGGTTCGCCAGCTTGCGCCCCTGGAACATGGCCTGCGTGACCGACTCCGGGTCGGTCGCGTCGAAGTAGAGGTGCCCGGCGTTGAAGGCGGCGGTCGCGGGGCCGACCAGATTGCTGGTCAGGTGCATCGATTCGATGTCGGCGTAGCGCGGATCGGCCATGATCGTCCAGATCGGGCTGGCCGGATTGCCGCCGAAGGTGCCGCGCGTGACGTGGGTGTAGCTGTAACTGTCGATGTTGGAGAGCACGAAGCAGAGCGAGCCGGGCATCGTCTCCTCGTCTGGCTGCGGTTCGATGAATTCCGCCCCGGCAAAGCCGGCGAGGTCGCCGTCGCCGGTGCAGTCGATGTAACAGCGGGCCTCGAACTTGTGAATGCCGGATTTGTTGGCGGCGGTGACGAGGCGGAGCTTCCGGCCTTCGGTTTCGGCACCGGCGACGACGGTGTGGAACAGCACCTGCACGCCGGCGGACCGGACGAGCTCGTCGAGCACCAGCTTGAGGTATTCCGGGTCGAACGGGATGTGGCCGTGCGGAATTTCCGTGCTTTCCAGACAGGCGAGCTGCCGGGTGGTGCGCCGCACGACTTCCGCGCCGATTCCGCCGTGGAGCAGCCGCTTGCCGTCGGTAAAGGGGCACCAGGCGCCGACCAGCCCGGAAGTGCCCATGCCGCCGAGGCAGCCGGTGTGTTCGATCAGCAGCGTGTCGGCTCCGCCGCGCGCGGCGGCGACGGCGGCGGTGACTCCGGCCGGGCCGCCGCCGGCGACGATCAGGTCATAGGATTGTTTCATAGGATGTTTCCCGATAAATGTTGTACACTCTGGTATTCACGGATTTCCGGGGGAATATTGATCTGCCCCGGAAAGGAGAGATCGCCGGAAAGCTGGTGGTCGATGATGTCCAGCACCGCCTTCGCCTGCCTGGGGAGCGGCGCATCCACGGAACTGATGAACGGCGCTTCGTCCGGCACCGTGTCGAAACCGTAGCTGAGCAGACTGAGTTCCTCCGGTACGGCGACGTCGCGTGAGCGCAGGAAGGCGAGGGTTTCGCGGGCGGTCGCGTAGCTGCATACGAAAAGCGCGGTGAAATCCGGCTTGAACTCCCGTTCCAGAAACTCCCGGGTCTGGCGGCAGGAATCGACTCCGCGCCGGATGTTCGCGTCGAGCACCGTCACTTCGCAGCCGAGGGTCCGGGCGCACAGCAGCAGCGTGTCGACCACGGTGGTCATCGTGTAGGAGCGCCCTTCGCTGAAGAGGACGCCGATTTTGCGGTGTCCATTGCGGTATAAGTAATTGGCGGCGGTGATGCCGGTTTCCATCAGGTGGGAACCGACGCATTTGATATTGAATACCGGCAGCGTCGAACGGCAGAGCACCACCGGACGCACCGAGCTGGTCAGGATCTGGAGCTGTTCGGCGGTGAAGTGGTCGAATTGAATCGGGTCGAGAATCACCGCATCCGCCTCGAAACCGGGAAGCTGCCGGTAGATGTCCGCCGCAATATCGTATCGCAGGATTTCACAATGGTATCCCCGCGCGGCCGCTTCGCCGGTCATCGCTTCCTCCATCGCCTGAATGGAAAACGAGGGCCAGTCGGGGCGCAGATAGAGGATCGTGGCCCCGTGCCTGCGCCCCGCCGAGCGGGTGACGACGCTGCCGCGCCCGACGTGCGAGGCGATCAACCCCTTCTCCTGCAGCCGTTTCAGGGCCGGAGCTGCGGTGAACTGGCTGACACGGTACTCCCTCATGATCTCGCGCAGCGTGGGAAAGTTGTCGCCGTCCGAAAGCCGGGAAAGCCTTTCCAGCAGCAGCCGGTACAGTTGATCCGATTTACTGGTTTTATTCATGTTTGAATCGTTTTCCGATGCAATTGGTTGAAATAAAAAATTGCATTGTTTTAAGATGCAATCTCTGTATATTATGACCGAAAAAAGAGAAAATGTCAAGTGCCCGGAAAGAAAAAAATGAAAATTTGTGACAATTTGTGACATGCGTGAATCATCAGAAAAGAGGTTCCGGGATTTCGCTCCTTTCGGAGCGACCAAGGCGCTTCGCCCTTGGAACCCGACCGGCAAGGTGCCGGCGCCGAATACTTGAGAGCCGGGAAAACCGTTCCGGTTTTCCCTCCGGGTGGGGGAGCTCTGATGGAGACAGGCAAGGTTGTACAGGAGCGGCACACCGCTCCGGTCGGCGCAA
>ERZ1034917.914-NODE-914-length-22162-cov-16.806803_pt1 | contig 22162 bp, 22 predicted proteins | sample MGYA00520605_ERZ1034917 | MGnify/ENA primary metagenome ERZ1034917 (study PRJEB33766, sample SAMN09781784) | gut metagenome | biome: gut microbiome | host: Homo sapiens | place: Madagascar | study: EMG produced TPA metagenomics assembly of the PRJNA485056 data... | reverse complement strand
TGAGTTTTTAGATGTTTTCCTTATATGATACGATAAAATTTAAAAAATTCAACTTGGTCAGAAATGGAAACCAAAATTTTTATTGAAAAATATACAAAAATTGAAAAAAATATTGAAATTATAATTATAATGTGATAAATTAAAACAGCTTTCGGTAGAAAGTTTAAAATATTGTGGAAAATGTTTAAAACATTTCAGAAAGGGGAATATTATTTATGATGAGTTCAAAAATATCAAAGGGTTTAGTATGTCTGAGTTTAATGTTGGGGGGGATAAGTTCAGTATGCGCACAAGCGCCTGATAATTCTCCTGCGCAACCTAGTGTTGCAGCCACTACTCAAAAGCAAGATTCAGATTTTTCTTCTAAGTACTATGATTTACTTGTACAAAATCAACATTTGAGTCATGAAAAATTTTTGTTGGAAGGTGAGATTACAAAGTTGAAACAAGATAATATCATTTTGCAATCTCATGCAGACAAATACAAAAAAAGAATGAATCATTACAAGAAAAAATATGAGGCTAACAAAAATAATCCTTCAGCGGACCAAATGCAAAGTGAAATAGAAAGAGTCCGTAGCCAAATGATTTTAGAGTTTACGAGTTACTTAGGAGAGTACATTAAGACAAATCCAAGCAAGAAGGTAAAGAATATCGACTTAAGAGGACTTCTCAACAGACTTATAACTTTAAACGTCAATTACACAAACAACGGAGATACAATGATTTCTCCTCTTGCTGCTAAAGGTACTGCTAAAGCAACCATAGCTGGTGCAGCGATAGCTTCTTAACATTTTAAAAAATAATTGTGGAGGAATTTAGTTCTGTGCCGAATGGTTCTGTGAAATTTGAAATTATTGCTAATCCAAACAATTGGCGTAAAGTCTATGAATTTTTAAGAGAATTTATTTATCCTATCTATGAAGATAAAGCTGAAGTCTTAAAAATTCTTATGAGCTGCGAAGAGATATTCGTCAACATTTCGCGTTATGCCTATCCATCTTCAGAAGGTATGGTAAAAATAAACGTAAGTTGCTTAAAGGACTCTTCCGAGCTCGAAATAACATTTGAAGATTTTGGTATTCCTTTTGACCCCACGCTTTGGGAAACTGTAAGCACAAACTTGCCCCTTAGTGAGAGAAAAATTGGAGGTCTGGGCGTGTTTATGGTTAAAAATATAATGGACAAAATGGAGTACGAATATGCTGATGGTAAAAATAAACTTGTAATGACTAAAAAAATTAATAATTTAGGAGGTTATAAAAATGGAGATTTCTAAATCACGCGAAGAGGGAAAATTAATTTATGCTATAGAGGGGCGCATTGATACTCAAACAGCTCCAGATCTACAAGATGAACTTGATAGAGATTTCGAAGAGATTAAAGAAACCGGCGGAAACGTTATCGATTTGACGTTAGACTTGGGAAATGTTAGCTATATGAGTAGCGCGGGGCTTAGAACAGTGCTCTATACCAAAAAGAAAATCGACTCTATGACAGGCTCTGCGCTTCATATTATTAACGTTCAGCCTGCTGTTATGGAAATATTCGATATGACCGGCTTTGTTGATTTTTTGGATTTAACTCCAATTTCTTAATTGAACTATCAAATAGATACGTCCACCCATCACAGGGTGGATATTTTTTGAAAAAATTTAGCACCTACTATACCGGTATAGTAGGTGATTAAACTGAATTTTTGTGTTATAAAAATTATTTTAAGCCTTGATAATCATCGCAGTTTATATCCAAAAAATATTAGATTTTAAAATATACCTGAAATTTTTCCTTCTTCGCTGATATCGATTTTTTCTGCTGCAGGAATTTTAGGAAGACCGGGCATCGTCATTATGTTACCTGTTAAAGCTACTATAAATCCTGCGCCGCTTGATAAACTAACATTTCTTACAGTAATTTTAAAACCTTTTGGGAAGCAAAGTTTAGTAGCGTCATCGGAGAGAGAGTACTGAGTTTTTGCAATGCACACAGGCAAATTACTGCAGTTTAATTTTTCTATTTCTTCTATTGATTTTTCAGCTTCTGGGGTATAGACTACGCCGTCTGCTCTGTAGATCTCTTTAGCGATGGTTAAAATTTTTTCTTTGATACTGCACTCATCTGGATAAATCGGTGAAAAATCAGATTCAAGCTCACACAGCCTGCAAACTTTTTCTGCTAGACCTTTAGCACCTTCGCCGCCTTTTGCAAAAACTTCAGCGGCCTGAAATTCACATTTCACACTTTCGCAGTATTTTTTAACTTCTTCAATTTCAAGTTGTGTATCTTCTGAAAAGATATTAAGCGCCACTGCGACGGGTACTCCGTATTTTTTCATATTCTCAATGTGTACGCCAAGGTTTGGCAGACCCCTTTTCAAAGCATCCAAATTTTCTTCTCTAAGATTTTCGTATTTAACGCCGTCGTTATATTTAAGTGCCCGAATCGTTGCAACTACCACGACACATGATGGTTTTAATTTTCCGATTCTGCATTTTATATCTAAGAATTTTTCAGCTCCCAAATCTGAACCGAATCCAGCTTCAGTGATGCAGTAATCTCCGAGTTTAAGAGCTAAATTTGTTGCTCTTATGGAGTTGCATCCGTGGGCAATATTTGCAAATGGCCCTCCGTGGATTATTACGGGAACTTTCTCTAAGGACTGCACTAAATTGGGTTTAATAGCATCTTTTAGTAGTACGCTCATTGCGCCATGGGCTTTTATATCTCTCGCGTACACTGGTTTACCTGTAAAGTCGTATGCAATTAGTATGTTACCAAGCCTTGATTTTAAATCGTTTAAGTCACTGGATAAGCATAAGATAGCCATGATTTCAGTTGCTACTGTTATAACAAAACTATCTTCTCTAGTAACACCGTTCATCTTTCCACCAAGGCCTATTATTATATTTCTAAGTGACCTATCATTAATATCCAGACATCTTTTTGTGAGAATAGTTTTAGGGTTTATGTTAAGAGCATTTCCCTGTTGAAGATGGTTATCAAGCAAAGCACAGAGCAAATTATTTGCAGAGGTTATTGCGTGCATATCTCCGGTAAAGTGAAGGTTTATATCTTCCATGGGCAGAACCTGGGAATATCCTCCTCCCGTGGCACCACCTTTAATTCCGAAAACCGGTCCTAAGGAAGGTTCTCTTAAAGCTATTACGGCATTTTTACCGATTTTATGCATTGCTTGACCTAATCCTATCGTTACAGTGGTTTTACCCTCTCCTGCGGGCGTAGGGTTGATAGCTGTTACCAAGACTAATTTTCCGTTCGGTTTATTTTCAAGACGTTTGTATGCTAAGTCGTTGATTTTAGCTTTATATTTACCGTAAAGCTCTAGTTCTTCATCTTGGATTCCCAATTTTTGAGCAATTTCGGTTATTGGTGTTAAGGGGACTGAATTTGCAATTTCTAAATCTGTGAGCATTTAGAATCCTCCTAATTATTAATTTCATGGGGCATGAGTACTTTTTCTAAAAAAATTCTTTTTTCAAAGCCGCCTCTTTTTTTTCTTTTGAGTTTACGTATCTCCTCCACTTTTTCAAAAGGCACTTCTAATGATTCGCTTATAGCTCTAATAACTTCTAAAGCGTCTGCAAGTCCTTCTATTTTTGAGTCTGTGCTAGGTGCTTCCTGAACCTCTTTAGCTTCTTCAGTGAGTTTTAATTCCAGATACTTTCGATACGCATCGATGTCTAGGATGCGAAAAGTGGGGATATCTCCTGATTTTTTTATAATTTCAGGGATTTCATCTCTTACAAGTTTATTAAAGTTTTTTTCTTTAGAGGTCAGTTTGTATATCAGGTTAAGTATATTTTTTAATGAATCGGATTTGTCAAAATTTTCGCATGAATTTTTCATGTATTCTAACTTGGCAGGGTTTTGAAGTAAATTTTTTATTGTTTCATCGGGGTTCTCTCCGAGTTTTATAGCCATGTTATTGCTTACCAAAAAATCTGAATTTTCTTCTTCTTGTCCGGGGATAGCTCCAAATAGAGCCATCGGAAGTCCGCAGGCTAGTGCTTCACTGACTGTTAATCCACCGGGTTTAGTTATTATCAAATCAGAAGCATACATGTATTTTTCAACTTCATCGGTAAAGTAAATTACTTTGGTTTTCTGATTGCACTTCTGTGGAGAAGTTTTTTTAAGTTTAACCCTAAATTTTATACGTTTAAGTTTAGGCAAGTATTTTGAAATTTTGGCCAAAATTTTTGCTCGTCTTCCTCGATAAGGTGGTTTGCCCTCCGACATATTTTTGATTTTTTCATAAAGTTTTTTATTTTTACCAGTTATTACTATGATTTGAATTTTAATATCAATATTTTGAAGTTGAGAGTATATTTTATCAATACTTGCATAACCTGATTTTCCTGCCATTATCATGATTGTTGGTAGAGATGGGTCGAGGGAAAGTTCTTTTAAAAGTTTTGTCTTATCAGACTTAACATGAAAAGAATCATCCACAGGTATTCCAAATGGATAAATATTTTTAGGATTGACTCCCATATCCTCCATGGCTTGGACCATATCCGAGTTAGCAACTACATACGCATCAACCCCCGAACTCGTCCAGGTGCGATGAGGAGCGTAGTCCGTCATGACGCAAACAAGGGGGATATCAACCGTGTTACTCATTTTTAAATTGGATACCATTTCTGTAGTAAAGGGATGAGTGCTTATAATTAAATCGGGGTCTGAAGTTTCAATCAAGGGGAGTAGTTTTTTACTTATAAGGCCATTAATTCCTCCAACCAATTTGTTAACACTTTTCTTATTCGAGGAATCATAGACCATTTTCCAAATTTTAGGCTGTTTTGTTGCAACGTACTCATAAATTTCAGTAACGGTCTTGTTTAAAATTGGACTTACGTACTCCAATGCATCGAATACTTCTACTGAGATACCCAAGGGAATTAAGTATGATTTTATAGCGTTTGCAGCACTCATATGTCCACCTCCGGTAGAGGCAGATAAAATAATGATTTTCATTGAGAAGATTTCCTTTCTGACGCTATGAGATTTTATAATCGAATTTATTTAGAGCTATATCAAACCCAAGATAGTTTTATCTGTAAGGCGATATCCTCTTGCAAAATCGCTTGATAGCATTCTTTTTTTACCTTCTATTTGGACTTCTATGAGTTCTAAGGAAGTATCGTTTCCGCACCCGATTATAAGCGGAGAGACGCTAAGCACTTTTCCCGGATAAGCGGGCCGGTTTAGAGATATTTTAGATTTATATATTTTAAACAATTTGCCTCTAAGGGTTGTGTGGGCTATGGGCCAAGGATTGGAACCACGAATTAGATTATGAATTTGCTCAGCGGATAGTTCCCAATTTATATCACCAGTGATTTTATCAAGAGGTGGAGAAAGTGTAGCTTTAGATGAATCTTGTTTTACGCAAGTCAATTCTCCGGCCTCTAAGGCCTTTATAGTTTTGATGAGAGTTTGTGCACCCACAATCGACATCTTTTTCTTGAGTTCTTCTGAAGTTTCATCATCGTTTATGAATACTTTACTTTGCATTAAGATATCCCCCGTGTCGAGGCCTTCATCCATAAACATTGTTGTTATACCAGTAACTTTATCTCCGTTTATTATGCTCCACTGTATAGGTGCAGCACCGCGGTATTTAGGCAGTAGCGAACCGTGCACGTTTATACAGCCGAATTTTGGGAATTCAAGTATATTTTTAGGCAAAATTTTCCCGTACGCTACAACTACTATGAGCTCCGGATTTATTTTTTTAACCAGCTCAAAAGTTTCTTCCACTTTGAGTTTTTCTGGTTGAAACACTTCTATACCATATTCCTGAGCCCGGACTTTTACTGCAGGAGGAACGATAATTTGTTTGCGGCCTTGGGGCTTATCGGGTTTGGTAAAAACTGCACTGACGTCATATCCGTTTTGAACTAATGCTTCTAACGAAGGGACTGCAAATTCGGGAGTCCCCATAAAAAGAATTTTCAAATAATTCACCTCTGAATAATAATTAAGTATTTTGCTGATAGTATTCTTCTAAAGTAAGTTTGTTATCATACAAGAATTTCGCGAGCTCTTCACCTACGTATCGTATATGCCAAGGTTCAAATTTCATTTGAGTTATGTTTTCTTTCCCGCGAGGATACCTTAAAATGAACCCGAATTTATATAAGACAGTATGCAACCAATCAATATCGGAATTTGTATCGCCGTTTTCGTCTAAAGCAATTCCACCCCAAGCTCCTTTTCTAAAGATATCACAGTCCAAAGCAAGACCAGTGTTGTGTTCGGAGTACCCTGGCAAACACGCACTTTTTTCAGCGAATTCAAGTCCGCGTCTTTTTACAAAATAATTATACTTTATTCTCTGTTGTTCAAATGTCAAAAAACCGCTAGTTATTCCCAAAATCATGCCATGGCTTTTAGCATACTCTCGTAGTTCGGAGAATTTTTCGGCTGTTAGTTTTTCAAGGTAAGTTTTTTTATCGTCAATACCGAAAGCTTTGTAAGCTGCTTCATTATTTTTTATGGGATTCACTGCAACCACTGAAGGTTTTATAACATTTTCGTAGTAGGAGTTGTCTAGTTTGTTTTCTTTGTTGACGAGTATTTTATAATCAGTCATTTCAGGCTCTCCCTTCTTATATTTGAAATTTAGGCATAATAACCCTATCTATGATATTACATTTGTAAAATTTTTTCAATTGTTATGCTTATAACACCTTTTAAAACATTGATATACACTAAAATCACATATATAATAATTATTATTAATTTTAATTAGGAGGAATATAGCCTTGTTTTCAAAACTTAAATTAACCGAAGAACATTTTGAGAAGATAAATCAAGAACTATGTGAGCCTGAAATCATATCCGATCAAAATAGATACAAGAGTCTTATGAAAGAACTCAAAAACTTAACCCCTATCGTTGAAAAATACAGAGAGTACAAAAAAGAAATCCAAAATATTGAAGAATCCAAAGAGATTATTTCTCAGGCGGGTTCGGATAAAGAACTTAAAGAAATGGCAGAGCTTGAGATACTTTCCTCAAAAGAGAAAGCAGAAAAAATTACAGAAGAACTTAAAATCCTTCTTCTACCCAAAGACCCCAATGATGAACGAAACGTCATAATGGAAATTCGTGCAGGAGCAGGAGGTGAAGAAGCGGCGCTTTTTTCAAGTGTGCTTTTTAGAATGTATAATATGTATGCTCAGGAAAAGAGATGGAAAGTTGAGGTTTTAAATGCTAACGAAACTCAGCTTGGAGGATTCAAAGAAATTAGTTTTATGATAAGTGGTGAAGGAGCTTATTCCAAACTAAAATACGAAAGCGGTGTGCATAGGGTTCAGCGTGTGCCGGATACTGAAGCCCAAGGTCGAGTTCATACATCTACTGTGACGGTAGCGGTTCTTCCTGAAGCCGAGGATGTTGAAATAGATATAAATCCCACAGATTTACAAATCGATACTTATCGTGCAGGAGGAGCAGGAGGTCAGCACGTAAACAAAACAGAATCAGCTATAAGAATAACTCATTTACCAAGCGGTATAGTTGTTGAATGCCAGGACGAAAGGAGTCAGTATAAGAATAAAGATAAAGCTATGAAAGTTTTGAAATCCCGTTTGCTTGAGGCAAAGAGAGAAGAACAAAACAATGCCCTTGCTCAAGAGCGTAAAATGCAAGTTGGTACGGGTGACAGATCAGAGCGTATCAGAACATATAACTATCCTCAGAGCCGTATGACTGACCACCGAATTGGACTTACAATTTATCGTCTTGAAGACATACTCAACGGCAACATAGATGAAATCATAGAAGCTCTCAGCACTGCCGATACTGCTGCTAAACTTGCTCAAGGAACAGAGTCCTAATTTAAAATTTAAAGGATGTGTTTATATTGAATACTTTGTATCTCAATTCCAATGAAACTTCCCGTGCCGCTGAAATTTTATCAAATGGTGGACTAGTTGCGATACCTACTGAAACTGTTTACGGCCTTGCTGCAGATGCTTTCAACGAAGAGGCAATTAAAAAAATATATGTTGCTAAAGGAAGACCTTCTGATAATCCATTGATAGTTCATGTTTCATCACTAGAACAAATCGACGACCTTGTTTCAAAATTTACCCCCGTAGCATCAGCATATGTTGAAAGATTTTGGCCCGGACCGCTCACTTTAATATTCCCTAAAAGTGAGAAAGTTCCTGATTGCGTCACAGGTGGTATGCTGAGCGTAGCGATAAGATTTCCATCTCATCCTGTGGCACGAGAAATTATAACGAAAGCCAAAAGGCCGCTAGTTGCACCTTCTGCAAATTTATCTGGTAGTCCCAGCCCTACTAAATTTGAACATGTTTTTCAAGACTTAAACGGTAAAATAGATGCAATAGTGGACGGCGGCGAATGCAGTATTGGAATTGAGTCAACAGTAGTTTCTTTGCTAGAGCCCTTACCAAGAATTTTGCGTCCTGGGTTTATAACTCCGGAGCAAATTGAGAACGATATAGGTATGGTCAAGATAGATGACTCTGTTTATGGTAAGCTTAAACCAGACCAAATGGTTTTATCTCCTGGCATGAAATATAAACACTATTCTCCCAAAGCAAAAGTAGTGATACTAAAAGGTAACTGCGAAAAATATGCTCGGTTCATAAATTCGCAAGCTGATTATAATGTTATTGCGCTTTGCTTTGACGAAGACATACCTAATTTAAAAATTCCATATATATCTTACGGCAGCATAAAAGACGAAAAGGAGCAAGCTCGGAATATTTTTGATGCTCTTCGTGAATGTGATAAACTGAATCCTAACGTTATATATGCACATAATGAAAAAAATGAAGGAGTGGGAATAGCGGTTTATAACAGACTTATTCGGTCAGCGGGGTTTGACGTAATTCAGCTTTAAAATGTTACGATTAAAGAAGGGATAGTCACATACTGATAAAGTTGAGAAAATTTACACTATTTTACATTTTTATAGCAATCTTTTCTGTATTCGTGGTATCATATACATATAGGTCTTTAATGCATATTATTTACCCTTTAAAGTATGAAGAGTTAGTTTCTAAGTATTCTCTTCAATATGATGTGGAAAAAGAACTAATTTTCGCCGTTATAAAATGTGAAAGCGGATTTGACCAAGAGGCACATTCTCACGCTAACGCACAAGGCCTTATGCAAATGACTCCCGAAACTTTCAATTGGATAAACGAATGTTATATTCGTCAACAAGAGTTAAACGTTTCAGAGCTAAAAAAACCAGAGTTAAACGTAAGATGCGGGACGCTTTTGCTTTCTATACTTTTAAAAAAGTACAAAAACGAAAAACTTGCCTTGAGTGCGTACAATGCCGGTATCTCGACAGTTGACCGCTGGATAAAAAATAATGTTATTTCTTCTGAAACCCCCGACTTAAGCTGTATCCCGTATAAAGAAACTAAAAATTACGTCAAAAGGGTAATGAGAGCGAAAAAGATCTATAAAAAACTGTATTTTACAGATTAAGGAGAAATGCTACATGGAAAACAAAAACGATACTAAAGCGTTAAAAGACAAATTGTTTGCCAAAAGAGAAAGCGGCGGAAAAACTCTTTCAGAAGAAGAAATTAGAAAATCCCAAGAGTTTAGTGTGGAGTATAAAAAATTTTTGGGAGAGTCTAAAACAGAACGTGAAGTTGTACACTATGCTCTTGCAAAAGCTCAGAAATTGGGATTTACTCAATTCGATAGAACTAAAACTTATAAGCCCGGAGATAAAGTTTATGCCGTAAATAGAGATAGAAATTTAGTCTTATGTGTTATAGGCAAAAACGGAATCAAAAATGGTGCTAGACTTGCCGTGGCTCATATCGACGCTCCCAGACTTGACCTCAAACCAAATCCGATAATTGAAAACAATGAAATAGCTATACTTAAAACTCACTACTATGGTGGAGTTAAAAAGTATCAGTGGACAACTCTTCCTTTAGCTTTACACGGAAAAATAGTCAAGAGAGACGGTTCGCAAGTAGAAGTGGTTATTGGTGAAAATTTAGATGAACCCTGCTTCTATATCACTGATTTACTTCCACATTTAGCAAAAGACCAAATGAGCAAAAAGATGTCTGAAGCAATTACAGGCGAAGATTTGAACGTCTTGATAGGAAGCATGCCACTTAGAGGCGCAGAAGGTTCTGAATTGGTTAAATTGAATATTTTAAAATTGCTAAATGAAAAATATGGTCTTGTTGAAGAAGACTTAATCTGTGCGGATTTGGAGCTAGTTCCCGCGATGAAACCTCAAGACGTTGGATTTGATAGAAGTTTAATTGCAGGGTATGGCCATGACGACAGATCCTGTGCATATCCTTGTATTGAAGCAGCGCTCAATACTTCAATGCCTGAAAATACTTGTATAACCTTCCTTACAGATAAAGAAGAAATTGGCAGCGACGGAAATACAGGTATGAAATCTTTGTTCTTGAAGTATTTCATTGAAGATTTATGCGAGCAGGAAAATGTTCTTGTTAGAGACGCGCTTAGCAAATCAAAATGTCTTTCAGCGGACGTAAATGCAGCATACGATCCAACTTATGCCAGCAGTTTTGAAGCATTTAATAGTTCATTCATAAATAGGGGTGTGGTAGTTACTAAATATACTGGTAGCGGTGGAAAATACAGTACCTCTGACGCTTCTGCTGAATTTACAGGTGAAGTGTGTAAAATTTTGAACGATAACAGCATTTTGTGGCAGAGCAGTGAACTTGGTAAAGTGGATAGCGGTGGGGGAGGAACAATCGCAAAATACATTGCCACTTGGAACATGGACGTCATAGATATTGGAGTTCCCGTTCTTTCAATGCACGCTCCTTATGAAGTTATCTCTAAAATAGACCTTTTCATGACTTACAAAGCAATTTATCATTTTTTTCAAATAATTTAGCTCGTTCGGGGATAAAATAATTAAAAGTGAAGAGAATAAATTTGATAGCAAAAGCCTATACTTTTGATATCGTGAACGCATGAAAAAAGTTTGCTGAAGATTTTCTGGAATCTTTTGAAGCCTATGAATGTTAAGCTTTTATCTCATACAATAGTTATTGATGGCGACTATATCTCCTTGAAAAACTGTGGAATGAAAATATTCAAATTTTATACGTTAAAAATAACCCCGAATTTTTTCGGGGTTTAGTTATGTGTAGAATTAGTTACAGAAACTAATTTTTTGATATTATTATCATATAATTTCAAATTTATGCTTGACTTTTTAGGATATTTATATAGAACAATATGGAAAGGAAGTGTTTTAATATGAATATTAATGAAATTAAAATAGGTAGATTTGATCAAAAATTATTTGATAATTACAAAGATAAGCTAATAGGAAAATGTTCTGAAAATGGATTACAGCTTAAAGACAATGATTTTAATGGTGTAGAAAACGCCTTAAAGGCAATGGCAAACAAAACTGATATTTGGGGAGACAAGCTTTCAAAATGGATAAATGACGTCTGTGATGAATTAAAGGCTTTTTCCACAAAATTTGGTGATAAGGCTGTATGGATTGTAGAGGACAGTTTATGTAAACTTGCAAAACTTATCTCTAGCAAAGATACTAAAGAAATGATTGAAAAAAATATAAAATATAAAGAGCTAAAATCTAAAAGTAAATTGACAAAGATATTTATTATCATGTTTAAAAACGTGATTAGGGGTTCAAAGTATAAGAAGTGGAAATCAGAGTTTAAATCCTTAGAAAAGGGTGCTCGTGAACGTATGGATAAGTGCAAAATGGGAATGAAGAAAAAGGCATCTAATAATACAGAACTATTTGAATGTTTTTGCGAGTTATGTGTTTACATGATGATAAGTATGATTTTAAATGCTGTAGACTGCATCAGAGGAACGCTTGTTAGTGTGGATGATAACAGTTTAGGTTTTGACAGAGAAATTAAAAATTCAGATATTAAAGATTCAGAGAACTTTATTGAACTTGAAGATACTGAAGAAGCTAAAAGAATTAAAAACTGTAAGGTAACAGCAGAAAATATCAACAGCATTGATGATTTATTTTTAGAAGAAAACAAGGGAAAACCTAAATATAGTGACATAGGCCAAATTAGAATGAACGACTGCTATTTGTTGTCCGCTCTTTCTAGCTTAGCCAAGGTAGACCCTTTATCTATAAGAAACTGTTTTGTAAAAGTAGAAAACGGAAAAGTTACTGTAAGATTTTTCAAGGTAGAACGGAAGTTTGAAATGAAGAGGGATAGGATATTTAGAATTAGATTTATTCCAAAATCCCCCGTTTTCATAGAAGTGGATTTATCTTTCTTAAGTGGAAGTGATACTCGCATAGCCCCATGGGTTAAATTAATAGAAAAAACATACGGAATTTATAGAATGAAACATTACGATCCTCAATATAATGAATTACCAAAAACTATTAAAAACGAACAAATACTTGAAGATATTTTGGGATGGGGAAACGCAAGTGTTGCTTTGTGTGCTATAACTGGAAAACCGTCTAAAAGCAAAATTTATGCTACTGTAAATGGCTATTCAGAACCTGAAAATAATGCTTTTTCCGGGAATTATGATGAAAAGGCAGAAAAATTATGGAAAAAGATAAATCAATGTCTTAAAAATCGAAGAGGAGTAACGGTAATGTTCAGAGGTGAACCGAGGCCATTAGATAGAAGCAAAGGCGGGGCTATCGAAGAAAATATTGAATCTATCCGTGCCCAGCATATATATGCAGTTTTACGTACTTTTGAAGAGAAGGGTTTTAGATACATAGAGCTTAGAAATCCGAATGGGGAACACCGTAAATATTTTAAAACAAGCTTTGGTTACAAAACTGAGCAGCAAAGCAAAGCAAAGGAAAAAAATCCCCGATCTGTATTTTGTGTAGAATTGAATCACCTTATGGAATACCTTCAGACGATTGATTGTGGAAAATAATTTTTGTTAGTATCTCAATTCAATGGTTGTTAGTCGATGTTATTGTTTGAGTTCCATGCAGCTATAAACTGCTTTTACGATATCTTCATCGCACATGGAATAGGCTTGTTTCAAAAATGGTAATTTACCAACTTGCCCGAAGAGGTCTTGGATACCAACAGCTTTTAGAGGAACAGGGAAGTTTTCGCATATAACCTCTGCAACTGCTGATCTGAGGCCTCCAATAATGTTATGGTTTTCGGCCGTTACGGCTGCACGAGTTTTCTTAACTGAATTTATGATAGCTTCTTTATCAATAGGCTTTATTGTATGGAGATTTATTATTTCAGCATTAATGCCTTGGGATTCCAAAATTTTAGCTGCCTTGATAGATTCTTCCACCATTATACCAGAGCAGAAGATACTGATATCTTTGCCGTCTTTTATTTTTTTAGATTTGAATAAATCAAACTGCTCGGAGTTTTCAAATATATCCGGTGCGGTTTTTCTTAGCATACGTATATATACAGGGCCGTTATATTCTAGAATTTGGGGAAGCATTGCTTTTAGCTGGATATTATCTACAGGCTCGAAAATTACCATGTTGGGAATACTTCTTAAAACTCCGATATCTTCCACGCTCATATGTGTTCCACCGTTAAACTCAGCGGTTATACCGGGATCTGTGCCTATTATTTTTACGTTCTGACGAGCATAACAAATAGAAATTGCAATTTGATCGCAAATTCTGCGGGTAGCAAATGGGGTGAAAGTACATATGAAGGGAATAAACCCATAGCTACTCATTCCTGCAGCAACACAAGCCATATTCTGCTCAGCTATTCCTACATTTATGACTCTCTCAGGGTACTTTTTTGCTAAATTTCCAAAACCGTTGGGTTTAGCAAGGTCAGCGTTTAGAATAACTATTTTATCATTTTGAAGCATTTGTTTTTCTATTTCTTGGGCAAACATTTCTCGCATTTCCATTAGAATTTTTCCTCCAATTCTTTAAGACCTTCTTCGAACATTTCTTGGGTTATACTCATACTATGGTTTGAAATTCCGGCATCCTGTGCAAACTTTAAACCATAGCCTTTTATTGTATTTAAAATTATCATTGAGGGCTTATCGCTTTGTTTTGCGATAGTTATCGCGTCATCTATTTCTTGGCAATCGTGACCGTTTTCAACAGTTATGACGTTAAACCCGAAGGATTTCCATTTTTCATCTAAGGGGTTGATCCCGCAGATATCTTCAGTTTTACCGTCTAGTTGCAGTTTATTGTTATCGGTAAATGCAATCAAATTATTCAATTTGTGATGCGCAGCGAACATAGCAGCTTCCCAGATTTGCCCTTCTTGAGATTCGCCGTCTCCCACAACAGAATATATGTAAGCACCGTCTTTTTTTAGTTTAGATGCCAAAGCAGCTCCAACTGCACATGAAAAACCTTGACCCAACGAACCGGTTGTCATGTCTACTCCGGGGGTGAGGTTCATATCGCAGTGGCTGGGGAGATTTGTACCCGGTTTATTCAAGGTTTCGAGCCAGGATTTAGGGAAGTATCCCATTTCACACAAAACTCCATAGACTGCTGGACCGCTATGACCTTTGGAAACTATTAATCTATCTCTGCCTTCTTTTTTAGGATTCTTAGGATCAACACGCATATGTTTGCCGTAGAGCACCGCCAGGAGTTCTACCATTGATAGTGATCCTCCTATGTGACCTACACCTAAAGTTCCAAGTTGGATAAGTATATTTTTTCTTATGTTTATACATTTAGATTTAAAAACCAATTTTCATTCCTCCTATATGGATATCTTAAAGATTTTCAGGCCCGAAACTTTTGGGTAAAAGTTCCTCCAAAGTAAAAATTTTACATTTATTTGAATTTTTTGCAAGTATAATTTTAAAATCTTCAGGTACGCAAAATTCCCTGAGAGCTTGGCGGCACATTCCGCAGGGAGGGCAAAATGACGAAAGTTCGTCTGTTTCGGTTTCTGGACCTCCAACAACGGCTATAGCTTTAAAATTTCTATGACCATCAAATACAGCCCTGAATAGTGCCGTTCTTTCTGCACAGTTGCAAACGGAATATGCAGCACACTCGATATTAAACCCTTCGTAGATTTTATTATCAGCGGTTAAAATTGCCGCTCCCACTTTGAAATGTGAATATGGAACATATGCAGATTTGCGAGCCTGTATAGCTTGGGAAATTAGATTTATAGTATAGTCCATTTAATTCTACTCCTTTAAAATAAAATGTTTTGAAACTTTCAGAAATATAGTATAATAAAGTATAAAAAAATTTCAAAGTTTCAATATTTTATCAAGGGCAAGGGTAGTAGAAAATGATGAAGAATTTAAGAATTAAATGTTTAACAGGATTACTTGCTGTAGGTTTGTGTTTAGGATCTAGGAATGTTTACGCAGCACCTAAGGAACAACCTCAGCAAGAATCGGAGAGTTTTAGTTTTATCAAATCAGGTGAAGAGGAAACCAGCAACATACTCTACGATGGAAGACTACTTCTTTATGGAGGGATATGTTTAGTTTTTATCTCGATTTCAGGGATGATTTTCACTCTTTTACCACCTAAGAAAAAACGACACCACTCCAAGAAACAAAGTTACAGTCAAAAGCGATAACAAATAAATTATATAGCGGGAGATGAAAATTAATGAACAAAAATCAAATTTTTAGAGAAACTTTGACCCAAGGCGTTAATTTTACCTATATACCCGATCAAAAATTCAAAACCACTTTAATATCATTTTCTATGTTTACTCCTCTTTCAGAGAGAGAAGTTTCGGGAAATGCGGTTTTACCGGGTTTACTTTCCCATTCTTGCAAGAAATATCCAAGGCTCCAAGATATTAGTTCCAGACTCGAAGAGCTTTATGGTGCTTCAGTTTCGGGATCTGTTTCCAAATTGGGAGAAACTCAAGTGGTAACGCTCTACGCTGTGGGACTAAACAATTTTTTTGCTCATGAAAGTCAAAATAATATATCAGATCTTAATCAACTACTTTGTGAAATGATATTCAATCCCGATGTCGAGTCCGACAGTTTTAAGGATAAGAATTTAAATCAGGAAAAACGACAGCTCATTGAAGATATTGAAGCTGAAATCAACGATAAAAAAACTTATGCTCGCAGAAGATGTCAAGAGATTATGTGTGCAAATGAGAAGTTTAGTATAAATGTAAACGGAGATATACAAGCCGCTCGGAAGCTCACAGGACAAGACGTGTACAAAGCTTGGAAGAAATTATTGAGTTCATCTCATGTGGAGATAATTGTAATTGGTAACGCAGATCATATGAGTATAGCTTCTGAATTTAAATCTAGGTTTTCAGATATCAAACGAGAAAACGTTGTGGTTTGTGGAACTCAGATAATTGAAAAAGCCGAAGAAACAAAAGAAGTTGAAGAAAATTTAGATATTACTCAATGTAAGTTGGTTATGGGATTCAGAACGGCAACGTCCTATCCTAGTAAGGACAATACTGCATTTTTAGTTATGAATGCTCTTCTCGGCGGAACCGCTCAATCTAAGCTCTTTTTAAATGTTAGAGAAAAACTCAGTCTTTGCTATTATTGTTCCTCGAAATATAACAAGCATAAGGCGGTTATGTTTATTGAAAGCGGTGTGGAGAAAGAAAAAGTTGACCAAGCAAAAAAAGAGATAATGGAACAGCTCAAAGAAGTGAAGATAGGTAACTTCACGGACGCCGAATTAGAAGAAACCAAGCTTTTTATAAGTCAGGCGGTTAAATCCACAAACGATAGCTTAAGCGGCTTAAATTCGTGGTATCTTTCACAGACACTTTCAAATAAAATAAAATCTCCTGAGAATCTAATTGAGGAAATATTTGAAGTTAGCCGGGAGAAAGTAATTGAAATGGCAAATAGAGTCACGCTCGATACGATTTATCTGTTAGCACCAAAGCATAAAAAGGAGGAAGTGTAATATGAATCCGAAAAAAATCTCAAACAGTGTTCTAAAAGAGGAATATTTTTATATGAATCATCCTTCAGGGCTGGATATATATGTATATCCAAAGAGGGGTTATAGTTCTAAACACGTTATTTTTGGAACGAACTTCGGCTCTGTAAATAATTCTTTTAAGCTCGCGGGGGCGGAGAGTTATACTGTTGTGCCGGATGGAATTGCTCATTACCTTGAACATAAATTGTTTGAGGGGAAGCAAGGCGATGCGTTTAAGTTATTTGCAAAGACAGGTGCTTCTGCTAATGCTTACACTTCTTTTGATAAGACCGCTTATCTTTTTTCCTGCACTGACAATTTTGAAGAGTCTTTAAATATTCTTCTAGAGTTTGTTCAATCACCTTACTTTACCAAAGAGAACGTTGAAAAAGAACGGGGAATTATTTCTCAGGAAATAAAGATGTATCAAGATAGCCCGGAATGGAAAGTATATATTGAGCTTTTAGGTGCTCTTTATAGTGCTCATCCCGTTAGAATTGACATTGCGGGTTCGGTGGAGTCTATATCTAATATCACTCCCGAAATTTTATACGAATGCTACAATGCTTTTTATAACCTTCACAACATGGCACTTTGCATAGTCGGAGACGTTGACGTAGAAAAAGTATTTTCCTTAGTGGATAAAAAATTAAGTTATTCAAATCCTTTAGAAGTTTTGAGATTTTTCCCAAATGAGCCTGCTGGGGTGAATAAGAAGTTTGTTTCACAGTCGTTTGATATAAGTTCTCCCATTTTCAATTTGGGATTTAAGGAAAATGTTCAAAATGGTGCTAGAATTTCCGTTGCGGATTCTGTATGTACGGACGTAATTTTACACTGTTTAACTTCGCCGTCTTGCGAGATGTATAGAGAGCTACTTGATAAAGAGCTAATAAATGTTTCTTCTTTTGCTGCTGAGCATCTTGAAGGACCGGGATATTCTTCTGCCATCTTCTCAGGGGAGTCGTCGGATCCTCAGAAAGTTACGCAAATAATTTTGAAACATATCGAAAAACTTTCTTCTAATGGTATTGATGAGGAAACTTTCAAAAGAGCTAAACGAGCGGTTTACGGTAGAAGCATAGGAGTTTTCAATAAAGTTTCTAATATAGCTAATGTTTTGTTTGGAAGTGTTTTAGCGGGAAGAAATTTATTTGACTACATGGAAGTCTTAGAGAATTTATCCGTAAACGATTTAAATTCCAGATTGGTGCACCAATTAAACACTGAAAACTTTGCTTTATCGGTTGCGAATCCCAGATGACACAAGAAATAATATACAACGTTTTGTTTCCTCAGCTTGGAATTGAGCTTAAAATAAACCCTATAATTATGTTTATAGGGAATTGGCCGGTTCGATGGTATGGGGTGCTCATAGCAGTTGGGTTTTTACTTGCTTTTTTCTATCTAATGGGGCGTCGGAGTGAGTTTGAGTTATCTAAGGATGAAGTTGAAGGTTTAACATTTACTATTTCAGTTTGTGCCATTATTTGTGCCAGGATATATTACGTTGTGTTTTATCCGGGTGATTTTTACTTAAGGAATCCCCAAAAGATACTTTTAATAAGTGAAGGCGGAATAGCTATTTATGGTGCTCTGATAGGTGGATTTGTAGGTTTGTGGGCGGTATCTAAGAAAATTAAAAAAAACTTTTTTTCACTTCTGGATTTTGTTTCTTTAGGAGTACCAATAGGCCAAGCGGTAGGAAGATGGGGTAATTTTTTTAATCAAGAAGCATTTGGAGTTGCCACTTCCTTACCTTGGGGCATGATAAGCGAAAACACTCTAGGGCAAGCAGTACATCCATGTTTCTTGTATGAATCCCTGGGATGTCTAATCTGTTTTATTTTCTTACATTTACAAAGCCGACGAGCAAAAAACTTATATCCCGGAAAAATATTTCTTACCTACACCGCATTTTACGGTTTGCTCCGAGCCTGTATAGAGGGGCTCAGAACAGATAGTCTAATAATTCCGGGAACAGACTTAAGAGTTTCGCAAGTACTTGCAATTATTTTATTTTTAGTTTCCGTAGTAATTCTAGGGATTGCAGAGCTAAAAAGAGCTAAACGAGCCTGAGGAAATATCGTCTTTGAATTTATATTTTTTAAGAAATCCCTTGATAAAAGTCCCGATGGATTTAATCCCACCTAACACATAGCTTTCAGCGTGTACGACTAGTTTAGCATCGTGTAGGCTTTCTCTGATGATAACCCAACCGTTTTGATGTTTAGCTGGAAAATGAATTCTTATACCTTCAAAATTTTCTTTATCTAAAACAACATTTTTATTCGAATCTACATGACGTTTCAAGTCTTGCATTATTTTAAGTGCATCCTCAGGTTCTAGAAGAGAGATTCGGGTATCGAATTCACCGTTAGGAACTACTAAATCTTTTGTACAGTCTTGCAAAGTTCTATTATTTGATCTTAAATTCATGAGCTCTATTATTATTTTACAGGCTAGATATGCTCCATCATCCATAAAATTATTTTCTTTAAAGGCGGCGTGTCCGGAAGTTTCGATTGCAAGCGGACAATTCCCGCCTTTTTCATTTATTTTTTTTGCCATACTTATAACGTTATTGTAGCCGCGTTTGTATCTAAACTGATATCCCCCTAGTTTTGCAATAAAAGCACGGAGAGACTCATGAGTCATGGAGTCGGTAACAATTATGTTTTGTTCGCTGCTACGTATCACAATACTAGCAACTAGTGCTATTAGACGTGTTCCAGCGATCTGATGACCTTCTGAGTCTATGATTGAAACTCTGTCTACGTCGGTATCAAAAATTATACCGATATCTGCATTAGCGTTTTTGGTGGCATTGGCAACATAGTTTAAGGCTTTTTTGTCCTCCGGGTTTGGAGCGTGTACCGGGAAATTTCCATCTGGAGCTAAGCACGTACTGCAACTCACGTCTGCACCAAGTGGTTTTAAGACTTCACTTGCAAAAAATCCTCCCGCTCCGTTTCCAGCATCTACTACTATTTTCAAACCTTTGAGTGGCAATTTGTTTCCCAAGTTGTTTTCTATCATATTTTTGAGTTTGGTAGAGTAGTGATTCATCAAATTCACAGAACGCACGCTTCCGGTTTTAGAAGAAATTATGGGTTCATCTTTTTGGGCCAATTCTAAAATTTCTTCAATATGTTGAGAAGATAGTCCTCCTTCGGGAACGAAAAATTTAAAACCATTTTTTTCATACGATAAGTGACTTGCCGTGATGGAGATTGAGGCGGTGCACTGGAGTGCAGATACAGCCATAAACATTGCAGGAGTTGTGGCTAAAGAGCAGTCATACACGGTAATGCCGATTGACCTCAAAGAATTTATAACAACATTTTTTATTCTTAAAGCTGAAAGTCTAGAATCATGGCCTATTGCAACAGATATATTGGTGTATGCAAGATTAAATTTTTTAGAAAGCCATGAACTAAAAGCATAGGATATCTTTTCAACGATTTCATTTGAGAGCTCTATATTCTCTCCTTCAAATGTTGAAACGGCACTTCCTCGGATATCTGATCCACTTTTCAATTTTTTCCAGAAAACGTTTAACATATGAGTTGCTCCTTTTTACAAAAAGTTTTACTTGATAAAATTTAGTGGTTATGTTCATTTTTATTTCTGGTAAGCTTTTTTGATTATACTATATTTCGAAATTTATGGTAATCCAAAATATTTACTTTTAGATTGTAACCAAACTCGGAGTAAAAAAATAGTATGTTAATGTAAATAGTAAAAGGAGGAGTTCAACTATGTGTAATAACTTTTTTGGCGGAAACAGCTGCTGTTTGGTAATCATTCTTATATTAGTAATTTTATGTTGCTGCGGTGGCGAAGATAACGGCTGTGGCTGCGGTAATGGTTGCGGCTGTGGCTGCGGAGGTTGAGTATAAACCTTTTTTAGTAATTGAACCACGCAATTTATGCGTGGTTTTTCTATATATCAAAGTATTGACTTCTAAAAATTAATAAGATATAATAAAAGTAGTAAGAGCAAAACCGTTTAAAAAGCGGTCAGCCCCTTGATTTCAAGTAATTAGTAAAATAACCATCTTTACTTTTTGGAAGGAGAAAGACGGTTATTTTTTATTATCATAACTAATGATTTTATATAATACTATCAATATAAGCAATATTAAAGTCAAATCAGTCATATAAAAGCCCCCACTCTAGGGGCAGGATTATACCGTCTTTCTAAGGCTACTCTTACTACTAATTTAGATTGTAGCGTATGGTCAGTTAATTTGCAACTATATTTCGACATATCATCAAGGCCCACTATTTTATTTGGTGGGTCGCACTTTATTTATATACAGCATAGAAAAATCTAGCTGCTAATAACTTTTCATTTCAAAAAATTTAATACTTAAAATTTCTAATAAAAATATTTCTATCCTTTGATCAACATCCCCATGAAATCAACCTTTTGGGGTATTTTTTGGCTCTATATTTTCTAAGGCATATTTGCAACACTGAGAAACAAGCTCATTTAATGAGACGCAATTTTCAGTTGCTACTTTTTCCATTCTTTTTACTAATGATTTCTTTAGACGAAATGTTTTATTTACGTACTCTTCCCTTTTTATCTTAAACATCAACTTCACCCTTAAAATAATAAGTCAAGCAAAATCAACAATATATACCTGTTATTTACACTTATAAAAATAGGTGTATAATATAAACAAATGACTACCTCGGTTTGTTTTCGCCGAGCAGCCATAAATTAGATACTTTTATAGCTTTTGTAAAAGCTACTAAGTGAATATTGGTTATAGGTTTGATTACTAGTTCTATCTTGCCATTAATTCTATAGCTGTATATATTTCTCCTATCAACCGCATTCTATTCCTAAATTTTTTGAATAAACTCTATAAAAAAATTAATTTTCTAATCACACAGGGGGACTGCTTAATATGAAAGAAAATAAAAATACATGTTTTTTTGCAGGCCGCAAATTGAAATTACTATTTTTCAGTGGTTTTGGGATAGGGTTTTAGTTGGTCAGTTTGTTCCAAAAGATAATCTATACTAGTTTCATAAAAATCGGCTAATTTTTTCAAGATGGTAGTGGGTATATCCCTTTGGCCAGATTCATATCTGGAATAACAGCCTTGAGAGCAATTCAAAAATTTAGCTAAATCTCGTTGTTTTAAGTCATTATCTTCTCTTAAATTTTTTAATCGTATATACATATATAATTCCTATTCATTATGGTCTCATTCATACATATGT